>Ga0155001_112_pt1 | contig 125273 bp, 87 predicted proteins | sample RifCSPhighO2_01_FD_105969 | JGI IMG/M metagenome (GOLD analysis project Ga0155001, IMG submission 105969) | Burkholderiales bacterium RIFCSPHIGHO2_01_FULL_63_240 | reverse complement strand
ATATAAGACCGCAGTTGATGCCGTCCAGCCAAAACCTCAAAAACTCCTTGCCACACGGGAGGCGTCCATATAAGCACCGCAGGGCAGTCCTGCCAAAGGCAGGACCACCACCCTTGAAGCCCGACCGCACATCGCCGCAGCCCCCGCCTCGCGCTGCCCCGCCAAAGCGCTCAACCCAAGGCAAGAACCAAATCAAGCCGAAGCCGAAGCCAACCCCTGCCGATGCACCCGGCCCCCCACCGCCGAAGCCGCCAGCACCCCCAACATCAGCACCAAAGCGGCCCCCGCAAAAACGCCAGCAGGGTGCCCGTGGTCCATCATCCAGCCGAACACCGGCGCCGCCAGCGCAAAGCCCACGTCCAGCCCCGAGTACACCGTGCCATAAACCCGCCCGGTCGCCCCCGGAGGCGCAGCCCGCTTGATCAACATGTCCCGCGAAGGCCCCGCCAGCCCGGTCCCGAACCCAGCCAGCGCCACGCTCGCCGCGCACATCAAAGGCGGCAACCACCCCGTCGAAGCCAGCACCAGCAGCACCGCCGCCAGCGTCATCGCCGCCGCGATCAAGCGCTCCAGCCGCTCGGCGCGCTGCACCAGAAAGCCGCCGATCACCATGCCCGCCGCGCCACACAGCATGTAGCCCGTCACCACGAAAGCGGTGATCGCCTCGGGCAGCCCCACCAGCTGCTGCAAGGCCGGGCTCGCAAAGCTCTGGATCGCGCTCAGCGCTGCGGTGGTGAAGAAGAAAAACGAAAAACACAGCCACACCGAAGGCAGCTTCAAGAACGCCATCGGGTGCTCGCTCACCGGCGTTTGAGCGGCCGCCGCCCGGTGCGCCGCATGGTGGTCGTCGATGGCCTCACGCTGCCACCACAGCAGCGCGATCACCGACAGCGACACCAGCGCCGCGCAGGCACACGCCACGCGCCAGCTGCCCGTGGCCGAGCTCAGCCCGATCAAGAACACCGGCGCCGCCGCCCACCCCAGGTTGCCGCTGATGCCGTGGATGGAGAACGCGTGCCCGATGCGCGCCATCGACACCCGTTTGTTCAAGATGGTGAAGTCCACCGGGTGAAACGGCGAGTTGCCCAGCCCCGCCAGCGCCGAGGCCAGCATCAGCCCGCCATAGCCCGTGGCCAGTGAGGCGCTCAGGCCCGCCGCCACGAAGCACGCCAGCCCCGCGAACAGCACCGGCCGCGCGCCAAAGCGGTCAACCACGAAGCCGGCCAGCGCCTGCCCCACGCCCGAGATCACGAAGAACAGCGTGACCAGCAGCCCCAGCTGCGCGTAGCTCAGCCCGAAGTCCCGGATGAACAGCGGGAACAGCGGCGGCAGCAGCATGTGGTGAAAGTGCGAGGTGCCGTGGGCCAGGCCGATCAGGCCGATGGTGGTGGCGTCCTGGCGGGCGGCCGGTGCGGGCAAGGTCGAAGCGGTCATGGGGCGTCACTGTACGCCTGGGGCCGAGGGCGCGCAGGCGCTCGCCTGACTACACTTGCGCCTGAACCGTCCTTTTTCCCCATGCGCATCGAACACATCCGCCAGCGCCTGCGCGCGCTCGGCGCCAAGCCCATCCACGAGCAGCGCGTGCTGCGCCTGTGGGCCCAGGCCCTGCCGCAAGGCAGCGGCAAGCGCCGCCCCGAAGACTTCCTGCCCCAGCCCGTGCGCGAGGGGCTCGATGCGCTCATGAGCGAAGTCATGGGCCTGGCCACGCTGCGCTCGGCCCACCCCGGCTCGGACGGCTCCGAGCGCCTGCTGGTGGGCCTGCAAGACGGCCAAACTTGTGAGAGCGTGCTGCTGCCGCGCGATGGCCTGTGCGTGTCCTCGCAAGTGGGCTGCGCCGTGGGCTGCGTGTTCTGCATGACCGGCAAGGACGGCCTGCTGCGCCAGATCGGCAGCGCCGAGATCGTGGCGCAGGTGGCCCTGGCGCGCACGCGCCGCGCGGTCAAGCGGGTCGTCTTCATGGGCATGGGCGAGCCCTCGCACAACCTCGACAACGTGCTCGAAGCCATCGAGCTGCTGGGCACGTTGGGCAACATCGGCCACAAGAACCTGGTGTTCTCGACCGTGGGCGACCCGCGCGTGTTCGAGCGCCTGCTGCAAGGCCGCGTCAAGCCCGCGCTGGCTCTGTCGCTGCACTCGAGCAAGGCCGAGCTGCGCCGCGAGCTGCTGCCGCGCGCCACGGCCATGTCGCCCGAAGAGCTGGTGGAAGCGGGTGAGCGTTACGCGCGCGCCACCGGCTACCCCATCCAGTACCAGTGGACGCTGCTCGAAGGCATCAACGACGGCGACGACGAGCTCGAAGGCATCGAGCGCCTGCTCAAGGGCAAGTACGCGCTGATGAACTTCATCCCCTACAACGAGGTCGAGTCGCTGGACTTCAAGCGCCCGAGCTGGGAGCGCGCCGCCGAGATGGCGCGCTGGCTGCACCGCCGTGGCGTGCTCACCAAGCTGCGCCATTCCGCAGGGCAAGACGTCGATGGTGGCTGCGGCCAGCTGCGTGCGCGCGAGAGCGTGCTGCCGGCGCACAAGCTGGCCAAGCCCGGCGCGCGCACCGTGGTGCCGATCGCGCCGGCTTGATCAGCGGGTCACGATCGGGAACACCCCCGTCGGCTTGTCGAGCAATCCGAAGAAGCGCCCCAGCGCCAGGCGGCTGCCGTCGATGCTGGTCTCCTTCGAGGTCAGCAGCGCCATCGCACCGGCCTGGCCCGTGACCATGCGGATGAAGAAGGGGTGCGTCACCGTGAGCGTCGCGTCGGCATCGGCCACGGGCGTGCCCGGCTCGATGGCCTCGTGGCGCAGCACGCCGTTGGCCACGCGCAGCACGTAGGCCTCTTTCAGGTCAGAGAAGACCATCTTGATGGTCAGCTTGCCGTCGCCCGCCTTCTCGGCGTTCAGCGAGGCGGCCATCGATTCCAGGAAGCGCTCGATGGGCGTGTGCTGCAGCAGGTCGGCAAAGGCCACGCGCGACTGCGCCTGCGTGGGCGGGCCGTCGCGCAGCTCCAGCGCGCCGCTGAGGTACACGTTGCGCCACGGCGCCGACTCGGCCAGGTAGCCCAGTTGCTCGAAGCTGCGCGCCAGCAGCTCGCGCGAGGCGGTGTCCTTCGGGTCGGCGTAGACGGCGTGCTTGAGCAGCTCGGCCGACCAGCGGAAGTCGCCCGCATCAAAGGCCTTCTGCGCGGTGGCGCGCAAGGCATCGGCGCCACCGGCCAGCGCCACGTAGCCCTTGGCCGCTGCCACCGGCGGCAGCGCGTCCAGGTTGGCCGGGTTCGCGTCGTACCAGCCCAGGTAGAACTGGTAGACGGCCTTGACGTTGTGCTTGACGGTGCCGTAGTAGCCGTGCACGGCCAGGTCCTGCTGCAAGGCGGTGGGCATCTTCAGCGTCTCGGCGATCTCGGGCGCGGTCAGGCCCGCGTTCATGCCGCGCACCGTCTGGTCGTGGATGAACTGGTAGCTGTCGCGCTGGTGCTCGATGAAGGTGCGGATGCGCTCGGCGCCCCACACCGGCCAGTGGTGCTGGGTGAAGACCACCTCGCTGCCTTGCACTTGCGCCAGCGCCTCGTTCAGGTAGCCGGCCCAGCGCGTGGCGTCGCGCACCTTGGCGCCGCGCAGCGTGTAGAGGTTGTGCAGCGTGTGGCCCATCAGCTCGGCGCCGCAGTAGGCCTTGAGGTCAGGCAATGCGAAGGTGAACTCCGAAGGCGCCTCGCTGCCCGGCACGTTGAAGAACACGAAGCGCACGCCGTCGATCACGTGCTCCTCGCGTGGCTTTTCCACCAGCAGCGTGGGCGGCAGGATGCCGACGCGGCCGAACGGCACCGCCTTGCCCAGCCCGTTGTCGACCACGCCGGTGGCGTTGGCCGGCAGGCGGCTGCCGTACATGTACATGGCGCGGCGGGCCATGGCCGTGCCCATCAGCACGTTCTCGCTGGTGGCCTCTTCCATGAAGCCGGCCGGCGCCACGATGGGCACCTTCCGCGCTTGCGCCTCTTCGGCCGAGATCACCCCCAGCACGCCACCGAAGTGGTCGACGTGGCTGTGCGTGTAGACCACCGCCGAGACCTTCTGCGCACCCAGGTGCTGGCGCGCAAACGCCATGGCCGCTGCGGCCGTTTCGCGCGAGGTGCCGGTGTCGACCACGATCCAGCCGGTCTGGCCCTGGATCAGCGTGATGTTGGACAAATCGAAGCCGCGCAGCTGCCAGATGCCCTCGCGCACCTGGAACAGGCCGGTCTGGTTGTTCAGGCGCGCCTGGCGCCACAGGCTGGGGTTGACGCTGTCGGGCGCGGCCTCGGCTTGCTGGAAGGCGAAGGCGTCGTGGTCCCAGATGACCTGGCCGGCCTCGTTGCGCACCTGACCGCTGGGGGCGGCGATGAAGCCACGGCGGGCGTCGGTGAAGTCGCTGGCGTCGGCGTGCTGGAGCTGGTGGGCCACCTCGGCCTGCGCGCGCTGCACGGCTGGGTGCACCGGGCCGGTGGGCTGGCTGGACGCCGTGGCCACGGGCCTGCCGGCCGTGCCGCAGCCAGCGGCGAGCAGGCACAGCCCGCTCAGCAGGGCAAGGGGCCAGGCCCGGCTGCGGCCGGTCGTGTGCGATGGACGAAGGTGGCGGTGGGGCGAGCGAAGGTCCATGGGTGTCTCCAGGGTGTTGTGCGTCACGCGGGCCGATGGCGCGCCCCAAGGCGGCGCGAGGACCCTGCCGGCATCCTGGGCGCGGGCGCACAATGTGTCCAATGCATTGTTCTCATTTGCATGATGAGCGGAGCGCATCGTGATCGACCTCAAACGCCTCAGGCACCTCACCGCCCTGGTCCAGCACGGCAACTTCCACCGCGCGGCCGAGGCCCTGCACCTGACCCAGCCGGCGCTCACGCGCAGCATCCAGGCGCTCGAAGCCCACGTGGGCGCGCCGCTGCTGACCCGCCACCGCACCGGGGTCGAGCCCACCGAGCTGGGGCGGCTGCTGCTGCGCCACGCCGGCGCGCTCGAAGGCCAGGTGCGCGACCTCGACCGCGAGCTGCGCCTGGCCAAGGGCCTGGACCTGGGTGAGCTGCGCGTGGGCGTGGGCCCCTGGGGCGGCTCGGTGCTGGTGGGGCCGGTGGTCGGGCGCCTGAACGCCTTGCACCCGGGCCTGCAGCTCAAGCTGGTGCTCGCCCCCTGGCAGGAGCTGCCCGAGCGCGCCCGCGCCCGCGAGGTCGACGTGGTGCTGGGCGAGCTGCGCGAGATCGAACAGCTGCCCGACTTTGAATGCGCCCCGCTGAGCCCGCACCAGGTCTGCGTGGTCGCCCGCGCCGGCCACCCATTGACGCAAAAGCCCGAGCTGCGCACCGCCGACCTGTTCGACTGGCCCTTGGCCGGCCCGAACCTGCCGGAGACCGCCTTGCAGGCCCTGGCCGCGCTGGCCGCCGCCGCCGGTGTGCCGCCCGAGCGCCTGCGCCCCGGCCTGCTGGGCGTGACCTGCGACAGCTCGGGCATCCTCAGCCAGGTGCTGCAGGAAAGCGATGCGCTGTCCTTCATGCCGCGCTTCATGGCCGAGGACGACCTGCGCTCAGGCCGGCTGGCGACCCTGGCGGTGCCGGGGTTGACGCAGTCCGTGCGCTTCGGCGCGGCCTGGTTGCGCGGCCGCACGTTGGGTGGCGCCGGCGAAAAGTTCGTCGCGCTGCTGCACGCGCACGACGCGGCCTTGCGCGCGGCGTCGAACGCGCCTCAGTCCTCGCCCTGACCGATCGCGCCAGCGAAGGCGCGGGCAAAGGCCTCGCCGAACGAGGGCGTGCCGCTGATCGACAGGCTCACCGTCACCCAGTCGCCCTCCGGGCTGACGTGCAGGTCGTGGCACCAGCTCGCGCCCTCGTCGAGGTCGCCCGGGCCGTCGGGGAAGCGCCGCGCCGCCCAGGCCAGCACCTGCTCCACCTCGGCCAGCACCGCCGCGTGGCGCTCGCGCGAGGTGGACGCCATCGCGTCGAAGGTGTGCACGCCGCCCGTGTCGCCACTGGCGTCGAAGCTGAGGAAGTCGAGGTGGGGGCGGCTGCGAGACATGGGGCGAATTTGTACCACCTTGGGGCTTTGCCGCCCTCAACTTGGGCGCGGCGGGGGCCGATATCCACCCATGGCCTCTGATCCGACACCCACCTCACCCGTTGAGCAACCCACGACGGCGGCGCCAGCCCTGCTGGACCCGGCGGTCAAACGCAGCTGGATGCGAGCGACGCGCGTGACCATCGTGCTGACCGTGGTGTTCTGCCTGATGCTGACCGGCCTGCGCTGGCTGGACGCCCAGCGCCAGGCCCGAGCGGTGGGCGCGACGGTGGTCAACCTCGTGGACGCGGCGCAGGGCGTGACGTCCGCCACGCTGCCGGCCGTCGAGGCGGCGGTGGAGCCGCAGGTGGCCGTCAAGGCCGTGGCCTTTTGCCCTGCCGACACCGCCATCGCCGCGGGCCAGTGCGAAGCCCTGTTCGTGCGCGAAGAGGCCACGCCTTGCACCCCGGGTTTCAGCCTGAGCGCCCTGTGCACGGCCGTGCCCTCCCTGTCGCGACCCGAAGACACCGTCCGCGTGACCTACTCCCTGGGCGCCACCTGGGTGGCCGCGGCCGAACAATCGGTGGCCTGCCTGCTGCTGATGGTGGGCGTGCTGTGGGCCTTCGCCAAGGTGCGCACCTCGCGCGCGCCCTCCACCTCGGCCCAGGCGGGCGGTGGTGGCGCAGGCGAGGCGGGTGGCGCCACGCAGAAATCGAACGAACACGATGCCCTGACCGGCCTGCTCAACCGCGTGGCCTTCGAAGCCGCGCTCAAGCGCCACAACGAGGCCGAGAACCTCAGCGCCCTCGAAGTCGACGGCTGCCTGCTGTACTTCGACCTGGACCGCTTCAAGCTCATCAACGACACCTACGGCCACATCGCCGGCGACACCGTGCTGCGCACCGTCTCTCAACGCCTGCGCTACACCCTGGGTGGCGGCGTGCTGATCGGCCGCCTCGGTGGCGACGAGTTCGCCGCGCTCATCACCGACGTGTCCTCGCGCGGCAACATCGAAACCATCTGCCGCGTGCTGATCGAGCAGGTCTCCAAGCCCATCCCCATCGACGACGTCAAGGAATGGGTGGGCCTGAGCATCGGCGCGCACATGCTCAAGCGCGGCACGCTCACCGTCGGCGAGATGCTGCACCGCGCCGACTTGGCCATGTACGAGGCCAAGCGCGCCGGCCGCGGTCGGCTGGTTTTCTATCACGAGTCGATGGAAGACGCGGCCCGCAGCCGCGCGCAGATCCAGGGCGAGCTCAAGCACGCCATCGACGCACGCCAGTTCTTCCTGGTCTACCAACCGCAGTTCGATGCCAAGGACCAGATCCGCGGCGTGGAAGCCATGGTGCGCTGGCGCCACCCGGTGCGCGGCCTGATCCCCACCGAGGAGTTCATGTCGGTGGCCGAACAAAGCGGCCTGATCGTGCCGCTGGGCAAGCACATCATCGGCCTGGTCTGCGAAGACCTGGTGAACCTGCGCAAGGAAGGCCTGGTGCTGCCTTACGTGAGCCTGGACGTGTCGATGCGCCAGCTGGCCGACAAGGCCCTGGTCGAAGACCTGCAGGCCACGCTGCAGCGCCACGGCCTGACCGCCGCCGACCTCGAATTCGAGGTCACCGAAGGCACGACCATGGTCGGTCAGGTCAGCAAGGAAAACGCCACGCTGCGCCAGCTGCAGGACATGAAGTTCCGCATCGCCATCGACGGCTTCGGCGCGGGGCAGTCGTCATTGGCTCGCCTCATCGACCTCAAGGCCGACAAGATCAAGATCGACCCGATGTTCGTGCACGCCATCAGCGAGCCGGGCTTCAACCCCGCGCTGCTGGAGCTGATGATCGGCCTGGCCCAGCGCCTGGAGGTCAAGATCGTGGCCCTGGGCGTGAACTCGCTCGAGCAGGTGAGCTGGCTCAAGCAGGCCGGCTGCACGATGATGCAGGGCGACTTCTTCGCCCAGCCCATGAACCACATCCAGCTGCTGTGCTGGCTGCGTGAGCAGGCCGGCGACCAGGGTTACCTGGGTGGGGTGTGGGCCCCGACGCGCGCCTTTGAAGAAAGCGACGTGATCCAGGCCTGAGCCGCAACCGCGGTTTCAGCGTTGTGCTTGACGCTTGCGAGCCGCGACCACAGCCGCGAGCCCCAGGACACCCAGCAGGAGCGCACTCGGCTCGGGCACGGCGCTCAGCACCACCGTGCCCGTGGTCGGGTCGATGGTGTTGACGCCATTGGTGAAGTAGTCGAACTTGAACTCACCCGGGGCGACGCTGTAGATGTTGATCTCGAAGCCGTTGCCCGCGAACACCACGCCGCCATTGGTGAAGACGGTGTCCGAGCCGGGCTCGACGATGCCGTCGAAGAGGTAGGTGCCGGTGGGGCTCAGGACCAGAGACGGGTTGCCGGGCACCAGGCTGTACGAGCCGATGGCCGCGCCCAGCGTGACGGTCAGGTCACCGGAGGTGGCCAGGAAGCGGCCATCGCCGAGGTCCTCTGCCACCAGCTGGCCGCTGGCGACGTTGTCGACACCCTGGAAGGTGAAGTTGAAGGTGGCTTCGGCTGCCGAGGCGGCGAGGGGGAGCAGCAGGCTGCTGGCGCAAGCCCACCGCAAGAGGTTCTTGCGCATGTCGATTCCCTGGGTGGATGGATGTGCCGGGCAGGATAGTCGCGCGTGGGTGCCACGGCAACCGCCCAGGGGTGGTGACAATGTCTCCAGGCGTAAGCCCGGGCGTTCAACGCGCAGTCGTGCCCCCGTGCGGGGCAAGGCCCGTGGCCTCGTGGGTGACGTCGCTCACCCAGGCCGCGTAAGCCTCGCTGGCCTGCGTGACCGGCACCGCGAAGATGGCGGGCAAATCGTAGCTGTGCCGCTCGCGGATGAATCGCTCGACCTCGGACCACTTGTCGGCCGAGGTCTTGAGCAGCAGGCGGCATTCATGCTCTTGCTGCAGCTTGCCGTCCCACAGGTAGACGCTCTCGATGTCGGACAGCTGCGCGCAGGCCACCAGGTGTTGCTCGACGAGACCTCGGGCGAGGCGCAGGGCTTCGTCGCGGGTGGGGGTGGTGGTTTGGATGAGGAGCATGGGGGGCAGCATCTGTAGCCGCCGGTTACAGGCGGGTGCGGGGCATACCATGCTAACTTCGGTGTGCCTTTTGAGCAGGCACACAACATAAAAAGCCAGTGTGGAGAGATTTCGAATGAGCCAGGTGAACCGGACCATGCGGTGGGGCGTGATCTTGACGTTCCTGTCGGGGGTGAATGGTTGCATGGCCCGGCAGCAGGCTGCTGACACCTGGGAGCCCGATGCGCGGCAGCGAGCCATCCTTGATTCCTTGCCGATGGATGTCCAAGCTCAGCGCGATGAGTTAATCCGGCTGGCTCGGATTCCTTTGCCCAGTCACGCAGAGCGTTTGCGCATCCTGAACCTCACGGGGAGCGATTTTCCGAGGCAGCACCCTCTGCGTCTGAATGAAGCCGCATTGCTTGATTTCTATCGAGACCAAGGCAAACCCAGCGCTGCCGAGCTGAGTGAATTGCAGTCTGCGGTGAATGCCCAGCTGATTGCGCTCAAAGGTGGCCGGTTCATCATGGGTGACTTCGGCCCGATGAAGTTCAAAGACGGTTTGACCATCACAGGACAGACCAACAACCCTGCGCACACGGTGGAGCTGAGCGCCTACGCGATCATGAAAGGGCCTGTCACGTTCGACGCGTTCGACCTGTACCTGCGGTCCCAAGGGCGGAGCGTGCTGAGCTGGATTGGTGAGGCATATGAGCAAGCGCCCATCGTCGGAGCGCTTGCGCACCGACCGGGGTACGTGGCCTGGCCTGTCAATTGGCGGGATGCCGACGGCTACTGCCGTTGGTTGAAAGACCTGACCGGTCAGCCATTCGCTTTGCCGACGGAGGCGCAGTGGGAGTATGCGGCCCGCGAGGGCGGCAAGTTCATCTCGCACCCCATGCACCACCTGCCTGGCATTCAGTGGGGCAATCCGTTCGTGCCGACGTCCGAGTCAGCTGACCAGGGAATTGCCGCCGTCAAAAAGCTGGCAGGAGAGCCGACGGTGTTCATCCGTCCGCAGCCGCCGAGCCTGACGGGTGAGAACCGCATCGGCATGCAAGGCGTGGTTGGTGGAGATGAAGTGGAGTGGACGGGTGATTGGTACGCCGATGACCCACGTTTGGGACAGAAGCTGCTGAAGGACCCGACGGGTGCCAAGACCGGATCACTGAAATCGGTTCGTGCCGTGGCGGGCAACTGGGCCAACAGCGTGTTGCATCGGTATGGGCACGAGGTGACGCAGGGCAACCGCTTCAGGTGCGTGCTCAACGCAGCACAGGCAGGGCGCTGAGACCGCGAACACGCTGCTCAGGTCATGCGGGGCTTGCGCTGACGAGGTGCCCGCGTGAGCCTTGGCCAGGCCACGATCAGGATGCCTAGGCCGCTGACCACGAAGATACTGGCCGTCAGACCCGTGGAGACGGGGTCAAGCCAGCCTTCCGAGAATGAGTCGATCGAGGCATCCAGGTCGTTGCGCATGGATGTTGGGTCGTACAGGACCGCCACCGCTTGTCCGACGGCATATCGCGACGGGTTGGTCGAACTTTTGGTGAGAAAAGTGCAGGGTCTGCCACGATGATCTGTGAATGTCACATAGGCGGCCTTGGATGGGTCGCCAAAGCGTGAACTGCGTTTCAGCGACGTGACGGTGCCGGTCGTTGCAACGTAAGTGCCTTCTCGCTTCTGCACTTGGAAGACGGACCATGTGGTCAGGGCCGCGAACCCGAGTCCGACGAAGATGGGGATGAGGGCCATGATCAGCAGATCAAGTTCCAGGCGGCGCTTCATCAGACGATTTGGTTGTTGTTCTCGCCAAAGCTTGAGCGACGCCAGGCCACATGCGTGCCCGAACCGCGCGAAAAGCGATAGGTGGGATCGCTGGCAAAGGCCAATTCGTGACCAGGCGTTGCGTCTGACTTCAGGCTTGCAACGAGTTGCTCGAGGCGGTCGTGACCACCTACGAGCGCCGCGACACGGCTGCTGCCGCTGTCGAGGTCGTGCTGTGAGTTCAGGTCCACGCCGATGCGCTGGCAGATGTTGTCCGCTTCCTGCGTCGTTTGCGCAGCACTTAGCAGCCAGCGGGCAACGTCTTCGATGTCCCGGCGCAAGTCCTGGTAGTCCTGCTTCAATCGCTCCAGCAAGCCCAGCAGCAAAGCCTTGGCTTCTGCGACCGATGTCAGCACGTAGTCCTTGGAGGCGCGGATGGCTGCGAGCGTTTCGCGGGTGGCGGTTCGCAGCAGCATTTCCCACTTGTCTTCCAGTTGACGGACGCTGCGCCCCAGGTAGTCACCCAGCTTGCGCCCTTCGGCGATAGCCAGGGCCTTCATGTAGACGAAGGCCTTCCATGCTTCGGCGCTGAAGTACTTGAGATTCTGGTCCAGCGCGTTGACAACCTGGTGTTTGAACCACTGGTCGAATTCGAGGATGTGCTCGAAACCGACCTCGGCTTCCACGTTGCCCTTGAGGCCCAGGCCCACACAGCCCGCGAGCTTCGCCTTGATGCGGAACTTGCCGTTGGTGTAGGAGATCTCGAACATGGCGGCACCACCGATGCCCGCCTGACCCTGCAGACCGGCGCTGACCTTGGCGAACGCCTTGAATTCGGTCGAGGCTGCCTTCTGCCACTCAAGGGAGCCTGAGAGCTTGCCACCTGCTTCAGCCCCTGCAAAGGCGCTGAGTTCGGCCTTGGCACCGGCTTCGGCCTCCACCGCACGATCGACTCGGGCCTTCGGGTTAGCGATGGCGGCCGGCTTCTTCTTGGCGGGGGCACCTTTGACGCCCTGGGTGAGGTCGGCCTTGAGCTTGAACTCCAGGCCTCCCTCGGCCAGCGCGCTGGCGCCGCACGAGAGAGACAGCTCCAGGTCCAGTCTCATGCGGAAGAAACCCAACTCCAGTTCTTGCTTGCCGCCATGGGCGTTCTTCCCTGCAGGAATCAGGAGGTGCAGTCCCTTCTTGTATGGCAGGTACAGGCTGACGTCACCCTGAGCCGACGCCAGGTCGAAGCCCGCGCGGGCGCTGGCAACGAACTTGCCATTGACCTCACCGCGTCCCTTGAGCAGGTCCCTGAATTTTTCGGTCGAGACCTCGGAGCTGATGGTGCGGCCGGCACCACCGAAGAAGCGCAGGAAGGCTGCGCCCCCGGACATCTGCAGACAGGCCTCGTCGGGGGTGTCCTTCTCGGCTTTTTCCTTGGCGGCCTGGGCGTCGTATCTGGCGTTGAAGGCCTCCACGAATTCGGGTGCCCAGCCGTCGGCCCAATAGGTAACTTCTTGCTTGCTCAGCTCACCCTTCACGGCAACCTTGCTGAAAGCTTCTTTCAGCTTCTTGCGATCGAGTTCGTACTCACCCTTCTCGTTCTTTGTGTAGAACGACTTGAGCTGGGTCTTGTCGCCGGGCAGGTTGTCGTAGCGGCGCAGGTGGTTCTTGACTTTGGCGGACCTGACGTAGGTGAAGCGTCGGGTCCGGGCCATGGATTTGCCCTTGTGTGTGGCCAGAGGCAAAAGTTCAAGCAGGCCGGAAGCACCATCGTTGAACTTGGGCAGGTCTTTGAACTCCTTGAACAGGGCCTCGCGTGCCTTTTCTTCGGCGACCACAGCCTTGTCCAGCTTCTGCATGGCCGTGTTCTGCTGCGTTACGTTGCCTTGCGCTTGAGCCTGGTGGAGCATCTGCGTGAGTGTGGCCACCTGGCTCTGCTGTGACCACAGCTGATCGAGCAGGTGGTTCAGGAACTCTGCTTCCTGACGGACGGCCGCGGCATCCGCGGCCTTGCACTCAAGGATCTCGCCGGTGGCGGGCTGGAAGAAATAGATGGGCTCGGCCTGCACCTTGCCCTGGACAACGGACCCGGGTTGTTCATTGCAAGTGCCGGAGCAGATGGCGTTGGCGGTCATGGTGGGCTGTGCGATGAGAGGGTCAACCGCGAACGACCTTCAGGGCGTCGGCCTTGAGGCTGGTGTGGCGCGTCGTCTTGCCTTCGTGGTTGGTGAGGCCTTGTGCCACCACTGAGCCCGATGCATCGACGATCCGGTAGGGCTCGCCGGCCAGAGGCAGCCCGCTGAGTTCGTCCAGAAGTTGGAACTGTTCGTCGTATAGCTTGCCCGGGGTCTTGAGGGAGGTGGATGCCGACGCCCCCCCACCCCCCGTCAACTCCTTCGCCGACGCCTTGAACTGCGCCGCCCCGCTCGTGCCGATCTCGATGTTCCCGCCCTCGATCTTCACGTAGCCCCCACCGCCGTTGAGCACGATGCGCTCGGGCGCGGTGATGACGATGTCGGCCGCCGTGCTTTGCAGGTCGATGGCCTTCTGCGCGGTCAGCGTGAAGGGCCCGCTCTGCGCTTCGGTGCGCACGTTGCCGCTGGCCGCGTGAAGCCGGATGCCGACGTCCTGAACGGCGCGCTGGCTGCTTTTGGCTTCGCCTCGGGTGAAGAGGCTGATGCCGTCTTTGACGGCCCAGGCCTGGTGGCGCTGGGTCAGCAGGTTGGCGTCTGCGCCGGTGGTCAGGCTGACGTGGGCACCCGCCGCCACCACGGTGTGGGCGGGCGTGGTGCTGGCGATGTCGCCGCTGGCGCTGAGCACGAGGTCGGGGCGCGCGGAGGTGTCGATGCGGCCCTGGCCGCCTCCAATGGGCACGTTGCCACTTGAAGATGAGCCCGTGTCGGCCTCACCTGCGTTGGAGGCATCGGTTGCTTCGCCACCCTCGGTGGCCTGCAGGCTGGCGAGCGTGGCGCTCAGCGCCTTGCGCGCAGGCAGCTGCTCGGGTGCGGCCTCACCGGGCAGTTGCGCCTTGTGCGTCTGGGCGTTGGCATGCAGGGTCTGCAGCAGCTCGGCGTGGGCCTGCAGCTGTTGTTCGGCCTCGCGGGTGTCGAGCGGTTGCGCGCGGGTGGTGGTGCCACCCTGGCGGGCGTGGGTGCTCAGGTGCAGGCCGCGTGCGGCGCGCAAGGCGCCTTGGGCCTGCGTGTGCAACTCCAGCCCGTGGCCACGTGGTTGCAGGCGCTGGTTGCCGTGCTGCTGAAGCAGGTGGCCGATCTGCAGCCAGGTTTGCGCCTGGGTGGTGTGCAGCAGCACGCGGCCTTGGGCTGGCGTGTCGTCCATGACGAGCTGGTTGTGCGCGCCACCGCCGGCCTGCGAGCTGTCGAGCGACTGGCTCTGAAAGCCGCTCAGGGTGCTGGCGTGGGCGTGGCCTTCTCGCGTGCCGGCCCGCTGGTCGCCGGGGAACCAGGCAGGCGCGTTGCCGGTGGCCGTGGCCGCACCCGAGCCCACCTGGTTGCCCTGGCCATTGGCCTGGCCCTGGCCGTTGTAGGCCGCGCCGATGACGACGGGGCGGTCGATGTCGCCATCGAGGAAGGCGACGATGACTTCCTGGCCCAGGCGTGGCACGAAGACACCGCCCCAGTTCTGGCCGGCCCAGTCTTGCGCCACGCGCACCCAGGTGCCCGAGGCGTTCGAAGCGGGGGCGTTGCAGTCGCCCGCGGGGTGAGCCATGCGGTGGCTGCCCTGGGCACCGCGCTGCCAGTGGAACTGCACCTTGATGCGGCCGTCGCGGTCGGTGTGCAGCGGCTCGCCCGCGCCGACGACGATGGCCGTCTGGGTGCCTGCCACGAGCGGTTTGTGCAGCGCGATGCGGCCGCGCGCGTCGGTGGGCAGGCGGCGCACGGGCACGCTGTGGCGCTGGGCGCTCAGGCGCGCTTCGTAGAGGGGCTCGTCAGCGGCGTTGGCGGCCTCGCCCTCGAAGCCGAAGTTGTTGCGCGCGGTGTGCGTGACGGACAGCACCACGAAGGTCGAGGCCTCGGCGCCGTCAGATGGCGGGTGCTCGGGGTGATCGAGCAGCGTGAAGGTGGAGCCGGGCGCCAGGGTGCGCACGGTGCCGGCGCCTTCGAAGCACTTGCGGGCGGCCTCCAGGGCCTCGCGCTGCAGGCGGGCGCGGCGCTCGGCCTGTGCGGGGGATTCGTAGGCGTAGTGGCCGGGCTGGTCGGTGTGGGCCAGCGCGAAGGGCTGGCCATGCTCGGGCGCGACCTGCTGGCTGGCGTGGTGGCTGCTGACGGTGCGGTGGTCCCAGCTGGCGGTGTGCAGCTCGCTGGCGCCCACGCGGCGCACACCGTCCCATTGCTGCAGGGCGTCTTCCTTCAGGGTGGCGCCGGCCTGGGTGTAGCGGATGCGGGCTTGCGCGTTGGGCTGGCAGGCACCGTTGTGGTCGGCGATGACGAGGGTGTGGCGGCCCAGGTGCTCACCGCCCGCTGCGCCTTCGTGCTCGAACCAGGCGAACAGGCCTTCTTCGGCCCACAGGCGGGTGAGGAAAGCGAGGTCGGTTTCGTGGAACTGCGTGCACAGCGAGCGGCGCGGGAAGGCTTCGCGGCTGCTCACGTCGATGCGCCAGGCCGGCTGCAGCGCGCCTTGGGCCTGGTGGTCGGCGAAGACGGCTTCGGTGATGTCGAGCACGCTCATGTCCTGGAAGGACCAGGCGTCGGTGCGGTGGCCCAGAAAGCTCAGCCAGGGCTCGATGTGCAGGCGGTAGCGGGTCAGGCCTCCGTCGGAGCCGATGCGGGCGAAGCGGGTGACGTGGCCGTGGAAGGGGCGCCAGTCGCCGCCGATGACCGCGCTGGCCAGGCCGCCCGAGGTGAGCAGCTCGAGCAGCACGGGCTGGCCCAGCAGGTCGGCGGGGGAGAGGTCGGGCCGGGTGCTCAGGGCGAGCAGGTCGATGTGGCAGGCCGCTGGCGAGGCGGGCGGCGTGGCGGGCACCATGCCTTCTTCGATGGTGACGCGTTCGGCCAGCAGGGTGTCGGGCCCCAGCGGGGTGTGCAGGCGCAGCAGGCGGGTGTGCTGGTTCAGGCCGCCAGGCAGCAGCCCGGCTGCGGCGGAAACAACGCGAGAGGCATCACTCAGCGCGTGCTGGATGCCGGCTAGATCGGTCATGGGCCGTCCCTGGGAATTTGTGTCGGCCAGGGGTCAGGCGCCCCAGGCATCGCTTGCCCGGGAAGGTAGCAAAAAAGGGGCGAGGCGGCCGCCCGGCTCCCCCGCTTGGGGGCCGTTTGGTGGCGGGCAAAGTGCAAGCATTTGTGAAGATGGCGGCGAACGAGCCGCTACTCGAGCAGATGATCTCGGCACGGTGGTTGCATGATCGGGGCATGGCTGCTCGAAACGTCTCCCCCCTTGTCCTGGTGCCCTCCTGTCAGCGCGTGCTGGGACGTCACCCTTTCCACATCGTTGGTCGCAAGTACGTGGAGGCCATCCGCATGGCGGGGGGCGTGCCCCTGATGGTGCCGGGTGGGCGGCCCGAAGAGTTGCTGGCCGCGTTGGACGTCATCGACGGGGTGCTGCTGACCGGTTCGCCCTCGAATGTGCACCCCAGCCATTTCGACGAGCCCGTGCACAACGAGGAGCTGCCGCTGGACCCGCTGCGCGACGCCTGGACGCTGCCGCTGATCCGCGCCGCGCTCGATCGGGGGCTGCCGCTGCTGGCCATTTGCCGAGGTCTGCAGGAAGTCAACGTGGCGCTGGGGGGCTCGTTGCACCAGGCCGTGCAGGATCAGCCGGGGCACATGGACCACCGCTCCGATGAGAGCCTGCCGGTCGAGCAGGAATACGGGCTGGCGCATGCCATCCACATCGAGCCTGGTGGCACGCTGGACCGCATCCTCGAAGGGCTGCCGCCTTCGGTGCGCGACGGCACCCAGGTGCGCGTCAACAGCCTGCACGGGCAGGGCGTCAAGCAACTGGCGCCCGGTCTGCGGGTGGAGGCGCGGGCGCCGGACGGCATCATCGAGGCCTTCAGCCTGCCCGATGCCGGCTTCAACCTGTGCATGCAATGGCACCCGGAGTGGCTGGCCCACGAGAACCCGGTGTCGCAGCGCATCTTCGAGGCGTTCGGCCAGGCTTGCCGGATCAGGCGGGAGCAGCGCGGGTCAGGCTCCTGACGATGGCGTTTGGGCGCGTGTCAGCAACTCGCGCCGGACCCTGTCCAGCACCTCGGTCCAGTTTCCTCGTTCGGTTTGACGGTACAGCGTCATGCCCGGGTACCAAGGCGTGTCGCTGCGTTCGGTCAGCCAGCGCCAGTCCGGGTTGAAAGGCAACAGCAGCCAGGTTTCCTTGCCGAGTGTTCCAGCAAGGTGCGCCACGCTGGAGTCCACGCAGATGACGAGGTCAAGCTGGGCGATGAGCGCTGCCGTGTCGCTGAAGCTGTGCAGGTGCTCGCCAAATGAGCGGATGGCCTGGCTCTGATCAAGGGCCGGCTGGTCGCTGGCGCGCACGTCCTTGTGCAGGCTGATCCAGTCGATGCCTTCGCAAAAAAGGGACTTGAACGTGCTCAGCGGGATGCTGCGCTGGGCGTCATCGACGTGATCGGGGTTGCCGCTCCAGACGACGCCCACTCTCAGGGCCCGGCGTTCACCCAGGCGCGTCTGCCACAGCTCCATCTGATCGGCCGATGCGGTCACGCCGGGCGTGGGCGGGGGGATCTGGTCGGGCTGTGTGCGCAGCACCAGCGGCAGGCTCAGCAGAGGGCAACTGTGGCTGAAGGGGGGCAGTTCGCGGTCGCTGGACACCACCTGCGCGAAGGGGCACGCCCGGCTCAGGAGTTCAACCAGTTCGGGCTGCACTTCCAGGAGGACGCGCGCGCCGCGCTCGTGAACCTGTTTTGCGAAGCGGCTGAACTGCAGGGTGTCTCCCAGGCCCTGCTCGCGGTAGAGCAGCACCGTCTTGCCTGCGAGGTCGGTCTGTGGCTGCAGTCGCTCGCCATCTCGGGCCCGCCAGCCCATGTTGCGCCAGTGATCCAGGCGTGCTTCGGCATGTTGCCAGCCGCGATCGAAGTTGCCCAGGCGCAGCAAGTTCATGCCCAGGCTCCAGCGACTGGCTGTGGCGTGCGGCGCCAGCTCGACGGCGCGTTCGTAGCTCCTGGTGGCCTCCGCATGGCGGCCCAGGCGCGACAAGGCATTGCCCCGGTTGGTGTGGGCTTCGAAGCTCGCGGGATTCAGGCGCAAGGCCTCGTCGAGGTCGGACAGGGCTTCGGTGTTGCGCTCCAGGCGCATCAGCAGGTTGGCGCGGTTGTTCCAGCCGCTGTCAAGCCGGGGGTTGAACTCGATGGCCTTGTTGAAGTTCAGCATTGCCAGCTCCAGCTGTCCGAGGGCCTGGCAGGCGGCGCCTCGGTTGGCGTGGGCGCTGGCGTTCTGTCGGTCGATCTTGATGCAGCGTGTGATCAGGTCGATGGCTTGCTCTGGGTCCCCCGCTTGCAGGCGCAGGACGCCAGCGAGGTGCAGGGCGTCGCTGTGCCGGGGGTGCAACTGGATGACCTGCTCGTACAGGGGCAGCGCGGCCTGATGCTGCCCCCCCTGGTGCAGCTGCAATGCTTGCTGAAACAGGGCCTCGGCTTGCCGCTGTCTGTTTTGTTGCGGGGTGCCGGCAGCGGCGAACGACAGGGGGGCTTTCATGCAGAGAGGCGCGTGTTGAAAGGAAGTGTCTGCGTCGTTTCAGCCATTGAGCCAGGCCAGGATCGGCGCCCACTGCGCCAGGTCCTTTTCGACCTTGGCCGACGGCACGTCCCACAGGCTCAGGCCATGGGCGGCGAGGTGGGCGTAGTTCTGCGTGTCGCGCAGCAGCGTGAGCAGCGGCACGTCAAGCGTCTGCAGGAACTCCTTGAGGTGCTCGGTGGCCTTGGTGTGGTCCTTGATGCGGTTGCCGACCACGGCCACCTGCTTGCCCTCGGCGCGGCCCTTTTTGGCCAGCGCGGCCACGAACTCCTGCGTGGCGTAGATGTCGAACACGCTGGCTTGCAGTGGCACGATGACCTTGTCGGCGAGCTTCATGACGGCGTCCAGGCCCTTGCCATGCAGGCCGGCGGGCGTGTCGAGCACGACGTGGGTGATGCCCTTGGGTGGTCGTGCGACGTGGTCTTCGCTGATGTCCCAGGTCTGGATGCGAGGCAGGTTGTCCGGTCGCAGCTTCAGCCAAAGCCGGGATGACTGCTGGCGGTCGACGTCGCCCAGCATCACGGGGTGGCCCTGCCGGGCGAAGCAGCCTGCGATGTTGCTCGACAGCGTGGATTTGCCCACGCCGCCTTTGGGATTGGCGACCACGATCACTGGCATGGTGTTGCTCCTGTCGGATGGCTGACGATTTGCCTGCCGCCGATTGTGGCCCAAGCTCGGGGCATGTGGCGGGGGGCTTCCGCCCGGGTGTCGGGCTGGGCCGACGGTGGGGCGTCAGGGGCGCGGGAAGGCCGCCTCGACCTCGGCCAGCGTGGCCCGTGTGGCTTCGATCAGGCCGGGCTCGGCGGCGGCGGCGCGCAGCACGGCCCGTCGGGCGGCGTCGCGGGCCTCGGGCAGGCGGCGCTGGCGCAGTCGCACGTTGGCGAGGTTGTTCCAGGCTGCGGCGGCGTCGGTTTGCGCGGCGACCTGGGCGAAGGCCTGCGCCGCGTCGTCGGGGCGGCCGGCCTGCAGCAGGCTGTTGCCCAGGCCCATGCCGATGACCAGGTCACCCTCCCAGCGGCTGGCGGCTGCCTGCCAGGCGGTGACGGCCCGTGCGGGCGGGGCCACGCGTTCGAAGCCGAGCCGGGCCTCGCGCACGGCTGGCAGCTCGGCGGCGGCGGGCAGCCCTTCGGGCGGCAGCACCACGAAGGCCCAGCGCCTGGCGCGTGCCCAGGTGCGCTCGAAGGTCAGCAGGTCCAGGCGCTGCTCGCGGGTGGTGCCCGACCGCAGGATCGCTTCGCCGCGATCGAGGTCGTAACCGATGAGCACGGCGAAGTGCCACATGGGCACCCAGTCCAGCGCGAGGTTCTGCATCACGCCCACGGGGTGGCCGGCGGCGAGCTCGCGCAGCACGGCGTCCAGCCTCTCGGGCAGGCGGGTGGCGAGGGCGTCGTGGCGGCGGGGCGCGGCCAGCATTTCGATTTGCAGGCTGCCGCCGCGTTCGGGCACGAAGAGCTGCGGCGTGAGTTCGGCAGGGCTCACCGGGCGGCCGATGGCCTGCAGCAGCGTGGCCAGGGTGGCCGGGCCGCACTGCAGCTCGGTCTGCGGGAAAAAGGGCGTGTCGGCCAGGTGGACGGTGCGTGGCAGCCCTGCGGGCGGGCGGGCCAGCAACTCGCGCGATTGGGCCGAGCCGGCGTCGGACCAGGTGGCGCAACCGCCGAGGGCCGCGCTCAGGCCTGCACCCAGGCCGGCGCCCAGGGCCAGCCTGCCCAGGCGCCGGCGATCCGGCCTGGCGGCGTTCATCGCCTCAGCGCGGGGCCGTGGGTGGGCACCGCGGTGCTTCAGCGGACCGAGCGGGTGAAGGGGAACACCTTGGTGAGGCCGAGGATGTCGGTCACCAGCAGCACCAGGAAGATGAAGACGATGACGCCGAGCACGTCGGAGGCGCCGGCCGGGGCGTGGTCGAGCTGGTCGGCCAGGGCCACGACTTCGGCGTCGGACAGCGAGGCGATGCGCTCGCGCGCGGCTTGCATGTCCACACCCTTGGCAGCCAGGGCCTCGGCCACGTCGGCGCGGTTGAGGGTGGCCAGCACGTTGGCGCGGCGGGACTGGGCTTCGGCCTGGGTGACCTGGGCGGCCACGGCGTCGGTGGCGATCATGCCGGCGTGGGCGGCCTGCAGGCCGGCGGTGTGGCTCATGGCCAGTGCGACGGTGAGGGCGAGGGCTTTGCGGGTGCGGGTCATGTTGCTTCCTTTGCTAGCGAAGTGGGGGTGGTCGCAGCCGAGGATAACGCGGGGGGCGTCGAGCTGGCTGACGGGCGGGCGGGGCACGGTAACCAGGCGTGTCTGTGGCGTGGGCCGTGTCTGCGCGACAATCGTTCCCATGTCCCTCGACAAGCCCGTTGCCGCGGCCGTGACCGCCGAGATGCCCGCCCCGACGACCGCCCCCAAGGCCGTGCTCGACGTCGTCTGCCTGTGCGCCGATTGGTGCGGCACCTGTCGGGAGTACGCGGCCACCTTCGAGGCCTTGCAGCAGGTGATGCCCGGGCACCGCTACCGCTGGATCGACATCGAGGACGAGGCCGATGCCATCGGCGACATCGACGTGGAAACCTTCCCGACGCTGATGCTGGCGCACGCCGGCCGATTGCTGTTCGCCGGGCCGGTGCTGCCGCGCCTGGGTGACGCCCAGCGCCTGCTGGAGGTGCAGTGCGAGGTGGCCGCGGCCGGGGGCGCGCTGGCGGCGGCGACGTCGGGGTTGCCCGCCGATCAGTTCGAGGCGTTTTCGGCGCTGGCCGCTGAGCTCGCCTGAGCTGGCGCCTGCCAGCCGCTGGCCCAGCCAGGGAACTCGACCGCCGGCATGGGACGGGCCACCAGGTGGCCCTGGGCCTCGTCGCAGCCCAGGCTGGCCAGGTGGCGCCAGGCGGCTTCGTCTTCCACGCCTTCGGCGACCACGGTCAGGCCCAGGCTGTGGGCGAGCTCGATGGTGGACAGCACGATCTTGGCATCGTGGCCGTCGCGGGCCATGTCCTGCACGAAGGAGCGGTCGATCTTGAGCTCGTCCACTGGCAGGGCCTTGAGGTAGGCCAGCGAGGCGTAGCCGGTGCCGAAGTCGTCGATGGACAGGCGCAGGCCCATGCCGTGCAGGCGCTCGAGCGTCATCTGCGCGCGGCGGGGGTCGTCCATGATGGCGCTCTCGGTGATCTCCAGCACCAGGCGGTCGGCAGCGACCCCGTGATGCTCGATGAGCGCTTGGAAGCGTTCCGGCAGGGCCTGGTCCATCAGGTCGCGCGTGGAGAGGTTGACCGACAGCTTGACGTCCAGGCCCAGGTCGGCGAGCTGGCGGGCGGTGCGGGTGACCTCTTCGAGCATCCAGCCGGTGAGCAGGCGCACGAAGCCGGTCTGCTCGGCAAAGGGCACGAAGCCGCGCGGGGGCAGCACGCCGCGCACCGGGTGCTCCCAGCGCACCAGGGCTTCGGCGCCCACCACGCGGCCGGTCTTCAGGCTGACCTTGGGTTGCAGGAACAGGCGCAGCTCGCCCTGGTCGACGGCCTGGCGCAGCTCGCCCAGCAGGGTCAGCGAGGAGCTGCTGTCGGGTTCGAGCTCGGCTTGGTAGATGACGGCGCCGGCGCGGCGTTGCTTGGCCGCGTACATGGCGACTTCGGCGCGGCTGAGCAGGGCGTCGACGTCCTGGCCGTGTTCGGGGCTGGCGGCGATGCCGATGCCCGCGGAGAGGTCGACCTTGTGGCCGTCGAGCTGGATGGGGCGCTCGAAGTCGGAGAGGATGAGCTGGGCCAGGCGGTGCGCGGTGGCGGTGTCGGTGCGCGGCAGCAGCAGGCCGAACTCATCGCCGCCCAGGCGGGCGAGCACGGCGCGGGGCTGGGCCTTGGCGTGGCCTCGCAGGCGCTCGGCCACCGCCTTGAGCAGGCTGTCGCCGAAACGGTGGCCCAACTGGTCGTTGACGTGCTTGAATCGGTCCATGTCGAGCACGAGCACCGAAGTGGGCTTGCGGCCGGCTCGCTCGAGGGCCTGACGCAGTTCCTGGCGGAAGCGGTCGCGGTTGGGCAGGTCGGTGAGGCGGTCGCGGGTGGCCAGGCGGCGGATCTGGCCATCGCGGTCCTGCAGGGCCTGGCGCATGGTCTCGAAGGATTCGGCCAGCTCGCCGATCTCGCCGCCGTAGCCGCTGGGCACCTGCGAGTCGTAGTCGCCGCGCTTGAGCTTTTCGGCCGAGCTGGACAGGCGCCGCAACGGTTTGGTCAGGCGCCTGGCGGTGATCAGGCCGACCACGCCGAAGGCCGCCACGCCGAGCACCGACAGCGCCAGCAGGGTGTGCTTCATGTGCAGGTAGGTGGCGCGCACGTCGTCGAGCGAGCTCAGCACGATGGCGCGCACCTCGGTCGGGTCGCCGGGTGCGGACAGGGTGAAGGCGCGGCCGAGGTGTTCGCCATGCGGCAGTCTGACGGCGCGGTCGGCGGGGTCGCGGGCCGGGTCAATCGGAGCGGTTGGGGCGCTCGTTGCGGTGGGCAGCGGGTGGTTCGCCTCGTCGGCGAGCCACATCGGCAACAGGGCCTGGGCCACGGGCGGCTCCAGGGTGCTGCTGTGCAGTCGCCAGGGCTCGGGCTGCGCGGCGGCGTTGCCGCTGTTGGCGCGCACCATCAGCAGCACATCCGGGCCGAAGAGGTCGTGGATGTCGTGCAGCACGCCACGCAGGCGGACGTCGGCGGTGGTGGGGGGCGCGGCGACGGGGTTGCCGGCGGCGGTGGCCGGGTCGACCGAGGAGGCCGGCAGCTGGCGCTGCAGCCAGCGCTCGGTGGTGATCAGGCTGGCGTGGACCGACAGGCGGACGTTGTGCTCGATGCCCCGCTGGATCAGCCAGAAGGTCAGGACCTGCCCCAGCACGAGCAGGGCCACGTAGGCGATGACGATGCGGGTGTGGAGTCGGGGCGGGGAAAACAGGTCCGAAAGCATGCGAGGGGTCCGAGGGACCCCGCAGTATCAGCGCCCGTCTGTCGGGTGAACATCCCCCATCCGCACGCTGGGGCCCGCTTCATCCCTCAACCAGATGGCCAGGGCGGGTTGCAGCCAGTCGAGCTGACAGGCCGAGGCTTCGGCATGGCGGACATCGTGACGCGGCTCGTGGCGCGAGCTCACGGAGGTGCTCGCCACCGTGGATCGGCGAGCGGGTTGGGCGGCGGGGTGTCGGGCGGGCGGGGCCATGCTGACCTTTGGTGAGGGTGTCGATACTGCTGACACCCCCTTGATCGGTCACGCCACGGATTTCTTCAGGTCCGAAGGCCTGTTTTCAGGCCGCCGCCACCATGTTTTGCGCCTTGCCGTGCGCCTTGTCACGACTGGTTTCATCCACGGGAGCGGTTTGCAGATGGCGCAATTGCTGGTCGAATTCGGCCAGGAAGCGGTCCACCGTGGCGGGCGAGATCTCGTCGTTCTGGTGGATGACGGTGAAGAACTGCTTGCCGTTGAGGCTCAGCGCACCGAGCAGGAAGACGTTGCTGATGGTGGTGGGCCAGAGTTCCGAGAGGCGCACGCTGCCGCCCTTGGGGTTGATGAACTCGGCGCTGCCCAGGTTGCTCAGGTGGCACGACAGCGCGGGCAGGCTGCGCTTGGCCTTGCTTTGCACGATGAGGTGGCTGTAGAGCGTGCGGCCCACCCAGGGGATGATTTCCCAGAAGGTCAGGGGCAGGGCGAAGTCGCGGCGCTCGAAGCGGGCCATGGCGGCTTTGGATTGCGCCTCGAGCGAGGCGATCTGCTCGGCGAGCGTGGCCTGCTGGCGCGCGCGCACCGTGAAAACGGACACGTAGTTGCCGAACTCGGGGCCCTTGCCGTCGGGGAAGTAGCGGCGCAGGTCGACCGAGGTGCGAAGCGCCGCCACCGAACGCGGCCCGCCGGGCTGGTCGGGGCCGTCGCGGTGGCCCAGGGCCAGGAAGGTGTTGGCCACCGTGGCCATCAGCAGGGTGTTGACGGTGGTGCCGTGCTGCTTGGCGAGCGCGCGCATGGCGTCGGCGGCCACCGGCATCTCGTGGTAGCGCACGCTGACCGTGGTGTGGTGGTCGGAGCCGCCGTCTTCGAGCTGGATGACGCGTTCGTTGCGCGTGGCGGCCTTCTCGGCGCGGCTGTCGCGCCACCAGCGGGCCACGCTGCCGGGCCACTGCCACCACTTCTGCGGGGTGACGGCGGGCATCATCGACGGCGAATCGACCTTGCACGGCGCGATGGGCTGGCCGTTCAGGCGCCCGAGGATGGCGCACAGCATCTGCACCATCGAGCGGCCGTCGCCGATGATGTGGTGCACCGAGAACATGATGGCGGGCTGCGTGGCGTGCGGCAGGAAGCGGCCACGCCAGGGCAGGCCGCGCTCGAGCGAGATGGGCTCGTTGAGGAAGCGCGTGTGCCAGGCCTGCAGGGCCTCGCGCGAGGACGGGTCGACGCCCAGCTCCACGCGGTAGCAGTCGTCGAAGAGCTGGTCGACGAAGCGGTCGTCGGGCAGGATGCGCAGCTTGTGCGTCCAGGCCGTGGGCACGACGATGCCGCGCATGCGCGGAAAGGCCGTGGTCAGCTCGCGCAGGGCCTGGCGGACCAGGGCTTCGTCGAGCGGCTGGTCGAATCGCAGGATGTAGGCCTGGTTGATGGGGCCGAGGTGCCCCTCGCCAGCCCAGTACATGTGCTCGGAGCGGTTCAGGGGGATCAGGTTGGCGGTACTCACAACGGTGTCCCGGCGACGTTGGTTTTGCCGTGTCGCGTCAAACGATGGTCGCTTGACTGTAGCCAGTGGGGGCAAAAACCGCCTGGGGGCTTTCCAGCGGAGGCGCTCCCCGGATCGAGGGGGGCGGTCGGCGAATCCGGGGGCCCGGGCCGAGATCAGGCGGGGCTGGCCACTTCGGCGAGCTGCAGCGCCAGGCGGCGCAGCGCTTCCCAGGCGTCGACGGGCCATTGCGGGTGCGGCAGGCCCTTGACGATGCCGTCGACGATGCTGGCGTGCGCCACCAGCCGGGCCAGCGGCGGCGTGCGCAGGTTCGGCAACGCGCGTTCGTACAGCCGCTCGCGCGGACCCCAGACGCGCTGCTCGCGCAGCACCATGGGCAAGGGCTTGCCGCCGTCGAGCCCCAGGCGAGCGTGGTACAGGCCCTGGATCTCGCCGGCCAGGGTGTAGTGCACCAGCACGGCGGCCTCGCCCTCGGCCTGCAGGCCGTCGAGCATGCGCAGGGTGCGGGCCACGTTGCCTGACAGCACGGCCTCGGTCAGCTTGAAGACCTCGAAGCGCGCCACGTCGACCACGGCGGCGTCGATCTGCTCGAGCGTGAGCACGCCGGGCGCGTGCAGCAGGCCGAGCTTGATGATTTCCTGGTGCGCGGCCAGCAGGTTGCCTTCGACGCGGTCGGCGAAGAAGGACAGGGCGCGCTGGCCCGCCTCGCCGGGCTCGACCTCCTGGCCTTGGGCCTTGAGGCGCTGCGCGATCCACAGGGGCAGCTGCTGGCGCTCGACCGGGTCGCAGCGCAGGGTGGCGCCCGCGCCATCGAGCGCGGTGAACCAGGCGCTGGACTGCTGGGTCTTGTCCAGCCGCGGCAGGGTCACCAGCGTGATGAGCGCGTCGTTGCCGGCGGCCTGCTCGATGTAGCGCTGCAGGGCCAGCGAGCCTTCCTTGCCAGGCTTGCCGCCAGGGATGCGCAGCTCGATGAACTGGCGGTCGCCGAACAGCGACATCTCGCTGGCCGCGCCGATCAGGCTGGCCCAGTCGAAGGTGCCGGCGTTGAGCACGGTGTGCACCTGGCGCTCGGTGTGGCCTTGCGCGCGCGCAGCAAAGCGGATGGTGTCACCCGCTTCCTGTGCGAGCAGGGCCTCGTCGCCATGCAGGGTGTAGACCGGCTTGAGCGGGCCCTTGGCGAGGTGGGCGGCGAGCTGGTCGGGGCGCAACTGCATGGTCGGGGATGCGGGGTGCGCGGTGGGGGCGCGAACGGGGCCGGGCCTCAGCGCGTGGTGGCGCTGGTGGCCTTGTCGGCTTCGGGCGGTGTCGGCAACTGCTGCGGTTTGATGGCGGCCAGGCGGCGCATCACCTGGTTGACGATGTCGGTCTGCATGGCACGCGTGAGCGCATCGGACTCGTCCTGCTTGGCCAGGGCGTCGCGTTCGTTGTAGCTGAGGTCGCGCACCAGGGCCACGTCGGAGGCGGGCAGCAGCACGCTGCCGTCGCCGCGCCGCACCTCGAAGCGCAGGATGGAGCGCGCCGTCATCGTGCGAACCTGACCGAAGGCCGTCTTGGCCGACACCAGGGTGTCGCGCGTGTCCTGCATGGCGACGAACTCGACGTGGGTGACGGGCACCTGCGCAGCGGAAGCGGCTTGCGCGGCCTGCAGGCTGCTTTCGACCACGGTGACGCCATTCGCTTCGAGCGCACGCGCCAGCTCGGTGGCCAGCGGCGAGGTGCTGGAAAAGCCGCTGAGCTGGATGGAGCGAAAGGCCATGTCGTGCTGGCGGCGCAGCTGGAAGCCGCAGCCCCCGAGCGAGGCCAGGGGCAGCAGGGACGAAGCGCCCAGCAGGGTCAGGAGTTGGCGGCGTTGCATGGGCATGACCTTAACACCGGTGCTCAGACGACCAGGTTGACCAGGCGGCCCGGCACGATGACGACCTTCTTGGGCGCCTTGCCTTCGCTGAACTTGGCGAAGTCCTCGCTGGCCAGGGCGGCGGCCTCGATGGCGGCCTTGTCCGCCTGGGCCGAGACCTTGATCGAGCCGCGCAGCTTGCCGTTGACCTGCAGCATCAGCTCGATCTCGTCCTGCACCAGGGCCGATGCATCGACCTGGGGCCAGGGCGCGTCGAGCAGGTCGCCCAGCTTGCCGGCGTAGCCCAGCTCGCTCCACAGCGTGTGCGCCAGGTGAGGCGTGGCCGGGTAGAGCACGCGCAGCAGGATGCCGAAGCCTTCGATCAGGGCGATCTGGCCGTCGGCCGCATCCAGGGCCTTGAAGCCTTCGAGCGCGTTGAGCAGCTTCATGGCACCGGAGACCACGGTGTTGTACTGCATGCGCTGGTAGTCGTAGTCCACCTGCTTGAGCACGGTGTGGACCTCCAGGCGCAGGGCCTTGGCTTCCTTGCCGAAGGCGATGTCGGCCAGCGAGGTGGCGCCTTGCGTGGCGGCCGCGGTGTCGACCTTGGGCAGGGCTTGGAGCTTCATGCCGAAGTTCCACACGCGGCGCAGGAAGCGGAAGCTGCCTTCGACGGCGGCGTCGTTCCACTCGAGCGTCAGCTCGGGCGGGGCGGTGAACATGGTGTACAGGCGTGCCGTGTCGGCGCCGTACTTCTCGATCAGCTCTTGCGGGTCGATGCCGTTGTTCTTCGACTTCGACATGGTGCCCACGCCTTCGTAGTCGATGGCGGTGCCCACCGGCAGTTGGCCGTCGGCGCTGTCAACGGCGTTGATCAGCTTGGCGCCGATCACCTTGCCGCCTTCGTCCATCACGTGCTCGACATCGTGCGGCCAGAAGTACTCCTTGCCACCCTTGGCCGTGCGACGGCTGTAGATGTGGTTGAGCACCATGCCTTGGGTGAGCAGCTTCTTGAAGGGCTCGTCGACCTTGACCAGGCCCAGGTCGCGCATGACCTTGGTCCAGAAACGCGCGTACAGCAGGTGCAGGATGGCGTGTTCGATGCCACCGATGTACTGGTCCATGCCGCCGTTGGCCATCCAGTAGTTGGTGCGCTCATCGACCATGGCGCCGTGGTTGTCGGCGCAGGTGTAGCGCAGGAAGTACCAGCTCGAGTCCACGAAGGTGTCCATCGTGTCGGTTTCGCGCTGGGCGGGCTTGCCGCACTTGGGGCAGCCCACGTTGAGGAAGTCGGGGCGCGACTTCAGCGGGTTGCCGCTGCCATCCGGCACCACGTCTTCGGGCAGGCGCACGGGCAGGTCTTTTTCGGGCACCGGCACCGGGCCGCAATCGGCGCAGTGGATGATGGGGATGGGCGTGCCCCAGTAGCGCTGGCGGCTGATGCCCCAGTCGCGCAGGCGCCAGGTGGTTTTCTTCTCGCCGACTTGTTTGCCAATCAGGATCTCGGCGACTTTGTTGACCGCCTCTTTGTGACCCAGGCCATTGAGCGCGTCGCTGTTGACGCACTTGCCCTTGGTCTTGTCGCCGTACCACTCGGCCCAGGCGTCGGTCGAGAAGGTTTCGCCTTCCACGGCGATGACCTGCTTGATGGCGATGCCGTACTTCTTGGCGAAAGCGAAGTCGCGCTCGTCGTGGGCGGGCACGCCCATCACGGCGCCATCGCCATAGGACATCAGCACGTAGTTGCCGACCCAGACTTCGACCTTCTCACCGGTGATGGGGTGGGTGACGAACAGGCCGGTGGCCATGCCCTTCTTTTCCTGCGTGGCGAGTTCGGCCTCGGTGGTGCCGCCTTGCTTGCACTCTTCGATGAAGGCCTTGAGCGCGGGGTTGGTGGCCGCTGCGTGCACGGCCAGCGGGTGCTCCGGTGCCACGGCGCAGAAGGTCACGCCCATGATGGTGTCGGCGCGCGTGGTGAAGACCCACATCTGGCCGTTGCCGATCTTGTGTCCGTCGGCACCCTGGATGTCGTGCGAGAACGCGAAGCGCACGCCTTCGCTCTTGCCGATCCAGTTCTCCTGCATCAGGCGCACGCGCTCGGGCCAGCCGCTGAGGTAGTTCTTGTCCTCGGGGTTGGCCACGGCGCCCAGCAGCTCGTCGGCGTACTTCGTGATGTTCAGGTAGTAGCCGGGGATCTCGCGCTTTTCAACCAGCGCGCCCGAGCGCCAGCCGCGCCCGTCGATCACCTGCTCGTTGGCCAGCACGGTCTGGTCGACCGGGTCCCAGTTGACGGTTTGCGTGCGGCGCTCGCAGATGCCGGCTTCCAGCATCTTGATGAACAGCCACTGGTTCCACTTGTAGTACTCGGGCTGGCAGGTGGCGATCTCGCGCGACCAGTCGATCGCCAGACCCATCGCCTTCATCTGCTTTTTCATGTAGGCGATGTTGTCGTAGGTCCAGGCGGCGGGCGGCACCTTGTTCTTGAGCGCGGCGTTTTCAGCCGGCAGGCCGAAGGCGTCCCAGCCCATGGGCATCAGCACGTTGTGGCCGTTCATGCGCAGGTAGCGCGCGAGCATGTCGTTGATCGTGTAGTTGCGCACGTGGCCCATGTGCAGCTTGCCCGAGGGGTAGGGCAGCATCGAGCAGGCGTAGAAGGCCGGCTTGTCCGTCGACTCGGTGACGCGGTAGGCGTCAGCGTCCGACCAGTGCTGCTGGGCACGGGCTTCGACGGCACGCGGGTCGTAGGTCTGGGTTTCGGTGGTGCTCATGGGAGGTCGGGGCGACTGGGATCGGGCGGAGGCGAGCCACCGCAAGACGAAAGCAGGCCGACACGGTGGGTGTCGGCCTGAGCAGAGGAGGATCCCGGGATTATAGGAAGCCGGTGGGGTGGTGGCTTCAGTTTCGGCTGGATCGCCGGAAGCGGGAGCGGCCTTCGGTGTCGTCCACGCTGACCAGGTCTCCCTTATCGAGTCTCAGGTGGATGGCCCGGCCGGGAGGCGTCTGGGCTTCCAGGTTGACGTCGACCTCGATGCGGTTGGGCAGGTGGCCTTGCGCGTCAGCCTGGAGGGGCATCAGTGTCCAGCGCAGCCCTTTGGCCCAGGCGACCCCGATGGCCAGACCTTCGAGCTGGCCCATTGAGGGAGGCCCACCGAAACGGGTCCAGCCTTCGTCGTCGCGGGGTCGGAGTTCGCCGAGGTAGCTGATCTCGCTGCCCACGGTCATGACCACGAAGCCCTGCATCAGCCGGCCGCCAGACGAAGCGCGGACCTCCACGCCGTCCACCCCCGGTTCATGCCAGGCCTTGAGCACGCGCATGAATGGGGCTGGCAGGGTGTCTTTGCTCTCGAAGATGACCTCCTGCCCTTGAACACGCCAGCGCCCTTCAATGAACTGGTCAACGGCGCCATAGCTGGTGGCCTTGCTGAAGCGACCATCTGCGCGCAAACGGAGTTCGGAGCCGACCTCGCGCGCGCCACTCAGATAGTAGGTGCCAGGCAGTTTGGCGGCCATGGCTTTTTCGGCAGGGGTGGGCGGCTGGGTGCGTTGGGCAGGGCAAGCCGGGGCGGTCAGGTCGGCGAAGCCGGCGAGCGGCCGCCAGCCGAGGGGCTTGTCGCAACCGAGGTGCCAGCCCAGCGTCTGGCCATCGGGCAGGCGGGTGTCCCCCGACAGCCCGTGCGCCCGCATGAGGCCGAGCGCTTGCGGGTTGCGCGCGTCGAGGGCGGCCTGGGCCAGGGCGCCCAGCGTGTCCGGCGTGATGGGGCGAGCGGCCAGGGCCAGCGCGAGCACGTCTGGGCGGTGCTGGGTGATCGGGCCTTCCAACAGTGCGTTGGGTATTGCTCGTTCAGGGGGGTCGGCCTGCCACAGTCGCTGCAGCAGGGCTTGGGCTCGCTGGAAGCGGGTGCCCATCAGTGGCCGGCTGTCAGGCGCTATCCAGGCCACCAGCAGTCGGTGGCTCAAGGGGCCGGCCTTGCCGCAGCTGCCGGTCTGCAGGCCCTGCGCCAGCAGGCGATCGGCAAAGGGTGGCGCTTCGCGCACCAGCCTGTTGAGGCTCTCGTAGTCCCTGGGGCAACTTTGGGCCAAAGGTTGGCCGCTGAGTTGGGACACCCGCTCGATCAGGTCGGCCTGGCCGGTGGAGAGCGCGTCTGCCAGGGCCTCAGGGGGCCAGGGTGCCTGGGCCGCATGCAGGGCCTCGATGGCGCCGAGGTCACCGGCGCGGATGGCCCAATGCAGGATGGCTGGTGACAGTTCGGGGCCCTTCACCCCGGCTTGCAACAGGGCTTCGACCAGGGGGCGCTGGCTGGCCTGCTTGTCCTTGGGGGATTCAAGTGCCTCACGTAGCAGATGGGGCGCTTCCTCGCGCAGGGCTTGGAGGGTGGCTGCGCTGGGTTGGCTTAGCAGGGCAGGTAGCAGCTCGGGCGATTGTTCGATCGCCCAGGTCAGAGGAGAGCCATCGTAGCGATAGGAGCCATAACGGACCGGGTTGGCACCATGCCGAATCAGCAGGCGAATCAGGGCTTCGTTTCGGGCGTCGATGGCGACTTTGAGCGCGTCGCCCGTGGGGGCGCCCCAGTCCAGCAACTGGGTGGCCAGGGCGATGTCCCCTTCAGCGATGGCGACCTCCAGGGCGGTCATGGGGCCCTCGCTGTCGATCTGTGCATAGCGGCCCAACTTGGGGGCACCCCGTGGCCCGCTTTGGTCCCAGGGCATGTCCGGCCGCAGCAGGCGCTTGGCCAGTGCGGTGTGCCCGCCTTGCAGGGCAGCGAGTGCGGCGTCGAGGTGGAGGTCGAAGGGCGGGTTCTTGTCGGGTTCGTAAGCTGCCGGCTGTTGCTTGGGCAGGTGCTGCAAGAGGGTTGTCAGGGCCTGTTCGTCACCCAAGTAGGCTGCGGCCGCCGTGGGCAGTGCGTCGTGGCCCGTGTCCAGCAGCTCTTGCGAGGTGGCGGCTTGTTGGGTCAGCAGCTGCGACAGCCAGGCATCGCCTTCCACCAGGCTGACGAGCTCGGTCCAATTCACCTGGTGCGGTTCGGGGCTGCCGGCTTTCACCAGGCTGGCCGCGATGCGCGCGCGCTCGCCGCGGGTCAGCAGCTCCGGCAGACCTCGCATGCGCAGGAAGAACTCGTGGTCCAGCAAGAACTCCAGCGGCGTGAGGCTGCGATCTTGGTTGGCCTGACGTGGGTCGGCGCCATGCAGCAGCAGCGCATCGACCATGTCGGGGGACCCGAAGGCGATCGCCAGTTGCAAGGCGGGGATGCGATGCTGGTAAGTGATGAGGTTGGGGCGGGCGCCTTGCGCCAGCGCGGCGTTCAACATGCGCTGCCGGGCGGCATGGGTGGCACGGTGGGCATCGAACAGGCGCTCACGCTCGGGTGAGCGAGTCCAGCCCCAGTTTTCATCGGTGGTCTTGAGTTGGGGGGCGGGGCGGATGATGGCCGAGACCAGCGGCTCGCCCGCCATCGTCACATCGCTGATGTCTCCAGACACCGGCAGCAGGCGCAGGAAGGCGTCGGCATCAGCCTGGTGGGCTGCGGCGAACAAGGCTTGCTGGAGGGGGGTAGCGGCCTCATGGGTCTCGTCGTAGAGCGATTGGCAGCCGCAGTCGCTGGGCGCCGTCGAGGTCGGCGGTGCGGCCTGGGCACCTGGTTGAAGGCAGCACATCAGCGCCAGCGCCCAGGCTGACGCTCGCCCGGCCTGTCGGCGGGCATCCCTGTTGATTTTGTTCATGTCTTTCGGGCGTTCGAGCGCCCTGATCTGGATGGAGCCAGGAGTGTGCCGCAGCTGCCTTGCGAATCCGGCGACACCCCCATAATCGGCCCGCCCTCTGTCGCCACCTGCCCACCTGCACATGAACGCGCCCTCGCCCATCCGCCGCCCTGTCCGCCATTTCGCCCGCACCTTCCTGGCTGGCCTGCTGGCGGCCTTGCCGTTGGTGGCGACGGTGGGGGTCTTCGCCTGGCTGGCACAACTGCTGTATGGCTGGCTGGGGCCGCAGAGCCTGATCGGCGGGTTGTTCGTGCGGCTGGGCCTGGGGCTGTCCGAGTCGGAGTGGGCCGGGTATGGGCTGGGCGTGCTGTTCATCGTGGGCGCCATCTACGCCCTGGGCCTGCTGGTCGAGGCGCAACTGCAGGCCGGCCTGGCCCGCGTGGTCAACCTCGTGCTCGGGCGCATCCCGCTGGTGCGCAACGTCTACGACCTCATCAACCGCTTCGTCGACATGCTGGGGCAGCGCGACGAAGAGGGGCTGAAGTCGATGAGCGCGGTGTGGGTGACCTTCGGCAGCGAGGGCGGCGTGAAGGTGCTGGCCCTGCTGTCCACACCGGAGCCCGTGATGATCGGGGGGCGGCCCTACATGGCGGTGATCGTGCCGACGGCGCCGGTGCCCATCGGCGGTGGCCTGCTGTACGTGCCGCAGGCGTCGGTGGTGCCGGCGGACGTGGGCATGGACGCGGTCACCAGCATCTACGTGTCGATGGGGGTGACGTCGGCGCAGCACCTGTCGAGCCGGCCGGCTGACAAGGCGGACACCACCCGCTGAGCGCGGGGGCGTCACGCCCTGGGCTCACGCCAGGCCTTCGGCCTTGAGCGCACGCTGCACGGCCGGGCGGGCGCCCACGCGGGCCTGAAAAGCCGTCACGTTCGGCCAGGGTGCCAGCTCGAGCTTGATCAGGCGGGCCCAGCCCAGCACGGTGAACAGGTAGGCGTCGGCCACGGTGAAGTCTTCGCCCATCAGGTGCGCACGGCCTTCGAGCTGCTCGTTGACGTAACCCAGGCGGCGCTCGATGTTGGCGCGCGCGATGGCCTTCATCTCGTCGGTTGCGGCGGGGTTGAAGAAGGGCGAGAAGTTCTTGTGCAGCTCGGTGCCGATGAAGGTCAGCCAGCTTTGCAGCTGGTAGCGCGCCAGGCTGCCGTTGGGCGGGGCGAGCTTGCGCTCGGGCTTGAGATCGGCCAGGTACTGGACGATGGCCGGGCCCTCGGTGAGCAGCTCGCCGCCAGGCAACTGCAGCGCCGGCACGTAGCCCTTGGGGTTGATGGCGAGGAAGTCGGCGCCGCTGGCCGTGACCTTGGTCTTGAGGTTGACGGCTTCGGTCTCGTGGGCGAGGCCGAGCTCTTCCAGCACGATGTGCGGAGACAGCGAGCAGACGCCTGAGGACAGGTAGAGCTTCATGGTCGGATCCGGAGGGTTCTGAAAAAGACCGACGCATTCTGCGCCAGCGGCTCAAGCCCTGGCAGCGCGCAAGGGCATGGTCGGTGCGGCAGGCAGCTGGTCGATGAAGGCGAGCACAGCGTCGGCGAACAGCTTGGGTTTTTGCACCGTGATCCAGTGGCCTGCGTCGATCTCGCGGCGCACGTAGCCGGGCGCCCAGCGGTGCAGGTTCTCGCTCAGCGCGGGGCTGACGAAGTGGTCGCGCAAAGGCACGATGACCTGCACCGGCGCGTGGGCGACGCGCTCGCGCGGTCGGATCAGGCAGGGCAGGACGTTGGCGCGGTAGAGGTTGACGCCGTTGGCGCCGTCTTCGGCCTGGGTGGGGCGTGGCTGGATCTGCACACCTTCGAGCCAGCGCATCAGGCGCGGCCAGTTGGGGCCGGTGAGGTGGCGCCACATCAACTCGGGCACCACCGGCAGGTGAAACAGGTAGACGTACCAGGACTTGAACAGCTGCAGCGTCAGGCGCAGCAGGTTCGAGGGCGTGGGCCTGCGCAGCTGCTCGCGGATCCAGTGGCCCATGTGGTCCAGGCAGGGCCCCGAGCACGAGGTGTAGGACGCGATGCGCCCCTTGAGCAGCGGCTCGCAGACGAACTCCCAGCTTTGCACCGAGCCCCAGTCGTGTGCCACCAGGTGCACGGGCTGGCCGGGGCTCACCGCGTTGATGACGGCGGTGAAGTCGGCCGTCAGGCGCGCGAGCTGGTAGTCCTGCTTGCGCGTGGGGCGAAAAGAAGCGCCCGCGCCCCGCACGTCGTAGGCGACGACCTGAAAGCGCCTGGACAGCAGCAGCGCCACCTCGTCCCACTTGTGGCGGTTGTCGGGGTAGCCATGCACCAGCACGATGACGGGCCGGGAGCGGTCGCCCCAGCGCTGAACGGCGAGCTGGCCATCGGGGCCCTGGACAAAGAAGTGCTCGGTGGGGATGGGGCTCATGGGCGGTTTTCCGAAGGCGGCTGGGCAGGCCTGGATGCTAACGAGCGCGAGCCCGTGCCATGGGGGTTTATGCGACAGAAGGGGCAACCTGGGCGACAGCAGGGGCAGGGGTTTGCCCGCTGTTCGCGCTGCGTTCAACGGCCTGGGGCGCCCGGTTCGGTGGCCAGGGGCAGGGCCGATGCTGGCAGCCCGAACACATGGTCGAACACCCAGTTGAAGGCGAAGGCGTAGACCAGGAAAAAGGCCATCAGGCCGAGGTCGGTGAGCAGTGCTTCCCACCAGCCCATGCCCAGCCACCAGGCGATCAGCGGCAGCGTCATCGCCACCATGCCTCCTTCGAAGCCGATGGCGTGGGCCACGCGGCGGCGCAGGGTGCGCCGGCGGTCGGCCTGGCGGCGCTCCCAGGCCTCGAAGCCGGTGTTGAAGGCCATGTTCCACGCCATGGCGATGAGGGAGGTGGCGATGGCCAGTGCGCCCGTCTCGGTGGCATCGTGACCGAGCAGCCACGACAGGCCCAGCCCCACGATGACCACGGCGGCGAGTTCGAACAGGGTGGCGTGAACCACCTTGCGCAGCGGGCCCTGCAGGTTCATGTCGTTCAGCGGCTCATGGCGCGATGGTCAGCGCGATGTCCCACTCCTGCATCAGCTTGGGGAAGGGCGCGGGCGGCAGGGCCTGCGTGAACACGCGGCGGGCGTCGCGCAGGTGGCCGACCTGGGCCAGGCCGGGCTGGCCGAACTTGCTGGCGTCGGCCACGATCCAGCTCTCGCGGGATTGCGCCACCATGGTCTGGTAGACGGCCTGCTCGCGCAGGTCGCGGTCGCGCAGGCTGCCGTCGGGGTCGATGCCCAGGGCGCCGACGATGGCGACATCGACCTTGAACTGCTGCAGGTACTCCACCGTGGCGTCGCCCTCCATGGCGCTGTCGCGGGTGCGCAGCATGCCGCCTGCCACGTGCACCTTGCATTGCGGGTGCTCGCTCAGCAGGCCCGCGACGTGCAGGTTGTGCGTGACCACGGTCAGGCCGGGCTTCTTGAGCAGCTCGCGCGCCACGGCTTCGACGGTGGTGCCGATGCCCATCATCAGCGTGGCGCCGTCGGGCACGGCGGCGGCCACCGAGCGGGCGATGCGCGCCTTGGCGTCGGCGAACAGGGCCTGGCGCTCCTTCCACGCGGCCACGGCAGGGGCCTCGCGGGGCAGGCTCACGCCGCCATGAAAGCGCGTGAGCAGGCCGGCTTCAGACAGCCGCTGCACGTCGCGGCGCACCGTCTGCATGGTCACGTCCAGGCGCTGGGCCAGGCGTTCGACCGACACCGATCCACGGGCCTTGACTTCGTCGAGCAGCGCTTGCTGGCGGGGGTTGGGGCTCCAGGTCGGGGAGGTGGGCATGGCGGCGATGCGATGAATGGACGGGTGAAGGCGCGACGCGAAAAGGCGACTTGCGCGCAGCCTATCCGAAAAGATAGCAACAGAAAAGCAAGGAAAGCGCGCGTGGCGTGCGCGCCTCCCCAAGTAAATCCGGGCGCCTGAAAGCAGCGCCTTCGGCACAATCGAAGCCTCACCCAAGGAGACCGCTTGAGCACGACTGCCGAACGCGCCGATCCGAACACCGAGGCCAGCTGGGGCGACCCCGCCCAGCGCCCGGTCGATCACCTGTGCGATGTGCTGGTGGTGGGTGGCGGCATCAACGGCGTCGGCATCGCGCGCGACCTGGCCGGCCGCGGCTGGCGGGTGGTGCTGTGCGAGCAGGACGACCTGGCCAGCCACACCTCGTCGGCCTCCACCAAGCTCATCCACGGCGGCTTGCGCTACCTGGAGCAGCGCGAGTTCGGCCTGGTGCGCAAAGCCCTGGCCGAGCGCGAGGTGCTGCTGCGCAGCGCCCCGCACATCATGTGGCCGATGCGTTTCGTGCTGCCGCACGATGCGAGCATGCGGCCGGCGTGGCTGGTGCGCCTGGGCCTGTACCTGTATGACCACTTGGCGGGGCGCGACTTCCTGCCGGGCACGGAGTCGCTGAACCTGCGCGAGAGCCCGCTGGGCGAGGGCCTGCAGCCCAACTGGCAGCAGGCCTTCGTCTATTCCGATGGCTGGGTGGACGACGCGCGGCTGGTGGCCCTGTGCGCGCTGGATGCCGCCGAGCGTGGCGCCCAGGTGCTCACGCGCACGCGCTGCACGAGCCTGCGGCCCGATGGTGCCGGCTGGCGCGCCGAGCTCAGCCGCCGCGACGCGCTGACGGGCCTGGAAACGCGCCGCCTGTCGGTGCAGGCCCGTGCCGTGGTCAATGCCGCCGGGCCCTGGGCCGAGCAGGTGCTGCGCGACCTCATGCAGGTGCCGCCGCAGGCCGCGGGCCGCAGCCGCCACACCGGCCCGCACGGCGCGCTGCGCCTGGTCAAGGGCAGCCACATCGTCGTGCCCCGGCTCTTTCAGCACGACCACGCCTACATCTTCCAGGGCCGCGACGGCCGCATCATCTTCGCCATCCCCTACGAGCGCCACTTCACCCTGGTGGGCACCACCGACGTCGAGTTCAAGGGTGACCCGGGCCGGGTGACCATCGACGAGACCGAGGTCGATTACCTTTGCAATGAACTGGCGCGTTACCTGCGTCGCCCGATCACGCACCAGGACGTGGTGTGGTCGTATGCCGGCGTGCGCCCCCTGATCGACGACGCAAGGGGCTCGGCCTCGGCCGTCACGCGCGACTACCTGCTGCAAAGCCAGGTGCGGCCCGCGCCATGGCTCACCGTCTGGGGCGGCAAGCTCACCACCTTCCGCAAGCTGTCCGAGCAGGCGGCCGACCAGATCGGTGTGATGTTGGGCGAAGCGCGCCGGCCGTGGACAGAGTCGGCCTTCCTGCCGGGCGGCGACCTGTCGGAGCTGGTCGATGAGCTGACCCACCCCGAGGCCGACATGGCCGCCTTCCAGCACCGCCTGCGCCAGCGCCACCCCTGGATCGACCTGCCCTTGCTGCGCCGCTGGACCCGGGCTTACGGTGGGCGGGTGCTGCGCCTGCTCGATGGCGTGTCCTCGCGCGGCGACCTGGGCGCCGAGGTTGCGCCCGACCTGCACGAGGCCGAATTGTTCTTCCTCAAACGCAATGAGTGGGCACTCACTTCCGAGGATATCCTGTGGCGGCGCAGCAAGCTCGGTCTGCACTGCACGCCTGAGCAGCGCGAGGCGGTGGCCGGCTGGCTGGCCGCCCAGGCGCGTGGCGCGGCCAGTGGTTTTCATTGCAGCGACCTGAGTCGGCAGTTGAGCGCCTGAGGCGCTGGCTCCCTTTTTCTCCCCCGTCACGCACGTTGGGCGGCTGAGAAGCGGTGTCGGGCAAATCTGATGGCATTTGTCTTCAGATTGTGCGAAAGTGCGGCCTGTTCCACCACTCGAACCGAACCAGGAAGTCCGTCCGACATGAGCACCGCCACCCGTCCCACCTTGTTCGTGACCGGCGCCGCAGCCGGCATCGGCCGCGCCGTGGCCGAGCGCTTCATGCAGGCGGGCTGGTTCGTCGGCCTGTGCGACGTCGATGAACAAGGTGTGCAGGCCATGCAGCGGCAATGGGGCCCTGAAAAATGCATCGCGACTCACCTCGACGTCACCTCGCCAGAAGGCTGGTGCGAGGCCCTGGCCGTTTTCGAGCGCGTCACGGGCGGGCGCCTGGACGTGCTCTTCAACAACGCCGGCATCGCCGTCACGGCTCCGTTTGAGCAGGCCGATCTCGCGCGCCACCACCGCCTCATCGACATCAACCTCAAGGGACTGGTCAACGGTTGCCACCTGGCTTTCCCGTTGTTGAAGAACACGCCGGGCAGCCGTGTCATCAACATGTGCTCTGCTTCGGCGCTGTACGGTCAGCCCGAGCTGGCAAGCTATTCGGCCACCAAGGCGGCTGTGCGCAGCCTGACCGAGGCGCTGGACATCGAGTGGCGCCGCCACGGCATTCGCGTGCTCGACGTGCTGCCGCTGTTCGTCAACACAGCCATGGTCACCAACGAGGTCAGCCGCATGAAGACGGTGTCCACGCTGGGCGTGCGCCTGGGCCCGCAGGACGTGGCGGCGGTGGTGTGGCGCCTGGCCACGGCGCCGGCCGGCGGCCTGCCCACGCATTCGCTGGTGGGCTGGCAGACCAAGCTGTTCGCGCTGCTCTCCAAGCTCTCGCCGGACTTCATGAACCGGCTTGTGACGGCGCGCATGGCCGGTTATTGACCGGCGCCGGAGCGGGACCTGGCCTCAATGGGTTGGCGAGGCGTTGCCTCGCTGAGAGGTTCTGCGCTCAACCCTCTTCGCGCGGCATCAGGAAGTGGCCACGCGCCTGCACCACCGGGCGCGACGGGTCGTCCTGCCACAGCGAGACCATGACCAGCGCCACGCGGTTGCCCTGGCGCACCGTCGTGCTTTGCGCGAAGGTGTCGATGGGCTTGGCCGAGCGCATGTAGGCGATGGCGAAGTCCACGCTGCGCGGGATGGCCGCCAGCGTCGGGTTGGTGGCCAGCAGGTGCAGCACCATGGCGGTCTCGCCAAAGCCCGCCAGCACGCCGCCGTGCAGCGCCGGCAGCACCGGGTTGCCGATCAGCTCGCTCTTGTAGGGCATGCGGAACACCGGGCCGGCGTCGATCTGTGCTTGCTGGTGAACGTTCAGGAAGTCGACATAAGGAGAGCGGCCGGGCGGCACGGCCAAGGCTTCTGGCACGTCGGCTGCGCGGCTGACAAAGACCTGGCTGGGTTCGACCGAGGCCGGTGCGATGAGGGACGAGGCGGCCTCCGCGGGCGTCGGTCGCGCGGGCCTGGGCGCCTGGCTGGCCACGCTTGCGCTGGCCGTTGCGTCACCGGCGGGCAGGTCCTTTCGCCGCGTGGCGGCCGTGGCGCGCATGAAGGTGGCGTACACCGTGGCCACCGGTTCGCTCTGACCAGGCTGCACCAACTCGCCGCGCACGAAGGCCACGCTGCGAGACAGTCGGTGGCACTCGGCGTGGCAGATCAGGTCGGTCTCGGCCACGGGCGGGCGCAGGTAGTCCATGCGCAAATCCAGCGTGGCATAGGGCTCGATCTGCTCCATGGCGCAGCCCACGGCGACGCCGCAGGCGGTGTCGGCCAGCACGCTCAGGCAGCCCGGGTGGATGAGTTTGCGCTCGGCGTCACCCGTCCAGGTGCTGCGCGCGGGCAGCAGCAGGCTGGCGCGGCCAGGACCGATGTCCGTCAGCGTCATGCCCGAGGCCACGGCGTAGGGGATGCCGGAGATGAAGGCCTGGGCCCAGGCCAGGCGGTCGTTGCCCGTGAAAATGCTCATGGTCACTGTTCAACGCGGTTCAGGGAGAACCCGCATTGTCACCCAAGGGTGACCATTGCGTCAGCGGCATGATCTCCAGGCCCGTGAGCTGCCTCGCGCGTCGCGCCAGTTTGAGCAGGGCCGCGTCCTTGCTGAACAGCCACCGGGCACCGGCGTGCAGGGCGAGGTCGATGAAGACCTGGTCGTCCGGGTCCTTGCAACGCAGGGGCCCGCGGGGCGGCTCGTCCACGAAGGTCGCGTGCTGGAACACGGTCAGCGTGAGCATCGGGTCGGGCTGCCAGTCCTTGAAGCAACTGCGTGGCCAGACCTGGTGCCACTCCTTCTCCATCGAAGGACTGGCCAGCCAGCGCATCCGCCCCGACAGGATGCCTTCGACGATGGGCAGGGCGGCGGGGTCCTTGAAGACGCGCCAATCCAGCAGCGCATTGGTGTCGAGGATGACGATGGGGGTGTGCTCGGGCATGTGACGCCAAACGCGGCCCAGGGTGGCCAAAAGCGTAGCAAATGCCCTGCATTGTTGCCGACGCGTCCGGGCGCCGTCGCCTGGGGCTCAAGTCTTTTGCAAAACGTTCGATGAGGGCTACAGGGTCTGGGTGCGGCCGCACACATGGGGTGTGCTTCCCGCACCGTGGCGCGCCGAGCTGTCATGACGCGACCACTGTCGGACCCACCCAGTCTGGGAGTGGGCTCATGAAGCAGTGGACGATTCGGGGCAAGCTGCGTGCTGCATTCGGTGTCTTGGCCGCCTTGGTTTGCGCCTTGTCCTTCGTGGCCGGGTTCGGCTTGCAGGACGCTCACCGACTGTTTGCCGACTACGTGAACATGACGGCCGAGCGCGTGGCCCTGGCCAACGAGGTCATGCACAGCTCCAACGCCCGTGCCATCGCGGCGCGAAACATGGTGCTGACCGACTCCCCCGAAGCCCTGGTGCGGGAGCACAAGCGGGCTGTCGAGGCCCACGGGCAGGTCAAGAAGCACTACGCTGCGTTGAAGCAGCGCCTCGCCACCGACCCCGATGTTTCCGCGCAAGAGCGCCAGGTGTTCGAGCAACTCGTCAGCATCGAAGCCCAGTACGAGCCGGTGGCCTTGCGCATCGTGGACCTGGCCAGCAAGGGGCAAAAAGAAGCCGCCGCCAAGGACATGAACCTGAACTGCTACCCCCTGCTCGATCAGCTGGCGGCGGCATCGGAGTCCTACCATCAGCTCAGCGACCGGCACGCCGAGGAGGTCGTCGCCAATGCAGATCGCATGGCCGTCGCCGAGATGATGGCCCTGGCGGGTGTCGCCGCGGTGTCGGTGCTGATGGCGCTGTTGCTGGCCTGGCGCATGCCCGGCACGGTGATCGATCCCATCGAGCAGGCCATCGAGGCTGCGCGCAGCGTGGCCCAGGGTGACCTGCGCCGCCACATCGCCTGCGACCGCACCGACGAAGCCGGCCAGCTGCTGCAGGCACTGCAGAGCATGACGGGCTCGCTCACCCACATCGTCAGCCGGGTGCGCGAAGCCAGCGAATGCATCCACACTGGCAGCTCGCAGATCGCGCAGGGCAACCAGGACCTGTCCAACCGCACCGAGCTGCAGGCGGCCAACCTGGAAGAGACCTCCGCGACCATGAGCGAGATGGCCGATGCCGCGCAAGGCAGCGCCCAGACCGCCGAAGAGGCCACCCGCATCGCCGACGATGCCCGACAGGCCGCCCGCCGTGGGGGCGCCGTGGTCGACCAGGTGGTCAGCACCATGGCCGACATCACCGACAGCTCGCGCAAGATCTCCGAGATCATCGGCACCATCGACGGCATTGCCTTTCAGACCAACATCCTGGCGCTGAACGCGGCCGTGGAAGCGGCCCGGGCGGGTGAGCAGGGCCGTGGTTTCGCCGTGGTGGCCAGCGAGGTGCGCACGCTGGCTCAGCGCAGCGCGCAAGCCGCCAAGGAAATCCGCCACCTCATCTCCAGCAGCGTCGAGCGGGTCGAGGCTGGCGCCAAGCTCGTTGGCACGGCGGGCTCCAGCATCCACGACATCGTCGACCAGGTCGACCGCGTGGCGACGCTGATGCAGGAGATCAACCAGGCCACGTCGCGTCAGCGCGAAGGCCTGACGCTCATCAACGGCACGGTGTGCAACCTCGATCAAGCCACGCAGCAGAACGCGGCGTTGGTGGAGCAAGGCGCGGCGGCGTCGGAGAGCCTGCGCCAGCAAGCCGACCAGCTCCGCTCGGCGGTGGCCGTCTTCCAGATCTGACCGATCGGGGTCTCAGGCCGCGCTGGCGATCACGCCGCCACCCAGGCACACATCGCCCTGGTAGAGCACGGCCGACTGGCCTGGCGTGACGGCCCATTGCGCTTCGGGAAAGCGCAGCTGCAGCGACTTCGCGTCCACGCCCGTGACGTCACATGGTGCGTCGGCCTGGCGGTAGCGGGTCTTGGCGGCCATGGGCTGTGCGCCCACCTGCGGGCCGCGGCCATCGACCCAGCTCAGGTCGTCGGCCACCAGCGTGTGCTGCTGCAGCCAGGGGTGGTCGTGGCCCTGCACCACGTACAGCGTGTTCTTCTCGATGTCCTTGCGGGCCACGAACCAGGGCTCGTGTTCGCCACCACCGCGGGGGGCGCCCTTTTCCTTCACGCCGCCGATGCCGATGCCCTTGCGCTGGCCCAGCGTGTAAAAACTCAGGCCCACGTGCTCGCCAAGCTTGCGGCCCTTGTCGTCCTTGATGGGGCCGGGCTCGTTGGCCAGGTATCGGTTGAGGAACTCGCGGAAAGGGCGCTCGCCGATGAAGCAGATGCCCGTCGAGTCCTTCTTCTTCGCGTTGGGCAGCTTGATCTCGCCTGCGATGCGGCGCACCTCGGTCTTGGGCAGCTCGCCCACCGGGAACATCGTCTTGGACAGCTGCGCCTGGTTCAGGCGGTGCAGGAAGTAGCTCTGGTCCTTGAGCGGGTCCAGGCCCTTGAGCAGCTCGAAGCGCTGGCCGCCTTCAAACGAGGCGTCGGCCACGCCGCGCACCCGCGCGTAGTGGCCGGTCGCGATCTTCTCGGCGCCCAGGCGCATGGCGTGGTCCAGGAAGGCCTTGAACTTGATCTCGGCGTTGCAGAGCACGTCGGGGTTGGGCGTGCGCCCGGCCTGGTACTCGCGCAGGAACTCGGCGAAGACGCGGTCCTTGTAGTCGGCCGCGAAGTTCACGTGCTCGATCTCGATGCCGATGACGTCGGCCACCGAGGCGGCATCCAGGAAGTCCTGGCGCGACGAGCAGAACTCGCTGTCGTCGTCGTCTTCCCAGTTCTTCATGAAAATGCCGATGACCTCGTGGCCTTGCTGCTTGAGCAGCCAGGCCGTGACGGCCGAGTCCACCCCGCCACTGAGGCCGACGACGACACGTTGGGGGCGGATGGACATGGGGTGCGGGGGCATCAGGTTGGCCGCGGTGTGAACCGGGCCAGGCAACTCAGGCAGCGCGGTGGTGGCTGGGCGCCGTGAACACGCTCTCGTGGACGGTGAGCAGCTCCAGCGGGTAACGCTGGCCGGCCAGGTAGCTCTCGAGGCACTCCAGCACCAGCGGGCTGCGGTGGCGCTCGGGGCAGGCGCGGATCTCGTCGGCCGTCATCCAGACGGCGCGCACGATGCCTTCGTCGAGCTGCAGGGACAGGTCGGGCTCGCTCACCGAGCCGAAGAAGGCCAGGCGCAGGTAGGTGATGTCTTCGCCGGTGCGGGTGCGGCGAAAGCGCGACATGTACAGCCCCAGAAATCCCTCGGGCGTGAACTGGCAGGCGGTTTCTTCCAGCGTCTCGCGGATGACGCCCTGCAGCGGCGACTCGCCCGGGTCGAGGTGACCGGCGGGGTTGTTCAGCAGCAGGCCGTCGGAGGTGTCTTCCTCGACCAGCAGGAAGCGGCCGTCGCGCTCGATGAGCGCCGCGACGGTGACGTTGGGCTTCCAGCGCACCTTCGGGGTGGCGGGTTGACCGGACGGAACCTTGGCGGCGAGCAGATCGGCGGAGTTCATGAGCCCGGCATTATCCGTGAATGTCGTGACGTGTGGGTGTCCGTTGAACCCGGGGGTGGGCACCCTGCACGTCGGCGGGGGGTCAATGCGTGCACCAGTGGTTCAGGCAGCGCTGCATCTCGTCGAGGATGAGGCTGCGCTGGGTGGCCGTGTCCTCGGGGCCGTGGTCGTAGATGCAGACCACGCAGTACAGGAAGCCGAAGGCCCGGTACATCGACAGGGTGCGCAACTGCTCGATGCGCTCGGCCGCGTCGGCGTGGCCGGTGAACAGCGGCGCCAGCAGGCTGTCGTACTGGTCGAAATGCTGCTTGACGCCACCCATCGTGAACAGCTCGCGGCGCAACTGCACGAAGTCGGTCGTGTGCGAATCGTTCAGGAAGATGAAGCGAAAGTGCGCGCGCTGCCCCAGCCAGAAGTCGATGAAGGCGGTGAAGTAGCGCAGGGCCTGCTGGTTGGTGGGCTCGGTGCGGGCGGCTTGCATGCAGACCTCGGCCGACTCGCGGATGAGCTCGTCCCAGATCACCGTCAACAGCGCATCCTTGCACTCGAAGTACCAATAAAACGCCATGGCCGTGACGCCGGCTTCAGACGTCACGCGCCGGATGGTGACGGCTGCGTAGCCCTCTTCCAGGAAGATGCGCCGAGCGATGTCGATCAGCTCCTGGCGGAATTGGTCGCGCTCTTCGGGCGTGATGCGGCGGCGGGTGGCGACTCGGGCCATCGGGCAGGCGCTCCGCCACAGCGGAGGGCGTGGCGCGGCGGGGGCGGCAGTGGGGAAGCCGAGAAGTGTAACGAGCACCGCATACCCCTCTGCCATCGAGGTGATTGCATCGCCGCTCGGGGATTACACGCATGAAAGTCGCTTGCTCTGTTCAATTGTATATGTATTATACGTGTACATTTCCGGGCTGAGCCAAGCTGCACAGACCCGTTTGCCACCCGTTGATCGACGCAGTGGCGTTCGCATCCGAGGGGGGCGCGGTGGGTGTTGAGGCGGTTGGCGCGGGAGCAGGTTGGGGCGGTGCGTGGGGTGGTTTGCACGGCGCCCTGGGGCAGTTGAACCGGTTTCGGCTGGTGGTCGAACACACCAGCAACATGGTGGTCATCACCGATGCCCAGCGTCGCATCGAGTACGTGAACCCGTCCTACACCCAGGTCACGGGCTGGGCCCTGGAAGAGGTGAAGGGGCGGCGGCCCGGCGAGGTGCTGCATGGCCCGCTGACCTGCCAGGCCACGGCGCGCGAGATCCGCGAACGCCTGGGCCGTGGCGAGTCCATCAACCAGGTCGAGCTGATCAACCACCGCAAAGACGGCGAGCCCTACTGGGTGCAACTGAACATCCAGCCGGTTCACGACGAGCGCGGCGAGGTGACCCACTACGTCGCCATCCAGTTGGACGTCACCGCACAGCGGCAGGCCCGCGAGGCCCTCGAGGCCAGTGAACGGCGCCTGGCCGAAGCCCTGCGGCTGGCGCGCATGGCCAGCTTCGAATGCAACTTCGGCCAGGACGAGCTGCGCTGGACGGCTGGCGCCGAAGGCGTGCTGGGCGTCGAGCCGGGGGGCTTGCCTCGCTCTTTCGCCGAGCACATCGAGCGGGTGCAGGACGAGGACCGAGCAGCGCTGATGGCGGCTTACCTGCGCGTGGCCACCGACCAGGCGCCCTACGAGGTGGAGTACCGCATCCTCGGTGCGCCGGGTGGGCCGCGTTGGATCCGCGAGCGCGGCTACCACCTGAGCGCAGATGGCCGGGCACCAAGACGCTTGTGCGCGCTGGTCTTCGATGTGAGCGCGAGCAAGGCGGCGCAGGACCGGATCGCCTACCTCGCCTGGCACGACACCCTGACCGGGCTGGCCAACCGCGAGCAGTTGCAGCATCTGCTGCGCTCGCGGCTGGATGTCGCGCGTCAGCAGGGTCGCCAGCTCGCTTTGCTGTTCATCGACCTGGACCGATTCAAGACCATCAACGACACCCTGGGCCACCACGTCGGTGACGACGTGCTCAAGCTCTGCGCGCAGCGCCTGCAGGACAGCATTCGCAGCAGCGACCTGGTCGCCAGACTGGGCGGAGACGAGTTCGTCGTCGTGCTGGGCGATGTCGATGACAGCGCAGTCATCGCCCGGCTGGGTGAGAAGCTGCTGGATGCGCTGAGCCGTCCCATGCAGGTGCACGGGCGCGAGCTGCACGTCTCGGCCAGCCTGGGTGTCAGCCTGTACCCGCAAGACGGCGAATCGGTGGCCGAGCTCATGCGGCACGCCGATGCCGCCATGTACCGGGCCAAGGCGCTGGGCCGCCGGACCCTGGCCTTCTACAGCCCCGATCTGCAGTCGGACAACGCGCAGCGCTTCGAGCTGGAGGGCCGGTTGCGCCTGGCCCTGCAGCGCCAGGAGCTCAGCCTGCACTTTCAGCCGCAGTTCTGTGCTTTCGATGGCGCCCTCGTCGGATTCGAGGCCCTGCTGCGCTGGCGCACGGAGGTCGATGGCTGGGTGCCGCCTGATCGCTTCATCCCGCTGGCCGAAGAGACCGGCCTCATCCATGACATCGGTGACTGGGTGCTCGACGAGGCCTGCCGGCAGTGGCGTCGCTGGGCCGACCTGGGTGCGCCCCACCTGCGCGTGTCGGTGAACCTGTCGGCACACCAGCTGCGTGCGCCGGGACTCCAGGAACGCCTGGGTCGGCTCCTGATCGAGCATGGCCTGCCATCGGGCGTGCTGGAGCTCGAACTCACCGAGACCGTGGCCATGCACGACCCCGCTTCGAGCATCGAGCGCATGGGCCAGTTGCGTGACGCAGGCATCTCCTGGGCGGTCGATGACTTCGGCACCGGCTACTCCTCTCTCGCCTACCTCAAGACCCTGCCGATCCAGCGCATCAAGCTCGACCGTGCCTTTGTGCGCGACCTGGAGCGCAGCACCGACGACCAGGCCATCTGCAGCGCCGCCATCCGGCTGGCGCATGCGCTGGGCCTGGAGTTGGTCGCCGAGGGCGTCGAGACGGCCGCGCAACACCATTTCCTGCGCCTGCATGGCTGCGACGTCATGCAGGGCTACTTCCTGGGGCGGCCGATCCCTGATGCCGACGCGTGCGCCCTCATCCAACGTCACTTGCAGGCCTGACACCCTCCATGCGCATCAACCTCCCCGTGACCCAGCAGGCCATCGCCTTGCCCGAAGGTGTGACCCTCATGTCCACCACCGATCTGCACAGCCACGTGACCTATGCCAACGAAGCGTTCATGCGCATCAGCGGGTTCAGCTGTGAGGAGCTGATCGGGCAGCCGCACAACCAGGTCCGCCACCCCGACATGCCCAAAGAAGCGTTCGCCGACATGTGGGCGACGCTGAAGGCGGGGGACTCGTGGACGGCGCTGGTCAAGAACCGCAGCAAGTCGGGCGACCACTACTGGGTGCGGGCCAATGCCACGCCGGTGCGACAAGGTGGTGACGTGGTGGGCTACATGTCGGTGCGCACGCGTCCCGTCGACCACGAGGTGCAGGCGGCCGAGCAGCTCTACGCGCAGCACCGAGAAGGGCGGCTCAAGGGCCGGGTTTTCCATCGCGGCGCGCTGGTGTGGACCGGGTGGCGGTGGTGGTGGTCGTGGCGGCAGTTGATGAGCACGTCGGCGCGGCTGAACCTGTCCGCGCTCATCGCGGTGGCACCTGTCGTGATGCTTTGGGCCGTGCAGGCCAGTGGGGGCGCGCGCGCCGACGAGTGGGGCGGCCTGGCCGGTGGCGCCGTGGCTTGCGTCGCAGGCGTGCTGTTGTCTTGCCGCTGGCTGGACCGCCAGATCGGCTCACCTCTGCGCCAGATCCGAGAACAGGCCATGGTGGTGGCCGCCGGCCAGGTGGCCCAAGGTCTGCAGATGGACCGCGTCGATGGCCTGGGCATGCTGGCGCGGGCCATCAACCAGGCGGGCCTGAACCTGCGTTCGCTGATCGACGACGTGGGCCAGCAAGTCGGGGGCATCCGCGTGGCCAGTGCGGAAATCGCCGCAGGCAACGGGGACCTGCGCGAGCGCACCGAGGAATCGGTCTCCAGCCTGCAGGAAACCGCTGCCGCCATGGAAGAGCTGGGCACCACGGTCAAGCACAACGCGCAAGCGGCGCGGCGGGCGGCCGAGCTGGCCGGCGCGGCCAGCGCTTTCGCCTCGCAGGGCGGTCAGTCGGTGGCCGACGTGGTCTGCACCATGGCCGACATCGCCGAGCGTTCGCGCCGCGTGGCCGACATCATCGGCACCATCGATGGCATTGCCTTTCAGACCAACATCCTGGCGCTCAACGCCGCGGTGGAAGCGGCCAGGGCAGGCGAGCAGGGCCGGGGCTTCGCGGTGGTGGCGGGCGAGGTGCGGGCCCTGGCCCAGCGCAGTGCCAACGCGGCCCGGGAAATCCGTGGCCTCATCCAGGACAGCGTCGGCCGCATCGAAAGCGGTGCCGAGCTGGCGCGGCAGGCCGGCGAGAACATGGGCGAGCTGGTGCAGCAGGTGCGCCAGGTCAACCAGCTGGTCGGCGAAATCGGCGTGGCCTCGGCCGAGCAGGCGGGCGGCATCGACCTGGTCACCCAGGCGGTGGCCGAGCTGGACCGCATGGCCCAGCAGAATGCGGCCCTGGTCGAGCAGTCGGCGGAAGCTGCCTCGCGGCTGCATGGGCGCACGCAGCGCCTGGAGGCCGCGATGAGCGCCTACCAGGGGCGCCAGCGCACCATCTGAAAACGCCCATACTCAAAAAACGCGATAATCACGGGTTCGGCGCCATCCGGCGGCTTCACCCTGGCCGCCTGGGCAAGACATCTGGAGAACCCTGGTTCTTGTGTATGCTGCCGGGTTCGGTGTGTGCCGCGCATCCTGCGGTGACGTGCCCGAGGCCTTCGGGCCCCCAGACCCTCATTCACGCCCCCGCCAAGCGCCCCCGAGGCGCCCACAAGTAGGAGACACGTATGCTCATCGGCATACCCCAGGAAACCTTCGCGGGCGAGACCCGCGTTGCCGTGACCCCGGAAACCGTCAAGAAGCTCAAGGCCCAGGGTCACACCCTGCGCGTGCAGTCGGGCGCAGGCGTTGCCGCCAGCGTCACCGATGAAGCCTACGTGGCCGCCGGCGCCGAGATCACCGACCTGGCAGGCGCCTTCGGTGCCGACATGGTGCTCAAGGTGCGCTCGCCCAACGCCGAAGAACGCGCCCTCATGAAGCCCGGCGCCGCGCTGGTCGGCATGCTCAACCCGTTCGACAAGGACGGGCTGCAAGGACTGACCGACGCCAAGCTGACCGCCTTCGCTCTGGAAGCCGCGCCGCGCACCACCCGTGCGCAGAGCATGGACGTGCTGTCCTCGCAGGCCAACCTGGCGGGCTACAAGGCCGTCATGATCGCCGCCGACAAGTACCAGCGCATCTTCCCGATGCTCATGACCGCCGCCGGCACCGTCAAGGCCGCCCGCGTGGTGATCCTGGGCGTGGGCGTGGCCGGTCTGCAGGCCATCGCCACGGCCAAGCGCCTGGGCGCGGTCATCGAAGCCTCCGACGTGCGCCCTTCGGTGAAGGAGCAGGTCGAGTCGCTGGGCGCCAAGTTCATCGACGTGCCCTATGAAACGGCCGAAGAGAAGGAAGCCGCCGAAGGCGTGGGCGGTTACGCCCGCCCGATGCCGCAGTCCTGGCTCGACCGCCAGAAGGTGGAGGTCGCCAAGCGCGTGGCCGCTGCCGACATCGTCATCACCACCGCCCTGATCCCCGGTCGCGCCGCCCCCGTGCTGGTCACCGAAGAAATGGTCAAGGCCATGAAGCCCGGCTCGGTCATCGTCGACCTGGCCGCGCCCGCCGGTGGCAACTGCCCGCTGACCGAAGCCGGCAAGACCGTGGTCAAGCACGGCGTGACCCTGGTCGGTGAAACCAACCTGCCGGCCCTGGTGGCCGCCGACGCGTCCGCACTCTATGCCCGCAACGTGCTGGACTTTTTGAAACTGGTCTTCAACAAGGAAGGCCAGTTCCACGTCGACCTCGAAGACGACATCGTCAAGGCCTGCCTGATGTGCCGTGACGGTCAACTGCTGCGGGCCTGATGGATCTGAGTAGGAGTACCCCCATGCAACGCGTCATGCTGCGAGCCAAGCTTCACCGCGCCACGGTGACCGAGGCCGATCTGAACTACGAGGGCTCTTGCGGGATCGATGAAGACCTGCTGGACGCCGCCGACATGAAGGAGTTCGAGTACATCGAGCTCTACAACATCAACAACGGCGAACGCTTCTCCACCTACGTCATCAAGGCGCCGCGTGGATCGGGTGTCATCTCGCTCAACGGCGCGGCCGCCCGCAAGGCCCACGTCGGCGACCTGCTGATCATCTGCACCTACGCCCCGATGACCGAAGGTGAAGTGGCTGGGTACAAGCCCAAGGTGGTGCTGCTCGACGAGCGCAATGCCATCAAGGAAATCCGCAAGTTCGATTGAGGAGACAACGATGGAAGCGATCTCGCACGTCGTCATCAACCTGACCATCTTCGTGCTGGCCATCTACGTTGGCTACCACGTGGTCTGGACGGTGACCCCCGCCCTGCACACGCCGCTGATGGCCGTGACCAACGCCGTGTCCGCCATCGTCATCGTGGGTGCCATGCTGGCCGCCGCCCTGACGGTGACCCCGCTGGGCAAGACCATGGGCGTGCTGGCCGTGGCGCTGGCGGCCGTGAACGTCTTCGGTGGCTTCCTCGTGACGCGCCGCATGCTCGAGATGTTCAAGAAGAAGGACAAGAAGGCGGGAGCCAAGTAAATGAGCATGAACCTCATCGCACTGCTGTACCTCGTCGCCTCGGTGTTCTTCATCCAGGCGCTCAAGGGCCTCAGCCACCCGACGACGTCCATCCGTGGCAACGTCTTCGGCATGACCGGCATGACCATTGCCGTTCTCACCACCATCGGCCTGATCCATGGCCAGGCGCAAGCGCTGGCACTGAACTTCGGTGAAGGCATCGCCTACGTGCTGGGCGCCCTGGTGATCGGTGGCGGCGCGGGTGCCATCATGGCCAAGCGCGTCGAGATGACCAAGATGCCCGAGCTGGTGGCCTTCATGCACAGCATGATCGGCCTGGCCGCGGTGTTCATCGCCGTGGCCGTGGTGGCCGAGCCCTACGCTTTCCAGATCGTGGCCAAGCCGGCTGACGGCTCGGTGGCCCAGATCCCGGTGGGCAACCTGCTGGAGCTGGCCCTGGGCGCGGCCATCGGCGCCATCACCTTCTCCGGCTCGGTGATCGCTTTCGGCAAGCTCAGCGGCAAGTACAAGTTCCGCCTGTTCCAGGGCGCGCCGGTGAACTTCGCCGGTCAGCACATGCTCAACCTGGTGCTGGGCCTGGCCCTCATCGGCCTGATCGGTGTCTTCATGGCCACGCAGCGCATGGACGTGTTCGTGGCGCTGATCGCCCTGAGCTTCGTGCTGGGCGTGCTGATCATCATCCCCATCGGCGGCGCCGACATGCCCGTGGTGGTGTCGATGCTCAACAGCTACTCGGGCTGGGCCGCAGCCGGCATCGGCTTCTCGCTGAACAACTCGATGCTGATCGTTGCGGGCTCGCTGGTGGGTTCGTCCGGCGCCATCCTCTCGTACATCATGTGCAAGGCGATGAACCGCTCGTTCTTCAACGTGATCCTGGGTGGCTTCGGTGGTGACGCCGGCGCCGCCGCCGCAGGTGGTGCGCAGCAGCAGCGCAGCGTCAAGAGCGGCTCGGCCGACGACGCCGCCTTCGTGCTGGGCAACGCCGAGACCGTGGTGATCGTGCCGGGTTACGGCCTGGCCGTGGCGCGTGCGCAGCACGCCGTCAAGGAGCTGGCGCACAAGCTCACCGAGAAGGGCATCACCGTCAAGTACGCCATCCACCCGGTGGCGGGCCGCATGCCCGGTCACATGAACGTGCTGCTGGCCGAGGCCGAAGTGCCCTACGACCAGGTCTTCGAGATGGAAGACATCAACGGCGAGTTCGGTCAGGCCGACGTGGCCATCATCCTGGGCGCCAACGACGTGGTGAACCCCGCGGCGCACGTCAAGGGCTCGCCCATCTACGGCATGCCCATCCTCGAAGCCTACAAGGCCAAGACCGTGATCGTGAACAAGCGCTCCATGGCCAGCGGTTACGCCGGCCTGGACAACGAGCTGTTCTACATGGACAAGACCATGATGGTGTTCGGTGACGCCAAGAAGGTGGTCGAAGACATGGTCAAGGCGGTGGAGTGACCTGCTGTCTCGGGGGGTTGCCTCTCGGGCAGGCACCTCGCCAATGAAGAAGCCGGGGCATGCCCCGGCTTTTTTCATGGGTCACCTGGAGGCGTTGGGTGCATGCGTCAAGCAGTGTGCATGGATGTCCGCTGTTGCCTGGGCAAGGTCTGGTTTTGGCGCGAACTCTCCCCGGTCGCAGCAACAAGACGTAAGGGCCCATGGCAAGGGCTGGACCTGACATATTCGATTCCTATACTGATCTGAGCATTCGCTACATCAATCAAGTCTCAGGGAAGTTGTCCAGAGGACGAACGCCGGCTGTTGCCGCACCGTCATCTGGGTGCTCGTGCGCGGTCATTGGGCCGTGACGGTCTGGTGCGCTCGCTCCGCGCACCTCACCTGCCTGCTTGCCAAGCGAACGCCGCGGTGGGCACCCGGCTCTTGTTCACCGCTCATTCATCACAGAGCCTTAAACATGTGATCAAGGAGCGAGCATGGCCATCATCCATGGCACCAGTGGCAACGACAACCTGGTTGGCACCAGCGCCAACGACAGCATTTCCGGTTTCGACGGCAACGACACGCTCGATGGCGGCGCAGGCGCCGACACGCTGACGGGTGGCGCTGGCGACGACTACTACTTCGTTGAGGCCGATCAGATCGACACCGTTGTGGAGCTGGCCGGCGAAGGCACGGACACGGTGGAGACCGCGGACGACGACTTCGTGCTGGGCGCGAACATCGAGAACCTGGTGGTGACGGCGCAGGACGTGCACATCGCCCAGGGCAACGCGCTCAACAACGAGATCACGGGAGGCTCCGGGTTCGGCTACCTGGCTGGTGAAGGTGGCGACGACACCCTGAATGCTGGCGATGGTGGTGGCGTTCTGTTCGGTGGCGATGGCAGCGACTGCTCGGTGGTGCGGGCGATGACGACCTGCAAGGCGACACCATGAACAGTGGCCCGAGCACGAGCCCGGGCAACGACACGCTCGATGGCGGCGCAGGCGACGACACCCTGACGGGTGGCGAAGGCCAGGACTTCTACGTCTTCAGCGGCGACTTCGGCGCCGACACCATCGTCGAGTCGGACACCAGCACGGACATCGACATCGTCGGCCTGGCAGACGTGAGCCCGGACCAGCTGTGGTTCAGCCATGTCAGTGGCACCGACGACCTGCTCGTCAGCGTCATCGGCACGGACAACCAGGTCACCTTGTCGGACTGGTACGCAGGCAGCAGCCACACCCTGGAGTTCTTCCAGGTCCTGACGCCCACGCAAGAGATCCGCTCCCTGGCCCGAGATGACGTGGCAACGCTGGTGCAGTTCATGGCCGGCTTCGGGGCCGCACCGACCAGCCTGAACAGCTTGTCCGAGGCGCAACGCACGGCGCTGAACGATGTGGTCGCCGCCAACTGGGTCTATTGGTCGCCCGCTGCCTGATGCAGCGCCGTCGCACACCCGAACACCTGAACAAAAGGTCTCATCCCATGTCCAATCAGACATCCCAAGGGCGCAGCGCACCACGCTGGTCCGCCCCCGTCCGGGCCCGCTCCTTCGTGGCCCTGGCCTTCACCGCGCTGATCGCCGCCTGCGGCGGTGGCAGCGATGACAGCAGCGAGCCCGACGCGCGGCCTGCCAACCTCAACGAGCAAAGCCTCGCTGGCGCACAAGCGCTGGTGCCGCTGTCCACGCTGGAAACTGGCGCTGGCTGGGTGACCGTGCCCGCTGCCTCCTCCGAGGTGGTCAACCATGGCCCGAGTGTTCCACCGGCAGGCGGCCAGGTCTACTACGTCGACTCGGCCTCCACCGCCACGACCAGTGCGGGCACCTTGGCCGCGCCCTGGAAGACCTTGCAAGAGGTGCAGGCCCGTTGGTCCACGTTCCAGAATGGTGATGCCATCTTGCTCAAGTGCGGCAGCGTCTGGCGCGAGACGCTCCAGGTCAGCGCAGGCGCGTCCAGGCCCAACCTGTTGATCGGGGCTTACGGCAACTGCTCCGACACCAATCGCCCGGTGATCAAGGGATCGGCCGTGGTCGACAAGAGCACGGGGTGGCAACGCTATGGTGTGGGCTTCAACCACACCTACGTCAAGACCTTGACGCTCCCAAGCTCTGTTGTCACGGCCAATGACGTCAACGGCACGACTGGCGAGACGTACCCGAGGACGTGCGATGACTTGGTTTCACCGCCGCCCGTGGCGCGCTTGTTCCTGGACGGCCAGCCTTTGACGCAAGCGCGTTTCCCCAACAAGGAAGACAGCGCCACGGGATCGGAGTTCGTGCCACTGGAGAACGACAAGGACGCGCAGGGCAACACCCTCCCCAATCGCACGTCCTTCCGCATGCGCCTGGAGGAGATGAACCGCCTGGGCCTGAAAAAGGCGTCGCCCCCGAGCCTGGTCGGCGCCATCGTTCACATTCGAACCGAACCTTGGGAAATTGAAACCAGGTATGTCCAAGCGTTCGATGCAGCCACCGGCGTGGTCACCCTCGACAAGCAGACGAATCACAACATCAAGGACGGTTCTGGCTACATCCTGGAAGGCAAAGCCTGGCTGCTGGGCAAGGCCGGTCAGTGGGCGTACGACGGTGGCAAGCTGTATTGGTGGCCGCCAGCCAACAAGGCCCCCAAGGATGTGGTGGGCCTCCTGGAAGCCAGCCACATCGAAGCGGGCATCCTGGCCAACAAAATCGATGGGCTGAAGATCGAGCGCATTCGTTTCGAGCAGCACCGCAGAACAGGCATTGACCTCAGGGGCGCCAGCTGGAAGAACACGTCCACCAACCAGTGGGTCAGGAACCTGGTCAAAAACGTCTCGGTGACCGATGTCGAATTCATTCACCCCCAAGGGTGCGGCATGTCTTCGCTGCTGGCGGACAAAGTCACGGTGCAAGACAGCAAGGTGATCGGTGCCGGCAAGTATGGCCTGAACCTGAACCCGACCACCAATGCCACGATCCGCCGCAACCTGGTCATGGACACAGGTTTGAACAACCGCGCAGGTGGGGCCGCCAGCGGCATCACGCTCAGGTCTTTCACCAAAGATTTCCCCTTGGAGGATCAGACGTCTGTCGGTTTGGTGGAAGAAAACCAGGTCATCAGGACGGCCAACACGGGCATCTTCTTCTCGAACGATGTGGGCACCACGGTCAACCGCAACACGGTGATCCGACCCTGCGTTCGCCTGACCGACTGCGGCGGCATCTACACGTTCACGAACTACATCAAGGAGCAGAACGACCCGGTCGACATCAAAGACGCCCAATTGCTGCCGGACGGCGCCACGGTCTCCAACAACCTGGTCGTGGGTGCCAAGAGCAACCTGGACGGCAGCTTCAAGCCGGCAGGTCAGCAGGCACTGGCGGGACAGGATCAAGCTGTGGGCATCTACCTGGATGAACTCAGCGCGCGCACGAAAGTGATCGGCAACACCGTTGCCAACACCGAAGTGGGCATTTACCTGCACCTGGCGCGCTTCAACACCATCTCCAACAACACGGTGGTCAATGTGTCCCACGCTTCCTTCATGGCCGCACAAGGTGCGAACGTGAATGGGTACGGGGACAACACCATCAATGGCAACCAGGTGTTGAACAACCGCTTCTTCAGCCACCGCGGTGTTGACGCCACGCTGCTGGGGCAGACCAAGTATGACTACGACGCCAAGCCGGTGTACGCGCAACTGTGGCAAAGCACCCAGGTCAGCCCGCAGACGTTCTTCACCACAGCGAATGGTCCTGCCAACGTGTCCAGCGGCAACACCACCTACACCACGTCCAACGTCCAGAGCAAGACCTGGCGGACCACTGCCGCCAACCAGCTGACCGCGCGCCATGGGGGTGTCTGGGGCGTGCGCCAGAACAAGGCTGCCACAACCATTGAGCAGCTCGGTTTGACCGCCTGGCAGCAGAAGTCCGGCGCGACGACGGAGTCCGAAACCAGCCCCCTGGCCTTCAAGCAGTTCCTGCTGGCGCAACCTGAGCCGACCAGCCTGATCCAGAACGGCAACTTCGATGTGGGCACGAGCGGCTGGTATCAGAACAACACGTTCTTGACGCCCGCCGCCACGCTCACCCACGTGACGACCGCACCTTGCAGCGTCGCCGTGCCCTGTGCCCGTTCGGAAGCGCATCGCATCGATGACTTCCTTTCGAGCAACAGTTTCTCGGTGGCCGCCAACGAACTCTACCTGCTGCGATACACCCTCAAGGCCGGTGCAGACGGTGCTTTGCATCGCGCAAACGTCCGCAGGTCTGCCGGCACCTACGCCTTGTTGGGCTTCAATTTCCTCAACGAGCTGAACCTGGCGCCCAACGAGGAGATTCAAGTCGAGCAGTTCTTCCGCGCCAGTGAATCGAGCACGGATGCGGTGTTCGCGCTGAGGGCGACCGATGGCACGGTCACCGCCCTCAAGAAGAAGGACGTCTACGTGAGCAAGGTGTCCCTGACCCCGATCGCCGCAACGGCCATGCCTATCATCCGGAACCAGTCTGCCGAGATCGTCACCCTGGTCAACGCCTCCGACTCCGCCGTCACGCGCACCTGCAGCGACTGGCAGCTCAGCGGAGCCAACGGCTGCAACCTGATCGATGGCGAAACCCGTGCCGTCATCGGTTCTTCGACCCAGGTGACCGTGCCGGCGCGCGGCACCAAGGTGTTCTTCTTCCACAAGCCTGATTGGATCGACAACTGACCTGCCGCCTGGGCCTGGCGATGAGCCGGCCTCGAAAGCAAAAGCCGGGGAACACCCCGGCTTTTTTCATGGGACGTCGGCATCTTGGCCAGGCATTGGCATCAACTCATCCCCAGGCGCGGCAACAAGACGTAAGGGCTGTTGGCAAGACAAGGCAAATGTCTGGAATTGCCATGCTCGATTCCTATACTGATCCGAGCATTCGCAAGATCAATCAAGTTTCAGGGAAGTTGGCCCGAGGTCGGGCGCGGGCAGTTGCCGCGCCATGACCCGGGCGCTCGTGCGCGGCCGTTTGTCGTCTGGCCGCGGATGTCTGCGTGCGCCCGCTCCGCGCATCCCACCTGCTTGTCTGCTTGCCACGCGAACGCTGCGGTGGGCACTCGGCTCTTGTTCACCGCTCATTCACCGAGCCTTCAACAAGTGATCAAGGAGCGAGCATGGCCATCATCAATGGCACCAGCGGCAACGACAGCCTGGTCGGCACCAGCGCCAACGACAGCATTTCCGGATCGGGCGGCAACGACACGCTGGTCGGCAACGGCGGAAAGGACACCCTCAATGGCGGCACGGGCAATGACGTGTATGTCATCGACAGCGCGGACGACAGCATTGCCGGCGAGAGCAGCATCTTCAATGGAACCGACACCATTGAAACCACTTTCGATTTCGGCACCACGGCACTGCGCGGCTACATCGAGAACCTGACGCTGCGTGGCGCGGTCTTGAACGGCTATGGCAACAGCCTGAACAACGTCCTGCGGGGCAACGATCTCGGCAACGTGCTGTATGGCGACACGGGCGCCGACACGCTGTACGGCGGTGGTGGCAACGACAACCTCTATGGCGGTGTCGGCACCTACAACGACGTGGTGTACGGCGAAGCCGGCAACGATTTCCTCGACGGTGACGCGGGCAACGACACCCTCGATGGCGGCGCGGACAACGACAACATCTACGGCGGAGCGGGCAACGACTCGCTGGTGGGTGGCACCGGCAACGACCTGCTGGTGGGAGGTGAAGGAACAGACACCCTCGTCGGTGGAGACGGCTCAGACACCTATGAGCTCACCGCCACCGATGGCAGCGACGTCATCAACGAAACCGGCACCGGTGGTCGTGACCTGGTGCGTTCGGCCCTGACCTTCTCCATCGCCAGTCGCACCACCATCGAGGACGTCACCCTCACGGGCACGTCGGCCATCAACGCCACAGGCAACGCGCAAGCCAATGCACTGACGGGCAACAGCGCCAACAACCGCCTCGAAGGTGGCGCTGGCGACGACACCCTCACCGGTGGCAGCGGCACCGACACGTTGGTGGGCGGTGAGGGCGGCGACGTCTACGTGCTGTCGGCCAACGACGTCGGCGATCTGATCGAAGAGGCCGGCACCACCGGACGTGACCGCATCGAAGCGGGTTTCACCACCAGCATCGCCACGCGCGCCCAGCTCGAGGACATCACGCTGACGGGCGTGGCGGCCATCAACGCCATCGGCAATGACCAGGCCAACGTCTTGCGCGGTAACGCCGTGAACAACGCCCTGGACGGCGGCAAGGGCAATGACACGCTCTTCGGTGGCGATGGCAACGACATCCTCTACGGCGCCGACGGCGACGACTACCTTGACGGCGGCCTGGCCAACGACACCCTCATCGGCGGCGAGGGTGGCGACACCTACGTGATCGGTCTGCCCATCCCGGACGGCGTTGAAACCATCCAGGAAACCGGTACCACCGGTCGCGACACGGTCATCTCCAGCATCAACTACACGCTGGACTCCAGCAGCCTGGGCACGATCGAGAACCTCACCCTGGCGACGGGCTCCACGGCCACCAACGCCACAGGCAATGCCTTGGACAACGAGATCATCGGCAATGCGCAAAACAACCTCCTCAAGGGACTGGGGGGGGCCGACACGCTGCGCGGTGGTGCCGGCGACGACCACTACCTGGCAGACGGTGCCGACACGGTGATCGAGCAGGCTGGCGAAGGCACCGACACGGTCGAAACCGATGAGGTCAATTACGAGCTGGCCGCCAACGTCGAGAACCTGATCCTCACCAGTGGCGCCATGCACATCGCCATTGGCAACGGTTCGAACAACCTGATCACCGATGGCCTTGGCATCGGCATCATCGCGGCCGAGGCTGGCAACGACACGGTTCAAAGCGGCGGTGGCGACGACACCGTCTTTGGCGGTGATGGCAACGACCTGCTGGAAGGCGGTGAGGGCCACGATGAGCTGCAAGGCGATGTCATGGCCGAAGACAACGGTGTGGCGCCTGGCAACGACACCTTGCGCGGCGGCGCTGGCAACGACCTGCTGGTCGGCGGTGCGGGCAACGACCTCCTGGACGGTGGTCAGGGCGTTGATTCCCTGAATGGCGGCACTGGCGATGACTACTACGTGGTCGATGACACCGACACGGTGGTCGAGTTGGCCTCAGAAGGCACCGACACGGTCGAAACCGATGAGGTCAATTACGAGTTGGCCGCCAATGTCGAGAACCTGGTCCTGACCAGCAAGACCATGCACATCGGCATCGGCAACAACCTGAACAACCTGATCACCGACGGCATCGGCATCGGCATCATCGCGGCCGAAGGCGGCGACGACACCGTTCTGGGTGGCGCCCACAACGACACCATCTATGGTGGCGACGGCAACGACAGACTGGACGGTGGAGACGGCAACGACGAGCTGGTCGGCGACCTGATGGCCTCCGAAGATGGCCTGGCTCCGGGCAACGACACCTTGATCGGCGGCGTCGGCAATGACACGCTCAATGGTGAAGGTGGTTCCGATCTGATGGTGGGTGGCATCGGCGACGACCGCTACATCGTGCAAAGCGACGAACTCGACACGGTGGTGGAACTGGCGGGCGAGGGCACCGACACCGTGGAGACCGAAGACTTCAACTACGAGCTGGGCGCCAACATCGAAAACCTGGTGCTGACCAGCCAGGACATGCATGCGGCCCTGGGCAACAGCCTCAACAACCTCATCACGGACGGTGCCGGCATCGGCATCGTGGCGGGTGAGGGCGGCAACGACACCCTGCGCATGGGAGATGGCAACGACACCGCTTTCGGTGGCGATGGCAACGACCTGCTTGAAGGTGGTGCCGGTGATGACGAGCTGCGCGGTGACCTCATGGCCACGGGGGATGGGCTTGCGCCGGGCAATGACACCCTGGACGGCGGCGCGGGCGTCGACACGCTCGCAGGTGGCTTGGGCGATGACACCTACATCGTCGATGACCCGCTGGACGTGGTTCAGGAAGACGCTGGTGCGGGCGCGGACACCGTCATCACGCGATCCACGGAAGTGACGCTTGCCGCCAACGTCGAGAACATGACCGCCGCAGACACGGGACTGACGCTGACCAATGGTGCCTACATGGTCATGTACGGCAACGAGCTGGCCAACGTCATCACCGGCACGGACGCTGCGGCCAACTGGATCGAAGCCGGTGAAGGCAACGACACCCTGATCGGCGGCACGCGCAACGACATCCTCGATGGTCAGGGTGGCATCAACCTGATGAGCGGTGGCCTGGGCGATGACCTGTACTACATCGCCGACAACAACCAGCTCATCGTCGAGAACGAGGAAGAGGGGCGCGATGCCATCGTCATGCAGCAGGCCTTCAATGTGCAGCTGGGCGAGAACATCGAAAACCAGTATGTGCTGACGCCGTCTCAGAACCCGGGCTCGTTCATCACGTCATTGCTGGGTGCGTTCAATGTCACGGGCAATGGCCTGTCGAATCGGTTGACCGGCTCGGACGGTGCCAACACCCTGATGGGGCTCGATGGTGACGACACGATCGCCAGCCACGGTGGGGCCGACAGCCTCGACGGTGGTGAAGGCAATGACTCGCTTCTGGGCGGGGCCGGCAATGACACGCTCATCGGTGGCGCGGGCAACGACCTGCTCAATGGCGGCTCGGGCAATGACTCGATGAACGGCGGCACCGGCGACGACATCTATGTCATCGACAGCACCTCCGACGTGGTCGTCGAAGTCGTCGATGGGCTGGAATACGGTGGCATGGACACCATCCTGTCCACCGTTTCAGTGGGCGTGTTCCAGGGCGTCGAGACGATCACCTTGCAAGGATCGGGGACGATCAACGCGGCTGGTGACGAAGGCGACAACACCCTCACCGGTAACAACGGCGCCAACTTGCTGCAAGGCAACGGCGGTTTCGACCTGCTCAACGGTGGGGACGGCAACGACACGCTGGAGGGCGGTGAGGGCAACGACGGCCTCTTCGGTGATGGCGGCAACGACGTCATGCGCGGCGGCCTGGGCGACGACAGCTACCAGGTCACCGATGCAGGCGATGTCGTGACCGAACTGGCTGGAGAGGGCTACGACACCGTCTACACGACCGTCGAGAACCTCACGCTGGCAGCCAACGTCGAAGACCTTTGGTTGCAGGGCTCCGTCATCAAAGGAACCGGCAACAACGACGCCAACGGCATCGCGGGCAACGCGATGGACAACGAGCTGTACGGTGAAGGTGGCGATGACCTGCTGATCGGTGACGAGGGCTATGACCGCCTCTACGGTGGCAATGGCAACGATACCCTTTCAGGGGGGGGCGACCAGGACCTCCTGCTGGGCGGCGAAGGCAGCGACACCTACCTGATCGGTTCGCTGGAGGACATCATCAATGAACAGGACGCCACGGGCACAGCCGTGGACCGCGTCTCGCTGCTGATGACCGACTACGACGACCTGTGGTTCCAGTTGTCGGGCAACACCCTCCAGGTCCACGATCTGCAAAACGGCGGGGTGCTGTCTGTCACCAACTGGGGCCTGGGAGGCGGAAACCGCGTCGAGCAGTTCCATGACGCCACCAACGGCCGCTTGCTCTCGGGCGGTGCGATCGACCAGTTGATCTCGGCGATGTCCGCCTTCGGCCCCGTGCCAACCACCGAGGCCCAGATCGCAGCGGCTCAATCTGCGCTGGCCAGCACCTACGCCAACACCTGGCAGGTCGTCTGACCTGCACGCAAAACAGGAGAACCCCCATGCAAGACACGCAAGAAATCAAAGAAACCGAAGAATCGGCGCAAGCCCCAGCGGAGCACGGCACTGCTCAGCACAGTGCCATGCCGGGCGCCGTTGGCCTGGCGGCCATCGCCAGCGCAGCCCTGACCGCTTGCGGTGGCGGCGGCGACGACCCGGCCGCACCGACGGCCGCTCCGGGCGACGATCGCAGCGGCATCCAGTCGCTGCTGTCCTCCGGCAGCTCGGCCCAGGTCGCGGCCTGGCGCTTCCTCAACCAGGCCACCATGGGCCCCACGGCCGCAGAGGTGAACTGGGTCGCCACCAACGGCATCGAGGCCTGGTTGACCAAGCAGTTCGGCTACACCCAGCCGACGGTGACCTATGCCGATCGTTACCGCCTGCGCAATGGCTCCACCGACTGGCTTCGCTTCATGACCTTCGCCTGGTGGGAGCTCGCGCTGGGAAGCGTCGATCAGCTGCGCCAAAGGGTGGTCAACGCCCTCATCGAGATCCTCGTGATCTCCATGCGCGATGACACGGTGGGCTTTCGCCCCATCATGGCTGCGGGCTACATGGACGTGCTCGCCAGAAACGCCTTTGGCAACTTCCGGGAGTTGATCGAGGCCGTGTGCAAGGCGCCCGCCATGGGCGCTTACCTGTCGCACCTGGGCAATCAGCCGCCGGTGCCGGGGCGCCGCATCCCTGATCAGAACTTCTCGCGAGAGCTCATCCAGCTTTTCACCATCGGCCTGGTCAAGCTGAACATGGACGGCACGCCCGTCATCGACGCCAACGGTCGGCCGGTCAGCAGCACCAAGGCCACCGACATCCCGGTGCTGTCGAACGTGTTCACGGGCTGGGCGCTGGACGATGATCCGGCCATCAGCAGCAACCCGCTGGATGCATTGCGGTGGTATGGCGACCTGGGTGAGAACCGAGGAAACCTGCGCCACCTCAAGCCGATGAAGGGCTATGTCAACTTCCACTCGACGCAAGCCAAGATGGAAGCGCAACTGGGTTTCGCGCCCAACTCTGCGACTTTGCTGGACAAGCCTTTCGCGATGGGGGCGTCGCCCCAGGCCAGCCTGACGACGGCGCTGGACATCATCTTCCAGCACCAGAACGTGGCGCCATTCGTGGCGCGCCAGATGATCCAGCGCATGGTGACCAGCAACCCCACGCCAGCGTACGTGCAGCGCGTGGCCACGGCCTTCAAGGCGGCCAACTGGGACATGAAGGCGCTCATTCGCGCGATCCTGACCGACACCGAGGCGCGCAGCGCCAGCGTGGCCGCGGGCACGACCTACGGCAAGCTGCGCGAACCCCTGATGCGCGTGACCCACCTGCTGCGTGCCCATGGCGTGACCGCTGCCTACCCCTCGGAGACGGACGACGTGGCCAGAGGCCAGCCTGCGCTGAACCTGAACCAGTCGCCCATCTTCGCCAGCAGCGTCTTCAATTTCTTCAGCCCGACCTATCGCTTCGTCGGCGGCAAGATGTCCCAGCAAGGCAAGGTTTCACCCGAGATGCAGATCGCGACCGAAGCATCGGTGGTGGCCTACATCAACGCGGTCTACGACATCGTCGCCAACGGCATGATCGACGAGTTCAACAACCGCAGCGGCAGCCTGAACTTCACCGAAGAGCTGGCTGCGGCCTCGTCCGTTTCGTCGCTGGTGGCGGTCATCAACCGCAAGCTGTTCGGTGGTTCGATGTCGTCGGGGCTGATCAGTCACATCACGTCGGCGTGCAGCGCCGCGACCACCAACCTCGATCGTGTTCGCACCGGTGTCTTCCTGGCCGCCGTGTCGCCCGAATACCTCGTTCAGAAATAAAGACAAGGAGGTCTCATGACTCAACCCGTTCAACCTTCCCGCCGTCGCTTCCTGAAACAGTCCACGGCCTTGTCCGCCGCTGGTGCCGTGGGGGGCTCCTGGCTGTTGAACCTGGCTGCCGTTGGCGAGGCGGCCGCGGCAACCGGTGGCCCCTACAAGGCGCTGGTGTGCGTCTTCCTGTACGGTGGCAACGACGCCTGCAACACCGTTCTCCCCTTGGACGAAGCGTCCTGGGCGCAGTACGACCGTTTGCGGGCGGTCCCCCCGAACACCGAGGGCTCGACCGCGGACCTGCGTTTGCCCCGCGAGCAGCTCAAGCCGATTTCCGCGGTGGTGCAAGGGCAAGCCGTGACGTATGGCCTGCACCCGAACCTGAGCCGGGTGCAATCGCTCTACCAGCAAGGCAAGCTGGCGGTGGTGGCCAATGTCGGCAGCCTGATCAAGGCGCCCCTGACCCGCAACGACATGACCCAGCTCAGCAACCCGGCGACCGAGTCGAACGGGCAGCTGCCGCCCAAGCTGCGTTCGCACAACGACCAGCAGGTGGTCTGGCAGTCCGGACGCTCCAACCAGGAGGAGCGCGGGTGGGGCGGCCGCACGGTCGACCCGACGGCGTACGACTTCCCTTCCGAGGGAAGCCAGGACAAGGCCAACTCCTTCAGCAGCATGTACTTCGGTGACAGCCCTGTTTTCTCGTATGGCGACAGCACCGTGCCTTATGGCATGACCGCCGGTGGCAACGGCGTCGTGCCTCTGCTTCCTGGCAGCAATGGCAAGCTCTATGGCGGCGCGGCCACCAGCTTCCTGACCGGGCTGATCAAGGGCACTGCGGGCGGAACCCGCAGCAACCTGATCGAGCAGGACTACATCCAGCTCACCACCCGTGCGCTTGACGCCGAAGCCTACATGACCAGCAAGCTCTCGGTCCTGCCGCTCAACACCGTGCCGGTTCCTGCTGGCAATTACCTGGCCAGCCAGCTGAAGATGGTCGCGCGTGTCGTCAAGGCACACGCCAATCGCAATGGTCGACAGGTCTTTTTCGTCTCCATCGGTGGCTTTGACACCCACGACAACCAGCGTGCGCCCGACCGCGAAATCGGGCACGACCAGTTGATGCGACAGGTGGATGAGGCCCTGGGGTATTTCGCCGACGTGCTGGGCTCCGACATCGACAAGGTCACCACCTTCACGGCCTCTGATTTCGGTCGCCTGCTCAGCAGCAACGGAGACGGCACCGACCATGCCTGGGGTGGTCACCACTTCGTGATGGGCGGCGCGGTCGATGGCGGCAAGGTCTTCGGGCGCATGCCTTCTTATGCCCGCGCAGCGGGTGGCAGCTCCTACGTGGACCAGCAGATGACGGAAGACGGGGCCATGATCCCGGTGGTGTCGGTGGGCAGCTACGGTGCCACCCTGGCACGCTGGTTTGGTGCGACCGACGCCGAAGCCAAGGCCATCTTCCCCTACCTGTATGCGCAGGGCGGGGTGTCCCCGACGAACGTGGGGTTCATGAGGGGCATTTGACGTCACCCTTTGCCGGATCTGCCCGGTTAAATCAGCGGTTGTCCATGAACAAGGGCCCGCCTCGGATTTTCCGGGGCGGGCCCTCGTTGCTGTTCGTTGCCGAGAGTATCAGCGATGTGGGTGGGTGCTCATTGGATCAACTGACAAGTGGTTTGCTGGACGCCGGTTGCCCAGTCCGTTGAGGGTTTTACAGAGAAACACAGTTGGCTGCCAGCCGTCACACCGATCGTGAAGCTGCGCTTGTCAGTGCTTGTTGATCCTGATCGGACAGTCCCAGTTGTGGAGCGAATGGAGTAACTCAGCTGCGATCGCGTTGTCATGGGCGCTGGATTCACTAGCCAGGCCATGGTCACAGTCTTGATGGCCGTTGTGCCGGTCGAGACAACCGAAAGGTTGCTCGCCACGGGGTATCCGCTTGAAAATTCGCTGCAATTTTTTGTTGAGACAGCTTCCAGCTCCGCCTTGCGAGGTGCGACGCAAACCTTTTGGGAGGGTGCGTTGGGTGCTGGCGTGAAGGTTGCCGACCGTGAAGAGGATGAGGCGTAGCCGACTGAGGGCGTGCCTCCCATGGCTCCGTTGTAGATGATGTAGTCGTCAATTGAGTCTCCACTCCCCAGGTTGGGGGCCTGCCAGCTCACCGTGGCGCTGTCTACGGCCGTTTGCTTGATGACCGGTGGTGCAGTAAGAGCCGGCGGGGTTCTTCGGGTTGAAAGATTTTCCATCTCAACTTCTGTCAAGAAGATGGGCAGAGCATCGCCTCGGGCGAGGATTTTTCGTCGGATGAAGTCGGGGTCATATACCCAGCCCACCCCACCGATGAGAACAGGGGTGTTCGAGCGGTCGGCAAACCAATAAATACCACCTCCGCTGTCGCCGCTTTGCCACTTCACCCTCATGTCCAAGTCATTCAGTGTGAAGGAGTTGCCGCCGATTTTTCTTGAAAAAATCGTGGATGAAAATGCCATGGAAATGGTCGGCTGAAGGACCGAAGTTCCCACTTGCAGTATGGTTCCAAGACCTCGCTCGCTGATGGGCCCTGTTATTTTTGCGACCGCGGAGAGTGCAGGAAACGGAATGGTCGGATTGAACCTCTCTGGGTTACGCAAGCGGCAAATGGAGATGTCTGCCACGTTGATTCCTGTGTTAATAAAGTGGCCACCATCGCTGACCTCATCGCAGTCCAGCTGCGATCCGCCGGTGCTTCCACTCCACCCGTTCTTGAAGGTTGTCTCATCCATGAGTGCGCAGTGGCCGCTCGCCACCACCCATTCTCGCGTGATCTGCACGGCTGAGCATCCTGCTGCTGATCCGACGAAGCGCCAGACGTCGGTGGCTTGCCCTGACTGGGGGTTGACCACGGGTTGTCCAGGAACATAGACATTGGGTTCGATCGCGTGGACGTTGTACGTCAAGGCGCTGCCGAGCACCCAGATGAAGGCGATTGCATGAGAACGGTTGACTTTCATGTTTGGTTTCCTCTTTGGATGTGCTCAAGCCTGCCAGGCCTGCTGGAAAGCGGACAGCAAGGCGCCACTTGCTTGATTCAGGTCTTGAGGAGCGAAAGACGCCATGGCGTTGACCAGCGACGATATGCCTGCCCGGTCGATTTCGAATCCTCTCGAATCGGTGATCTGCTCAATGTTGTCGGGTGACGAAAACCACCCGATCACCAATGTCCGATTGGTGCTGCCAACTTGGGTGACCTCAAGGTTGTAGTTGGTACGCTTGAACCAGAGCTTGCTCTTATCGACATCCAGGAAGCGCATGACGTCGTTTGATCCGCCGACATCGTTCACCAGATCGGTGCCATACATGTCGTAGAAGGCGTACTGATCTGAGCCTGTGCCGCCAATCAGGTAGTCGCCATCCTCTCCTCCCTCGATCTGGTCGTCGCCTGCTCCACCGTTCAGCATGTCTTGGCCCTTGTCCCCCGCCAGGATGTCATGGCCCTCGTCGCCGTTCAGTTGATCGGCGCCTACCCCACCGAACAGATCGTCGTTACCCAGGCGGCCGGACAAGATGGAGCCGGTTTGATTGGCCATCATGAGGTTGTTCTGAGCATTGCCGACGCCAGTGAGGCGATCCTGCCCAGTCAGGAGCAGCCCTTCGACGCCAGCGCTGAGCGGGTTGGCATTGAGGTCGAAGGAAACGGACGACTCGACCAAGTCGAAATTGCCCTCTGTTGTGTCGACCTCGATCACCTGATCCAGGATGTTGTCAACCAGGAAATGATCGTTCCCTCCACCACCGTTCATGGAATCGGCGCCAGTTCCACCGTCGAGCAGGTCGTCACCGTCTCCAGCAAACAGTTTGTCGTTGCCGTCCATTCCCTGCAATGTGTCGTTGGAGGCGTGAGCATCGATCAGGGTGTTATTGCCAGAGTTGCCTATCAAAACGTTCTGGTCAAACCAGCCAGCCAGTGAGAGGTCAGCACTTCCCACCAGTTTGACGACCTCCACGCTGGTGATTTGGTTTTCTTCCATACTGAAAGAAACGCTCGCCTCTAACGTGTCGCTTCCTTCGCCAACCTCCTCGAAGATGTAGGTCTCTCTTTCAGAAACGATGTACCAATCGTCGCCTGTGCCTCCGATTAGAAGGTCCACTCCTCCGTTGCCTACGAGGGTGTCGTTACCAGCTTGGGCCCGAATTTCGTCGTTACCCGAGCTACCGAAGATGGACTCTGGTGCGTTTGATGTCGTAACGACCAAGCCCGATTCGCTGATCAGGTGAATCGTCGAGATGCCACTGCTCTGTCGAGAGAAGTCGAAGTTTGAGGTGGTGTAGGCCGTGTTGTGGTCGTCGAAATTGTCGTTGACGACGTCGCTTTCATCGTCGATGTAGTAAGTGTCCGCTCCTGCCTCTCCGTTCATGAAGTCGGAGCCCGCCCCACCGTCGATCACGTCGTCGCCTGCTCCTGCATAGATCTGGTCGGCGTCGTCTCCCGTTGAAATCTGGTTGTGGCCTGATCTTGCGTATATCAACTGTTCCCCAAGGTCTGTTTTGACATTGATGTTGCCCAAGCCTGAAAGCAGGACATCGGTGACGTAGGGGTTAAGTGAGAAATCCAAGCTGACCGTCGAGATCACCTGATTGCTGCCTGTCGTCTCGTTGATCACATCCCCGATGTCGTCGATCAGGTAGGTGTCATAGCCATCTCCCCCTGTCAAAGTGTCTGCGCCCATGCCTCCTTGCAAGATGTCATCGCCGCTGCCACCGATCAACGAATCGTTACCTGCGCCGCCATCTAGCAGGTCGTTCCCCGCCTTGCCGACCAGCGTGTCGTGCCCTTCCAGCCCAAAAAGTTCGTCGTCTCCTAGCAAGCCGAACAGTGTGTCGTTACCCTGTGTTCCACTGGTTTTCATGTCATTCCCTTTCTTTGTATGACGGAGGTGCCAAATGCCGAGCCCGCTCGGGCTCCTGGTGGGTGACCCGTGTGGATCACCCGTTTCCCTTAACCAGCGCATGTGAGCAACTGGGTGTAACTCATGCATCCACGGCGCAGGCTGTAGCCCTCCACGGCCGATTCGCGTGCGGCATGGCGCATCGGTGTGAAAGCTGCACTGTTGTTCAACGCCTCGACGATGCGGTCTGCCATGGCGCCGGTGTCGAAGAAGTCGACCAGCAGGCCGTTGACGCCGTCCTGAATCACCTCTTGAACCGGCCCGGTTCGCGAGCCGATCAGCAGGCAGCCGGAGGCCATCGCTTCGAGCATCGACCAAGACAGCACGAAGGGGTAGGTCAGGTAGACGTGTGCGGCCGACACCTGCAGCACCTGCCGGTAGCGGTCGTAGGGCAGCTTGCCCATGAAGTGGGTGCGTTGGGCATCGAGCTTGACTTCACCGAGCATCTTCTCGCGCCAGTTGGCCGCGCCTTGGGGCTTGCCGCCATAGCTGACGTCGTCTCCGCCGACGATGAGGGTGTGACAACTTGGGTGCGCCCTCTGTACCTTCTCCAGCGCACGCATGAAGGTGTGAAAGCCGCGATAAGGCTCGAGGTTGCGGGCCACATAGGTGATGACCGGATCACCGGCTTTGAGCACACGGCCATCGGGCAGCGTGAAATGCGCCTGTTCGTCAGGGCGCAGCAAGTCGGTGTCGATGCCTTCGTGGGCCAGCGCGATCTTGGGCAGGTAGGCCTTTGGGTGGCGGCTTCGCTGCCATTGGGTCGGGCTGACCCCCACGTCACAGTGTTCGAGGTTGAGCGTGTGCAGCGCATTCCAGGTGCGCAGCTTGGCCAGGCTGTCGAAGCTGCTGGGGAATTCGGGGTCGAAGCCGGTGTCGCTGTCAGGTGTGCCGTAGAACCATTCGCAGAAATGGATGAGGCGCGCGTTGGGGAAGATGTCGCGCACGTACAGCGTCTCGCCCCAGCCAGGGTGGGCCAGGATGACGTCGGGCCGCCAGCCCTGCTTCTTGAGTTGCATGAGCGCGCGCGCCACCGCCTGCCCGTGCAGCACCGCGGTTTCCATCTGGCGCAGGTAGGGGTGTTGCTCCTTGAGGCCCTGGCGGTGCAGCTGGTACGGGATCCAGCGGATGCCGTCCATGCCGGGGGCGGTGTTGCGGCCCAGGCCCAGCATCTCCCAGCCTGCTTGCTGGGCCCACACCTGAGCGATGCGACGGAACTGACCCGGGAAGTTCTGGTGGATGAGGAGGATGCGCATGGGCTCAGCGCTCCCGCATGCTCTCTGTGGCGTGTGACTGGACCGGGCTGAGCAGGTAGTCGATGATCCGGCGCTTGCCGGTCTTGATCTCGGCGGTCAGGTTCATGCCGGGCATCAGGCGGATGGCCTTGCCGTCCACGTTCAAGGCGTTTTCCGCCAGCGTCAGCGTGGCCGGGAAGACCGCGCCACCACCAGAGGCCTTGGACTTTCCTTTCTCATCGGCTTGCACCGAAGGCTGCTGGATGACGGCGTCGGCCGTGATGGTGGTCACCTTCGCGTTCACCGTGCCGTAGCGCGTGTAGGGGAAGGTCTCGAGCTTGATGGACGCGGCCTGGCCGATGTTGACGAAGCCCACGTCCTTGTTCTCGAGCGAGACCTCGGCGGTGACGTGCGCCTGCTCCGGCACGACCACCAGCAGGACCTGCGCGGAAGTGACCACGCCACCGGTGGTGTGCACGGCCAGTTGCTGAACGGTGCCGGCCACCGGGGCCTTGAGGGTGGTCAGGCGTTCACGCTGACTGGCCTTGAGGCCTTCGGCCTGGAGCGATCGCGCCTGCAGGTCCGCCTTGGCGTGGCGCTCAGCCAGCTCCTTGAGCACCTGGGCGCGCCAGGAGGCCAGGCGACTCTCGGCCTGGGCGATGGCTGCCTTGGTCTCTTCGCGTCGGGCGCGCAAGGTGGAGAGGTCTTGCTCCATCTCGATGCGCTGCCGGGTGCGGTCCTGGCCCGCGTGCTGGCTGACGAACCCTTGGTCGGACAGCGTCCTGAAGTCGTCCTCGCGCTTTTGCACGATGGGCAAGGTGGCTTGCAGCTTGGCGATTTGCTCGCGCACCGTGGCCAGGGCCGCCCCCTGGCTGGCGACGTCGGCGTGCAGCTTGCTGCGCTGGGCGAGGATGTCGCGCCACTCGGCATCGAGCTGGTTGAGCATGAGCTGGCGCTCGGTTTCGGTCAGCTGGTTGTCGCCGGCCTGGGCTTCGGGGGGCAGGCTGGGCGCCGTTCCACCCGACAGCGCTGTCAGCAGCGCCTGGGTGCGCCATGCTTCGGACAGCGCGCCCGAGCGTTCCTGGCTCACGCGGCTGTTGTCGGCCTGGGCGGTGGTGGGGTCAAGCTCGATGAGCACCTGGCCGGCCTGCACCTTGTCGCCATCCTTGACGTGGATGGCCTTGACCACGCTGGCTTCCAGCGGCTGGATGAGCTTGGTGCCGTCGCTGACCACGATGCGCCCGGGTGCCACGGCGACGATGTCGATCTGGCCGATGCAAGCCCAAAGCAAGGCAATGGTGAAGAGCGCCATGATGGCCCACAGCGCGCGGCGCGGAGCAGGGTGGGGTGGCCTGGCCTGCAGGCTCAGCGCCGCGGGCAGGAAGGCCGCTTCGTCGGCCATGCGTGCGGGGCCGGCGAGTTCGTGGCGGTGTGCCCAGGCGGCCTGGATGACGGCCTTGTAGTGCCCGAGCAGGCCGATGATGGGGTGAGCATTGTTCGGTGTGCTCATGGGTGATCCTCGGCCCGCTCTGACGAGCCCTTGCTCAGGTCGATGTCCAGTGTGGGCTGGGTCTGGGGCGCGCCAGGCGGCCGATCTGGCTTGGGCCCGGCAGGCTCGCCAACGGGGGTGCCGGGCTGGGCGCCCTGCTGCATGCGCCACAGGTGTGCGTACAGCCCCTTGGGTCTTTGAATCAGCACCTCGTGCGGCCCTGCCTCGACGATGCGGCCCCGCTCCATGGCCACGATGCGGTTGGCGTGGCGCACGGCGCTCAGGCGGTGGGCGATGATGATCACCGTGCGCCCCTTGCTGATGGCGGCCATGTTGCGCTGGATGATGGCCTCGCTCTCGTAGTCCAGCGCCGAGGTGGCTTCATCGAAGATCAGCACGCGCGGGTTGGTGAACAGCGCCCGCGCGATGGCGATGCGCTGGCGCTGCCCGCCTGACAGCGACGCGCCCTGCTCGCCCACCACCGTGTCGTAGCCCTCGGGCAGCTCGCTGATGAAGTCGTGCGCGCCAGCCAGCCTGGCGACCCGCATGATGAGCTCGAGCGGGGCGGCCGGGTCGGCCACGGCGATGTTCTCGCGCACACTGCGGTTGAACAGGAAGTTGTCCTGCAGCACCACGCCGACCTGGCGGCGAAGCTGCGCGGCGTCCACCAGGCTGATGTCGATGCCGTCGACCAGCACGCGGCCCTGCTCGGGCACGTACAGGCGCTGGATCAGCTTGGTCAGCGTGCTCTTGCCCGAGCCCGATCGACCGACGATGCCGATGACCTCGCCAGCCCGGATGTCCAGTCCCACACCTTGCAGCACCGGGGCGGCCTCGGGTCGGTAGCGGAAGGTGACGTTGTCCAGCGTGATGCGACCCTTGAGTGGCGGCAGCTGCGCGGCCGTGCTGGGCGGGGATTCGGTTCGGGTGTTGAGGATGTCGCCCAGGCGCTCCATGGAGATGCCGGTTTGCTGGAAGTCGGTCCACATCTGGGCCATGCGCATGATCGGCTGGGCCACCCGGCCGGCGAACATGTTGAAGGCGATGAACTGGCCGACGGTGAGCTCCTGGTCCATCACCAGCTTGGCGCCGAACCACAGGGTGGCGGCGTTGATGAGCTTGCCGATGAGGTTGATGCCTTCGTGCGCCCAGGTGGCCAGCGTTTGTGTCTTGAAGCTGGCCGAGACGTAGCCGGCGAGCTGGTTGTCCCAGCGGCGCGCCATCTGGGGCTCCAGGGCGTTGGCTTTCACGGTCTGGATGCCGGTGATGGTCTCGACCAACAGGGACTGGTTCTCGGCGCCACGGGCGAACTTCTCGTTGAGGCGCCCGCGCAGGATGGGCACCACCGCCAGCGTCAGCAGGGTGTACAGCGGCAGGCTCAGCAGCACGATGAGGGTCAGCTGCCAGCTGTAGAGCAGCATCACGGCGATGAAGAGCACCGAAAACAGCACGTCGAGCACCAGCGTGAGGGCCTGGCCGGTCAGGAAGCTGCGGATGCTCTCGAGCTCGCGCACGCGGGCCACGGAATCGCCCACACGGCGGGCCTGGAAGTAGGCCAGTGGCAGCTGCAGCAAGTGCCGAAACAGCCGCGATCCGAGCTCGACGTCCATGCGGCTGGTGGTGTGGCTGAAGACGTAGGCACGCAAGCCAGTGAGCAGCGACTCGAAGACGACGATCACGACCAGGCCGATGACGAGGACGTCGAGCGTGGTCAGGCCCCGGTGCACCAGCACCTTGTCCATGACGACCTGAAAGAACAGGGGGCTGACCAGGGCGAAGAGCTGCAGAAAGAGCGAGACGAGCAGGACCTCGCCCAGGAGCTTGCGGTGCTTGACGATGCTGGGGATGAACCAGCTGAAGTCGAACTTGGCGAGCGCCCCCACGAGGCTGGCGCGGCTGGATGCCAGCAGCAGGGGGCCTGCCCCGGCGGGGTTGCCAAGGGGTGCCCACCGGGCCACAAAGGTGTCCAGCGGCTCGATGGTGGGGCGCCCGCCGCCTTCGGCGGCCGGGTCCTGGTAGAGCACGCGCTGGCCATCGCACTGCGCCAGCAGCACCCACCGTTCGGCGCCTTCGTCGGGTCGGATGCGCGCCAGGGCGGGCAGGGGGGCCAGCGAGAGGCGATCGCCGCTGGTGCGGCTGATCTTGGCTTTGAGGCCCAGGTGTTTGGCGGCCAGCAACAGCTCGGCATCGCTGGCTTCGGTGGACGGTGCCAGGCCAAGCTCGTGCGCGAGCAGGCCCGGGTCGGCTGCGATGTGGTGAAGCCTCGCCAGCAGGCTCAGCGCCTGGAGCGAGGACGAATGTGAGCGCGCTTGCGCCACCGCCGGCTCTGCTGAGGAGCCAGGCAGCGGACGTGCCGCAGCATTGGACTGCATGCCTACCCTGATGTGTTGTTGGGACCTTTTGACAGGGTATCGGATGTGTGCGGCGCCCTCATCCGCATGGCGATAACAGTTCTAGGCAGCATGCAACAAAATGTATGAAGCAGGGCGCGACACGGGGCAAAAGCCGAGCGATGGGTGGATTTGCGACAGGCGTGGCGGGCCCGCAGCCTGTTCAGGGGGCGGGGGCTGAGGCGGGTTCTGCTGGCCGCGGAGCCGGTGTCGGTGCCGGGGCCGGCGCAGAGGCCTCGGACGAAGGCAGTTCGGGGATCGAAGTTTTGAGAGGGGTGGGCACTTTCGGGGCGGGCACCGGGCAGCCCAGGCCTTGGCGCAGTCCCTTGAGGTAGGCTCGCCGCACGCCACCGGCCATGATGGCGGCTGCCACCTGCTTGCTGTGCTTTTCGGCGCCGGTGAGTTTGCGCAGCCAGCTGCGAAAGGGCACGAAGCCTTCCATCGTTCGACGCACGAAGCCGACGCCGTAGTTCTCGGCCATGTCTCCGCCACGCTCGAGCAGGCTGGGCTTGCCCTTGCCCGCTGCGTCGAAGTCGGCACCCAGGGCGACATCGAGGCGGTTGATCTCGTTCTGCACGCTGGGGCAGTCGAGCTTGTCGGGCACGGAGTAGGCGCCCACGTCGCGGGCGTGAAGGAGCACCTCCGGGATTTTCTGCTGCACCACGTTGAGGTCGCTCAGCGGGGTGATGGCGGCCTGGCCGACGCGGTCGGTGACGTCGCTGTCGGACGTGACGGGGTCGACCTCCACCATGGCCGGGACCGAAGGCAGGTCGGGGGTCTTGGGCATCTCGGGGGTGCTTTCGCAGCCGGTGAGCAAGAAGGCTGCGGTGATGGCTGCGGTGACGGTGGCGGCGCAGAGCAGCAATCTGGGCAGGGGGCTGGCGGGCATCGGGGGGCATCTCCTGTGGGCGATCTTAGGCCGCCGGGCGGTGGACCATATGGGGGCTAGCCCCGCGGTGTGGGCGCTGTTGGTGAGACGGACTGCACAACTTCCTGGGTGGTGAAGGGGCGGCAGGAGGCTTGCCGTTCGCCCGATGCGATCTGGGCCGTGGGTCGATCTTGTCGTCGCCGATGCCTCTGCTGTCGCCCCCGATGCATCGCACATCATTTCGCACGCGAAGTTGTCCATCTCGGTCCATTCCTGTCCACCTCTGCCATGCCCACCCGATGTGCAATGCCATCGAGACAGTCCGACAAAAGGAGACCCCCATGACCCCGCAGCAGACCACCCAGCCGCAGCCCCGCCCCATGCAGGCGCGCGAAAAACTCGACTTCCAGCTCGACGAACGCATCCCGCGTTTCTGGAACGGGGGCGATCCTTACAAGACCCGCTTCTTCGACGCCATGTCGTTGACCTTCCCCATCGGCGAGCGCTACTTCATCAGCAGCGTGCGCGCCTACCGCGACCAGGTCACCGACCCGAAGCTGCTGCAGGAGGTCAAGGACTTCACGCGGCAGGAAGCGCAGCACGGCATCGTGCACGCGCAGTTCAACGAGATGCTGGAAAAGCAGGGCCTGAACGTGGGCTGGACGCAGCGCTTTCTGGACAACAAGTTCAAGTGGCAACTCAAGTATTGGCCCAAGGCCTTCAACCTGTCCTACACGGCCGCCGCCGAGCACCTCACGGCCATGATGTGCACGACCTTCATGGAGCGCCCCGACATCATCGAGGGGTTCGACCACCGCATCCGAGCGATGTACGCCTGGCATTCGATCGAAGAGGTCGAGCACAAGGCGGTGTGCTTCGACGTGCTCACCAAGGTGGCCAAGGCGAGCTACTTCACGCGCATTGCCGGGCTGATCTATTTCAGCATCGAGTACCCGATCGGCAACTGGTACATGGTCAACCGCATGCTCAAGGACGATGGCTTCGGCTTCTTCCAGCGCATGAAGATGCTGGCCAAGGGCGCGTGGTGGTTGTACAAGCCGGGCGGTGTCTTCCTGCCTGCGGCGGGCTTTTACCTGAGCTACTTCAAGCCAGGCTTTCATCCCTGGCAGCACCAGGAGATGGGCCACTACGAGACCTGGTTGAAGGCCTTCGAGCGCAACGGTGACCCGGTGGCCGCAGGCGATGCCTATGCCCGGGAAGTGATGGCGGCGCGCTGACCGCGGTGCAACTCAGCGTCCGGCGCGCAGCCGGTCGCGCTGCTCGGCCGGTGTCAGGCCGGTGGCGCGTTTGAACGCGCGCCCGAAGCTCGATGCATCGGCAAAGCCCGACTGCACGGCCACGTCCTGCACGCTCAGGCGGCCTTCGCGCAGCAGTTGCTCGGCGCGCTCGATGCGCACCTGCTCGAGCAGGCGGCTGAGCGATTGACCTTCATCCTGCAGGCGGCGGCTGAGCGTGCGCGCCGACATGGCCAGCTCGTGCGCCAGGGCCTCGGCTGTGGGCAGCATGCCTTTGCGCAGACCGCCTTGCAGCAACTGGCGCACGCGTTGCGTCAGCGGGCGGGCCTGGTCGTGGTGAGGCGCATCGGCCAGCAACACCTTCTCCAGGTGGCTGCGCGTGGCGCGGTTGCCGGTGATCAGGGGTGCTGCCAGCACATCGCGCAGCACGGTGAAACCATTCCAGGGCGCGTTGAAGCGCGGCGCCACGCCGAAGAAATCCGCATAGGGTTGCAGCGGGCCTGCGCAGGCGTGCGCGAACTCCGCGTGCAGCACGGGGTGTTGCACCTGCGTGTAAGGCGCCACGTTGCGCAGCACGCCGATGACGAGCTCGGTCAGCACGCTCTGCAGCGGGCCGACGTCGATGACGGGCTCGACCCTCACCTGCACGCCATCGGCATGATCGGGCAGCCGGCGGAAGTCGAACAGGGGCATGACCAGCGCGTGGTACTGCAGCGCGATGTCGAGGGCTTCGCCCACCGTGGCCGCCGTGATGGCGAAGACGCCCAGCGTGCCATGGGCCGTGAGCGGGAAGTGCCGCAGGATCTGCAGCGAAGCGGGCTCGCCGGGCAGGCAGTGCTGCACGGCCAGGTCGATGCCGCGCAGCAGCTGGTGACCGTCCATCCACAGCGTGGGCTCGCTCGCGTCGGCCGGGGGCAGGCCGCAGTGCTCGCGCGCGCCGGTGGTGGACACCCCACGTGCGCGCATCAGGGACTCGGTCACCTCGGCGTACTGGATCGGGAATCGCAGGGAGGAGAGGGTCGGTTGGGTCACGCGGCACCAGGGGGAAACTGCGCTGCGGATGATGCCAGGGTCTGCACAGGTCTGCACGGAGCGTGAGAAACGGCACGTTTGTGCCCCCTTGTTCGGTGCGTTGAACGGGGTGCGACAGGCCTAGCATCCGGATCATGAGCGAACCCCTGGCTTCTGCGCTGCCACCGTCTCCGGCACCCCACGCTGGCGACGGCGGCGTGTTGCGCTTGAGCGAGCGGGCCCTGCAGGGCCTGCTGCGCGAGCGCGGCTGGCGAGCGGCCACGGCGGCGCTGTGCACGGAGCTGACGCTGGCGCTGGGTTGCCGGCGCGTGGCCCTGGGCTGGCGGGTCGATGAGCGCGTGCGCGTGGTGGGCCTGTCGCACGGTGCGCAGCTGGCCGAGCACCCGGTGCTGGGCGGCGTGGCCGAGGCCATGCAGGAGGCCATGGGTCAGGGCCTGACCCTGTGCGTGCCCCGCGTGGCCGATGGCGCGGTGCGCATCACGCTGGCGCAGCGCGCGCTCATGAAGCGCGAGGGCGTGGCGGCTGTGCTGACCGTGCCCCTGGCGCAGGACGGCGAGGTGCTGGGCGCCTTGCTGTGCGAGCGCGACGAGGGCCGCTTCACGCCCATCGACATCATCGCCATGGAAGACGTGGCCCGCACGGTGGCGCCTTTGCTGCGCTTGCTGCACGAGAGCGAGCTGTCGTGGCGCCAGCGCTGGCAGCGTGGCTGGCGCGCCTGGGTGGCTGCCGATGACCCGAGGACGCGGCGCTTGCGCCAACTCGGCCTGGCCGCTGCGCTGGTGTTGCTGGCGGCCTTGCTGGCCGTGCCGCTGCCGCACAGCATGCAGGCCAGCGCGCGGGTCGAGGGCGCCGAGCAGCGGGGCCTGACCGCACCGTTGGACGCTTACTTGCGGCAGCTGCACGTGCGGCCTGGAGACTTCATCAAGAAGGACCAGGTGCTGGCGCAGCTGTCCGACGAGGACCTGCGGCAGCAGGCGCGCAGCCGCGAGGCCGAGGTCGCGCAGCACGACAACGCCTTCGTCGATGCCTTCACCAAGGGCGAGCGCAGCCAGGCGGCGCAAGCCCAGGCCCGTGCCGCCGAGGCCCGTGCTCAGCTGGCCCTGATCGAGCAACAGATGGCGCGCACGCGCATCACGGCGCCTTTCGATGGCGTGGTGATCGCGGGGGACCTGAGCCAGCGGCTGGGTGCGCCGCTCAAACGCAGCGACCTGCTGTTCACCGTCTCGCCCATGACGGGCTGGCGCGTGGTGCTGGAGGTCGACGAGCGGCAGATCACGTGGGTGCAGGCGGGGCAGTCGGCGCGCCTGCTGCTGACGGCGCTGCCCAGCCAGCCCGTCGAGTTGAGGGTGCAACGCATCACGCCGGTGGCGCGCACGGTCGATGGCCGCCAGCGCTACGAAGTCATCGCCGACCCGGTCGGTCAGCCGCCCGCTGGATGGCGCCCTGGTCTGCAAGGCGTGGCACGCATCGACCTGCCCCCCGAGCCCCTTGGCTGGCGATGGGGTCGCGAAGCCTGGCAGGCCTGGCGCTGGGCCAGCTGGTCCTGGTTCTGAGCTCGAAAAGGCCGGCCTGTGGAAGCGTCCTTGCTGTCGTCCCAGTGGTTCCGGGTGGCCACGCTCAAGCCGCACCTGCGGCCGCAGGTCAGCGTGGCGCGCCAGCAGGCCCGCGGGCAGCTTTGGTACGTGCTGCACAACGAGGCCAGCGGGCGCTTTCACCGCGTCAACGAACGGGCTTACGAGGTCGTGGGCCGTCTCGATGGCGAGCTCACCGTCGATGGGCTGTGGCGCGAGCTGATCAAGCAGCAGGGCGATGACGCCCCCTCGCAGGACGACGTGCTGCGCGTGCTGGGCCAGCTGGCCGAAGCCGACCTGCTGCAGGCCGAACACATGCCCGACCTGCGCCGCCAGGTCGAGCGCAGCCAGGCACGCGAGCAGGCGCAGGCGCGCGGCCGCGTGCACCCGCTGTCTTTCCGCGTCAAGCTGTTCGATCCGTCGCCGTGGCTGCACAGGCTGGGCGGCCTGTCGCGCCTGGTGTTCAACCGCGTGTCGCTGTGGTTGTGGATCGCGTTGATCGCCACGGGCGCATGGGTGGCCGCGCAGCAGGGCCCCGAGCTGATGGCGCATGCGCGCAGCAGCCTGTCGCAGCCGCGCGTGCTGTTGATGATGTGGCTGATCTACCCCTTGCTCAAGGCCCTGCACGAGTTCGGCCACGCGCTGGCGCTGCGCCGATGGGGTTGCGCCACGCACGAGGTGGGCCTGACCTTCCTCTTGCTGATGCCCTTGCCACACGTGGACGCGACCTCTTCGCTTCGCTTGCCCGACCGCTGGGCCCGCGCCACCATCGCCGCCGCCGGCATCATGGTGGAGCTGGGTGCCGCCGCGGTGGCCGTGCTGGTGTGGAGCGCCGTGCAACCGGGCCTGCTGCGCGACGCGGCCCTGGTCGTGCTGACGCTGGGTGGCGTCTCGACCCTCGTTTTCAACGGCAACCCGCTGATGCGCTACGACGGCTACCACGTCCTCTGCGACGCGCTGGGCCTGCCCAACCTGGCCGGGCGCAGCCAGGCCCGCTGGCGTCAGCGGCTCACCCGCTGGACGGCCCGCCTGCTCGGCTCGCCCGTGCTGGATGCGGACGACGAGAGCCTGCGGCAGGACCGCATCGAGCGCCTGGCCCTTTGGCTGCACGCGCCGGCGGCCTGGGTGTGGCGCCTGACCGTGGGCACCGTGATCGTGGCCTGGCTGGCGGGCCTGTCGACCTGGTTGGCGGTGGCTGGCGCGGTGTGGGTGGCCTGGGGGCTGCTGGCCGCGCCGATCGCGGCCTGGGTCACGGACGTGAGCTCGGCGCCTGAACTGGCTGCGGTGCGGGCGCGTGCGCGTGCCCTCATGCTGGTGGGGGTGGGCGCCTTGTTGTTGGCCACCCTGGCCTGGCCCTGGCCGGCCACGTTGCATGCGGATGGACTGGTGTGGTTGCCGCAAGAAGCGCAGGTGCGCTCGGGCAGCCCAGCCCGGTTGAGCGAAGCCCTGGCCCGCGATGGCGACCTCGTCAAGCCTGGTCAGCCTTTGATGAAGCTGGTGGCCGATGAGTTGCTGGCCGAGCAGGCCGTTCTGCAGGCGCGCATCGCCGCGTCCGAGGCACAGCGCAGCGCCGCCTGGGCGACGGACCCGGTGGGCGTGTCGCAAGCCGAAGAGGCGGTGGCGCGCGACCGCGCGGCGCTCGCCGAGGTCGAGCGGCGGCTGGCGGGCCTGACCGTTCGCGCGGGCGTGGCGGGGCGGCTCGTGTGGCCGCACGCTGCCGACATGGCCGGTCGCGATGTGGCCGAAGGCGAGGTGCTCGCACAGGTGTTGCCCCCGGGTGGTGCCCGCGTGCTCGTGGTGGTGCCCGAGGCCGATGTGGGGCTGTGGCGCGAGGCCTTGCGTCGTCGCCACGAAGGTGACGACGACCTGCATGTGATGCTGGCCGACGCGCGTGGCACGGTGCTGCCGGCCAGGCTCGTGCGGCAGGTGCCCGCGGCGCTCGATCGCCTGCCCGCGCCAGCGCTGGGCAGCGCGGCGGGCGGCCCCATCGAAGTGGACCCTGCCGACCCGGATGGCACGCGTCCACTGCACCCCGTCTTCACGTTCGAGCTGGCGGTGCCGCAGGCCCTGGCCGAGCGCGTCGGCTCGCGTGCGCAGGTGCGCCTGACGCTGGCCCCGCAGACCCTGGTGGACCGCGTGTTCTTTCGCATGCGCCAGCTGCTGCTCGGCCACATGGGGGCATTGGGGTGAGTGGCGCCGCGGCGCATCGCTTGCCCGGGCCAGCCGGCAGCGAGCGGCCCGCTGGCCTGACGCCCCGGCCAGGGCCGGTCTGGGGCGCGTACCCGATGCGGCCTGTTCCGCGCTGGCCCACGCGGGCGAGCCTGGCGGCCTTGCAGGCCTGGTGGGGTCAATGGGGGCGAGCTCACGCGAGATCGGTGCGCGAGTTGTGCACCGGCGTGCGCGTTCATCAACCGGCCTTGCAGGCCATGTCCGACGACGCCTTGAAGCTGATGGCTTTGCAGGCCCGCGCCGGCCTGTTGCGAGATGGCCTCAAAGGCCATGCGCTGTCGCTGGCCCTGGCGGTGGTCTCGCAGGCCGTTCACCGCGAGCGCGGCTGGTGGCCGCGCAGCACCCAGATCGAAGCCGCGGCCTGGATGCTGCACAACCACCTGGTCGAGGTGGGCACCGGTGAGGGCAAGACCCTGGTGGCCCAGCTGGTGGGGGCCACGGCCGCGCTGGCCGGCGTGCCGGTGCACGTGCTGACCTCGAACGACTACCTGGCGCAACGCGACGCCGATGAGGCCCGGGCCCTGTGCGCGCGACTGGGCCTGAGCGTGGGCTGCATCCAGCATGACGACGCGGCCGACACCCGCCGCATGGCCTACGCCTGCGACCTGACCTACGCCAGCGCCCGCGAGGTGGTGTTCGATCACCTGCGCGATCGGCTGGGTGCCTGCGACGAGGGCCGTGACAGCCCCGCGGCCCACGACCGACCCGTGCTGCGCGGCCTGTGCATGGCCGTGCTCGACGAGGCCGACAGCTTGCTGATCGACGAAGCCTCGACGCCGTTGATCCTGTCTCAGCAGGTGCGCGATGACGAGCTGCCACGCTGGCGACTGGCGCTGTTCCTGGCCAGGCAGATGAAGCCCGGCGAGCAGGTGGTGGAGACCGCGCCCGGCCGCTGGCAGCTCACCGAAGCGGGGCGCGAGTGGCTGGTCCAACGCGCCCGCACACTGGGCACCGAATGGCAGCTCAGGCGCTTGCGCGAGGAATGGGTGACGCAGGCCCTCACGGCCCTGCACGCTTTCCAGCGTGACGTGGACTACGTGGTCCACGATGACGAGATCCAGATCGTCGACGTGCACAGCGGCAGGCGTGCGCAAGGGCGCAGCTGGTCGCGCGGCCTGCACCAGCTCATCGGGCTGAAAGAAGGCCTGCAGCCCGCACCGGCCACGCAGACCCTGCTGCAGATGACCAGCCAGCAGTTCTTCCCGCGGTACCTGCGCCTGTGCGGCCAAAGCGGCACGCTCAGCGAAGCACGAGCCGAGCTGCTGGCAACCTATGGCCTGCCGGTCAGGCCCGTGGCCCCGCACCGGCCCAGCCAGCGGCGCGACCTGGGCCTGTGCGTGCACGCGCAGGCCGATGAACACTGGCAGGCCGTGGCCGACCGCGTGATGGCCCGCCACGCGAAGGGCCAGGGCCAGCCTGTGCTGGTGGGCACGCGATCGGTGGCCGATTCGATGCGTCTGTCGGCCCTGCTGAAGGCGCGAGGTTGTCCGCACCGCGTTCTCAACGCCAGCCAGGATCAGGCCGAGTCCGATGTGGTGGCCCGGGCGGGTGAGCCAGGCGCGGTGACCGTGGCCACGCAGATGGCCGGGCGCGGCACCGACGTTCACGTGGGCGAAGCGGCCGAGGCTTTGGGCGGTTTGCACGTCATCGTCGCCGGCCTGCACCCCGCGCGTCGCATCGATCGCCAGTTGGCGGGCCGCTGTGCCCGCCGTGGTCAGCCCGGCACGCACGAGCGCCTCGTCCACCTCGAAGACGAGGGCTGGTTGCCTTGGTCGCCCACCTGGATGCGGCGCGCGCTGGGGGCCTGTCTGTCGAACTGGCCGCGCATGTCGGCGCCTTGGGCTCGCCTGGCCGTGCGCTGGGTGCAAGGCCGACACGAGGCCGCCGCGTCGCAAGGCAGGTGGGCCTTGCTGCAGCAGGAAGAGCAACTGGCGCAGCAACTGAGCTGGCGAACGCGCCACCCCTGGGATCAGGTTTGAGGCTTGGCGCGCCCTGTCAAAGCTGATGGTGGGCCGTTTCGATCAGCCAGCCAACCTGACCTGTTTTCCGGATTTTGTGACGCATCGCACGGGAACACGATGAGAAGGTGGTGCCCAGAGGGTGAAGCCCCTTCTGCGTTTCTGCTCCCTGTGACACAAACCGAAACAGGTCTGTCCCGACTTGCCCATGTTCCGCCGCCGTCCCGCCCCTGCGCGCTCTTTGCCGTCAAAGCGCCTCCTCGTGGAGGAGCTGGAGCCGCGCGTGCTTTTCTCGGCGGACGCCGAGGCGGTGCTGCCCGGGGTGGTCTGGCAAGGCGAATCGCCGGCGCCCCAGGCTGCTACCACGCTGCTGGTGTCGGACGCTGATCAGGCCACCACCGCCACCACGACATCCGGCGCGCAGGCCAGCGGCACCCGCCACGAAGTGGCCTTCGTGGATGCCGGCATCCACGACGCCGAGGGCCTGATCGCCTTGCTGCGGCAACAGGCCGATGCCGATGGTCGCGTGCTCGACATCGTGCGGCTCGACCCCAATGCGGATGGCATCTCGCAGGTCAGTGACTGGCTGGCGGCGCACAACGACCTCGACGCCGTGCACGTCTTCAGCCACGGCCACGCGGGGGCCTTGCAACTGGGCGCCACGGTGCTGGACGCCGACAGCCTGTCCGAGCGCGCTGGCGACATCGTGGGGTGGTCGCAGGCTTTCACAAGCGATGGAGACCTGCTGCTGTATGGCTGCGACCTGGCCGCCGACGACGCCGGCCGCCAACTCCTTTCCGACCTGTCCTTGCTCACAGGCGCCGACGTGGCGGCGAGCGAAGACCTCACGGGCGCCGAGGCCCTGGGTGGCGACTGGGTGCTGGAGCAGGAGGTCGGGCATGTCGAGTCCGCCGTGGCCTTGGGTGCGAGCCTGCAGTCGCAATGGCAGGGTGTGCTGGCCACGCTGGTCGTCGACACCACCGCGGACAACAACGACACCGGCCTGGGCACGGGCTTCAACATCACGCAACTCAACGCCAACAAAGGCGCCGATGGCAAGGTGTCGCTGCGCGAAGCCATCATCGCGGCGAACAACACGGCAGGGCTGGACACGGTCACGTTCAGCCTCACCGGTGCGACGGGCACTTACGGCGAATACACCATCACCCTGAGCACGACGCTGCCCACCATCTCCGATGCGATCTACCTCAACGGCGCGTCGCAGAGCGGCTACACCAACCAGCCGATCATCGTGCTCGATGGCAACGGCGGCAGTGGCAACGGTTTCACCCTGAACTCTTCGGCGGACGGCAGCACGATCCGTGGCTTTGTCATCCGTGACTTCGCGGCCGACGGCATCCACATCGATTCGGGGTCGGACGGCCACACCATCGTCGGCAACTTCATCGGCAGCTTCAACGCGGACGGCAGCAACGCGGGCACGGTCGAACGCAACGGCTCCGCGGGCATCGACTCCAATGGTGCGAACGTGGTGATCGGCGGGACGACGGCGGCCGACCGCAACGTGATCTCGGGCAACACATCGGCGTACAACATCTATCTGGCCACTGGGGCCAATGGCACCATCATCCAGGGCAACTACATCGGCACCGACGCCGCCGGCACCAGCGCCTTCACCAGCACCAACAGCAACTACGGCATCATGCTGGAGACCTCGGCCAGCAACGTCACCATCGGTGGCACGGCTGCCGGCGCGGGCAACGTGATCTCGGGCTTCAGCAACCGGGGCGTGTGGGTCACCACCACGGGCACGGTGACGGTGCAGGGCAACAAGATCGGCACCGACGTCACGGGCACCGTTGACCTGGGCAACACCGGCTACGGCCTGTACGTGGACGACGGCGGCACCGTCACCATCGGCGGCACCGCGGCCGGCGCAGGTAACCTGGTGTCGGGCAACGATGGCGGTGGCATCTACGTGGGTGGCAGCGTGACCGCCACCGTGCAGGGCAACATCGTGGGCCTGAACGCCAGCGGCACGGCGGCGCTGGGCAACACCGGCGTGGGCATCTTCCTGACCAGCAGCAAGGCCACCACGGTGGGTGGCAGCACGGCCGCGGCACGCAACGTGATCTCGGGCAACAGCTCGCACGGCATCGAGGTCAGCAGCAGCCCCACGGGTGGCCACCGCGTGCAGGGCAACCACATCGGCGTGGGATCGGACGGCGTGACGCTGCTGGGCAATGGTGGCGCTGGCGTGCGCATCGCCGCCAGCGACGCCATCATCGGCGGCAAGAACGCGGGCGAGGGCAACGTCATCGCAGGCAACGCGGGTGACGGCATCGCGGTCACGACTGGCAATGGCAACCTGTTCTATCGCAACAGCATCTTCGGCAACGGTGGCCTGGGCATCGACCTCGAAGACGATGGCGTCACGCTCAACGACGACAACGATGGCGACGGCGGGGCCAACTACCGCACCAACTTCCCCGTGCTCACCTCGGTGGTGACCAGTGGCGGCACCACCCGCATCAACGGCTCGATCGACTGGTACAACGGTGGCACGACGATCTACATCGAGTTCTTCGCCAACGACGCGGCCGATGCCTCGGGGCATGGCGAAGGCAAGACCTACCTGGGCGCGGTGCAGGTCACCAGTGACGCCAGCGGCAACGCGAGCTTTTCCATCGATGTCAGCGGCGTCAGCATCGGGCAGTGGGTGACGGCGGTGGCCAATGCCGAAGCGACCTACCCTGGGGCGTCCGAGTTCGCGCTGGCCGTTCAGGCCGTGGCCCCCGCCAACGGGCCACGCGGCAAGCTCATCTGGAACAACAACGATCAGTTCTACCAGTACTACGCAGACTGGTTCGGTGGCAGCACCGGCTTCGGTGGCACGGGCGTCGACGGCCTGAGCTATGGCGACGACATCTCGATGCTGGCCGCGGCCGAGTCACCGGTGCGCGAAGAAATCATCTTCATCGGCTCGGCCGACGTGTCGGGCAAGATCCTCGCGGGCGTGTGGGATGGCCAGAACTGGTCGTCGGTGCTGAGCATCCCCATCGCCGACCCGAGCGACTTTTCGTCGCAGTACAACGGCTTTGCCCTGGCCTACGACGAGGTCAGTGGCGACGCGATGCTGGTGTGGGCCAATGGCACCACCGGCACGGCGGGCCTGTCGTATGCCACCTGGAACGGCACCAGCTGGTCGTCGATCCAGACCATCACGGCCCCCGTCAGCGGTGAGCCGGTGCACATGCAGCTGGCCGCTCACCCGTCCAGCCACGAGATGATCCTGGTGGCGCACACCAACGCGGCCAGCAACAACGAGTACGCGGTGGTGTGGAACGGCAGCAGCTGGGGCAACAGCCAGTTGCTGGGCACCAACACCAGCCGGCAGTTCTTCGAGCTCAACGTGGCCTACGAAAAGCAGAGTGGCCAGGCCATGGTCGTCTACGACGCCTCGGCCTCCGACAGCTCGGCCATCCAGTACCGCACCTGGAGCGGCAGCAGCTGGAGCAGCGAGCAGACCTTGTCCTCGCCAGCGGGCGTCACGTCCACCTCGGAGCTGCACACCGTCGTGCTGGTGAGCGACCCCAAGAGCGACCGCCTGGCGCTGGCCGGCAAGAACGCCGCCAACCAGGTCTGGCTGCAGGTGTGGGACGGCAGCAGCTGGGACGGCGGCCTGCTGGCCACCTCTTCGGGCGTGACGCTGACCGACCACCACGCCACCATGGCCCTGGCCTTCGAGAGCCAATCGGGGGACCTGCTGGCGGCCTATGGCACCAACACCGGGCCTTCCGTCTACTACCGCACCTGGACGTCGGGTGGCGGCTGGTCGGCACAGGGCACCGGCCCCAGCATGGGCGGCACCGACGTGCCTTACGTCGTCAAGCTCTATGCCGACCCGTACAGCAACACCATCATGCTGGGCGTGCAGGACAACGCGTCGGACCTCAACATGGTGGCCTGGGACGGATCGGGCTGGGGCAGCGTGAAAACGCTGGACGCATCCACCGGCTTCACCTACCGCGAGAACTTCACCTTCGTCTGGTACCGCGACTCCGCGCTCATCTCCGACCTCGACGGCGACAACCTGAGCTACCAGGAAGACGCCGGTGCCATCGTGCTCGACCAGGGCACGTCGGCCACCCTGACCATGGGCGGTGATGCCTACTACGACGGTGCGGTGCTGACGGTGTCTTTCGCATCGGGCAGCACCTCGGGCGAAGACGTTCTGGGTGTGCGCCACCAGGGCAGCGGGGCGGGGCAGGTGGGCGTGAGTGGCGCCAACGTCAGCTACGGCGGGGTCGTCATCGGCACGCTCAGCGGGGGCTCGGGCGGCACACCCCTGAGCATCACCTTCAACGTCAACGCGAGCGACGCCGCGGCGACGGCGGTGCTGCGCAACATCACCTACGCCAACACCAACACCAGCACGCCCGACACCACCAACCGCGTGGTGCGCTTCGTGGTGCAGTCGGCCCAGGGGCACAGCAGCGCCTACAACGAGGTGACGGTGCAGGTTCAGGCGGTCAACGACGCGCCCGTCAACACCGTGCCGGGGGCGCAGGCGGTCGACGAAGACGGCAGCCTGACCTTCTCGAGCGCCAACGGCAACCGGCTCAACGTGAGCGACGCCGATGCCGCCAGCGGCAACATCGAGGTGCAGCTGTCGGTGGACCATGGCGTGCTCAACGTGCCGGGCTGGTCGGCCACCACCGCGTCCAGCCTCACGCTCACCGGCACCGTCGCCCAGTTGCAGTCCTGGCTGGCCAGCGTGGTCTACACGCCGACCGCGCAATACAGCGGTGGCGACACGCTGACGATGACCACCAGCGACCTCGGCAACGCCGGCAGCGGCGGTGTGGCCACCGACATGGACACCGTGACCATCACCGTCAACGCCGTCAACGATGCGCCCGTCATCACGAGCAACGGCGGTGGCGCCAGCGCCTCGGTGTCGGTCAACGAAGGATCGAGTGCGGTGACCACCGTGACGGCGACGGACCCCGATGGCGACACGCTGAGCTACAGCATCGTGGGCGGCGCCGATGCGGGGAGCTTCACCATCAACGCCAGCACCGGTGCACTGAGCTTTGCGAGCTCCCCCGATCACGAGGTGCCGCTGGATGCCAATGGTGACAACGTCTACGAGGTCAGCGTGCGCGTGAGCGACGGCACGGTGAACGACACCCAGGCGATCAGCGTCACCGTGCTCAACCTCAATGACAACGCGCCGGTGATCACCAGCAACGGCGGTGGCGCCAGCGCTTCGGTCAACCAGGTCGAAGGCGGCAGCACCGTCACCACCGTGACCGCCACCGACGCCGATGGCGACTCGCTGAGCTACCACATCGTCGGGGGCGCCGACGCTTCGCGGTTCCAGATCAACAGCGCCACCGGCGCGCTGACCTTCGTGAGCTCGCCTGACTTCGAGTCCCCGACCGATGCCGGAGCCAACAACGTCTATGACGTGGTCGTGGAGGCGCGAGACGGCGTGCACACCGACACCCAGGCCATCGCAGTGACCATCACCGATGTGAACGACAACGCCCCGGACATCACCAGCAATGGTGGCGGCGCCACTGGCACGGTCAACGTGGCCGAAGGCAACACCGCGGTGACCACGGTGACGGCCACCGACGCCGACACGGTGGGCAGCTTGACCTACCGCATTGCCGGGGGGGCGGACGCAGGGCGATTCACCATCAATGCCGCCACGGGCGCCCTGAGTTTTGGCAGCACGCCCGACTTCGAAGCGCCCGCCGACGCAGGCGCCGACAACGCCTACGAGGTCATCGTCGAGGCCGACGATGGCGCGCAGGCCACGCAGCAGACGCTGACGGTCAACGTCACCGATGCGAACGACAATGCCCCGGACATCACCAGCAACGGTGGCGGTGCATCGGCTTCCATCAACGTGGCCGAGGGCAGCACCGCGGTGACCACGGTGGTGGCCACCGATGCCGACACGGTGGGCAGCCTGACCTACCGCATCGCCGGTGGTGCGGACGCGGGCCGCTTCACCATCAACGCGGCCACGGGCGCCCTGAGCTTCGCCAGCACGCCCGACTTCGAAGCACCCACCGACGCAGGCGCCGACAACGCCTTCGAAGTCATCGTTGAAGCCGACGATGGCGTGCAGGCCACGCAGCAAACGCTGACGGTCGATGTGACGGACACCAACGACACGGCGCCCGACATCACCAGCGACGGTGGCGGTGCCTCGGCTTCGATCAACGTGGCTGAGGGCAACACATCGGTGACCACGGTGGTGGCCACCGATGCCGACACGGTGGGCAGCCTGACCTACCGAATCGCTGGTGGCGCCGACGCAGCACGCTTCACGATCAACGCGGCGACGGGCGCCCTGAGCTTTGCGAGCACGCCTGACTTCGAAGCACCCACCGACGCGGGCGCCGACAATGCCTACGAGGTCATCGTCGAGGCCGACGACGGCGTACAGGCCACGCAGCAAACGCTGACGGTCAATGTCACTGACGCGAACGACAGCGCACCCGACATCACCAGCGACGGTGGCGGTGCCTCGGCTTCCATCAACGTGGCCGAGGGCAGCACCGCTGTGACCACGGTGGTGGCCACCGACGCCGACACGGTGGGCAGCCTGACCTACCGAATCGCTGGTGGTGCCGATGCTGGCCGCTTCACGATCAACGCCGCCACGGGTGCCCTGAGTTTTGGCAGCACGCCCGACTTCGAAGCACCCACCGACGCAGGCACCGACAACGCCTACGAGGTCATCGTCGAGGCCGACGACGGCGCGCAGGCCACGCAGCAGACGCTGACGGTCAACGTCACCGATGCGAACGACAATGCCCCGACCATCACCAGCGATGGCGGTGGCACCAGCGCCAACCTGAACATCAACGAAAACACCACTGCCGTGACCACCGCCACCGCCACGGATGGCGACAGCGTGGGCACGCTGAGCTGGCGCATCGCTGGCGGCGCCGATGCGGCGCGCTTTCAGATCGATGCCGGCACGGGTGCCTTGAGCTTCGTGAGCGCACCGGACTTCGAGGCGCCCACGGATGTGGGGGGCGACAACGTCTACGACGTGGTCGTCGAAGTCAGCGATGGCACGAACGTGGACACACAGGCCATTGCCGTGACGGTGGGCGACGTGTTCGAAGTGGGCAATGCGCCGGTCATCACCAGCGATGGCGGCGGTGCCAGCGCCAACCTGAACATCAACGAAAACACCAGCGCGGTGACCACCGTGACCGCCACCGATGTGGATGGCGATCCGGTGAGCTACCGCATCGCAGGTGGAGCCGATGCGGCGCACTTCCAGATCGACAGCGGCACCGGGGTGCTGAGCTTCGTGAGCGCCCCCGACTTCGACGCGCCGACCGATGCCGGAGGCAACAACGTCTACGACGTGGTCGTGGAAGTGTCCGACGGCATCAGCGTGGACGCCCAGACCATCAGCGTCACGGTGGGTGACCTCAACGACACGGCGCCCGACATCACCAGCAACGGCGGCGGTGCCTCGGCTTCCATCAACGCGGCCGAGGGCAGCACCGCGGTGACCACGGTGGTGGCCACCGACGCCGACACCACCGGCAGCATCACCTACCGCATCGCCGGTGGTGCCGACGCAGCACGCTTCACGATCAACGCGGCGACGGGCGCCCTGAGCTTTGCCAACACGCCCGACTTCGAGGCACCCACCGACGCAGGCGCCGACAACGCCTACGAGGTCGTCGTCGAGGCCGACGATGGCGTGCAGGCCACGCAACAAACGCTGACGGTCGACGTGACGGACACCAACGACACGGCGCCTGACATCACCAGCGATGGCGGCGGCGCCTCGGCTTCCGTCAACGTGGCTGAAGGCAACACAGCCGTGACCACGGTGACGGCCACCGACGCCGACACCACCGGCAGCATCACCTACCGCATCGCCGGTGGTGCCGACGCAGCACGCTTCACGATCAACGCGGCGACGGGCGCCCTGAGCTTTGCCAGCACGCCCGACTTCGAGGCACCCACCGACGCAGGCGCCGACAACGCCTACGAGGTCGTCGTCGAGGCCGACGATGGCGTGCAGGCCACGCAGCAGGCGCTGACCGTCAACGTGACGGACCTCAACGACACGGCGCCCGACATCACCAGCGATGGTGGCGGCGCGTCCGCTTCCATCAACGTGACCGAAGGCAACACCGCCGTGACCACGGTGGTGGCCACCGACGCCGACACCACCGGCAGCATCACCTACCGCATCGCCGGTGGTGCCGACGCAGCACGCTTCACGATCAACGCGGCGACGGGCGCCCTGAGCTTTGCCAACACGCCCGACTTCGAGGCACCCACCGACGCAGGCGCCGACAACGCCTACGAGGTCGTCGTCGAGGCCGACGATGGCGTGCAGGCCACGCAACAAACGCTGACGGTCGACGTGACGGACACCAACGACACGGCGCCTGACATCACCAGCGATGGCGGCGGCGCCTCGGCTTCCGTCAACGTGGCTGAAGGCAACACAGCCGTGACCACGGTGACGGCCACCGACGCCGACACCACCGGCAGCATCACCTACCGCATCGCTGGTGGCGCCGACGCAGCACGCTTCACCATCAACGCTGCCACGGGCGCCTTGAGCTTTGCCAGCACGCCGGACTTCGAGAACCCGCAAGACGCGGGCGCCGACAACGCCTACGAGGTCATCGTCGAGGCCGACGATGGCGTGCAGGCCTCGCAGCAAACGCTGACCGTCAACGTCACCGACGCGAACGACAATGCCCCCACCATCACCAGCGACGGCGGTGGAGCCACCGGCCTCATCCAGGTTGACGAAGGCGGCACCACCGTGACCACCGCCACCGCCAGCGATGTCGACACCACTGGCTCCTTGAGCTGGGCCATCGTGGGTGGCGCCGATGCCGGCCGCTTCACCATCGATGCCACCACCGGCGTGCTCAGCTTCGCGCAGGCCACCGACCACGAGGCCCCGCTCGATGTGGGGGGCGACAACGTCTACACCGTGCGCATCCAGGTCAGCGACGGCGTGCAGACGAGCTGGCAGGACCTGCTCGTCACCGTGCGCGACCTCAACGACAACGCGCCGGTGGTCACCAGCCACGCTGGTGCGGCCTCTGTCACGGTGCACCATGCCGAGAACACCCAGGCCTTTGCCACGATGGCGGCCAACGACGCCGATGCCACCAGCACCCTGGTCTGGCGCATCAGTGGTGGCGCCGACGCCGCGCGCTTCCAGATCGACGCCGCCACCGGCGCCATGAGCTTCGTCACCGCGCCTGACCACGAGACCCCGGTGGACGCCGATGCCGATGGCACTTACGAGGTCACGGTCGAGGTCGACGACGGCACGCAGACCGACACCCAGGCCTTGAGCATCGTGGTCGACAACGTCAACGAGAACCCGCAGTGGTCGGGTGCGGCCCCGATCTACACCACGCCGTCCGGCACGCAACTGGTGGTGGGCACCGGTGGTGGCCTGATGAACAACGCCCAGGACCCCGATGGCAACCCGGTGCAGCTGGTGCTGTTGTCCGGCCCCTCGCGCGGCAGCCTGAACCTGTCGGCGGACGGCAGCTTCCTGTACCAGCCGGATGCGGGCTTCGCAGGCGTGGACCGCTTCACGGTGACGCTCAGCGACGGCAGCCTGCAAGGCCTGAGTCGGGTCATCGAGGTTCGGGTGGAGGCGCCGGCGTCGTTGCCCGACGCCGTGGTGCGCAACCCCGATCCCGCGCCGGCCCCGGTGCCCGCCCAGCCGAGCGCGCCACCCCCCGCGCCTGAGCCCGATCAGGCTCCTGCGGCACCGGCACCGGTCGATTCCGCACCGAACCGGGCCGAGGCGTCGACGCCCATCGTCGATGGCCTGGGCCTGTTGGGCCCGGCCGATCCCAGTGCCTGGCTGGGGCGCGCCGCCCCTGCGGCAGGCGAGGCCGGCTCGCTCAACACCACGACGGCCTCGCCAGCCGACAACGTGGCCTCTGGCGTGAGCCTGCGCATCGAAGCCGGGGTGGTGCCGATCCTGGTGCCGGTGGACTCCCCCCTGGTGGCTTTCTCGCGGCTGCTGCAGGCCACGCAGGCTGCTGCGGACGTCGCGCCCGGCAGTGTCGACCTCGCCGTGCCCGCCATCGACCTCGGTGGCTTCATGGGCTGGCCCCCCGATGCCGGCGACGACGAGGTCAGCGTCGATGTGAAGATCGCCCAGGCGGGCGGCGCGGCCCTGTCGGCGGGCGCGGTCTGGTGGGCGGCCCGCACCAGCGGCCTGCTGGCCAGCATGGCGATTTCAGCCCCGGTCTGGCGCGGCATCGACCCCTTGCCGGTGCTCGGTGGGGGCAAGCCCCGCGACGACGAGCTGCCCGACGCGGCGGCGCCCGATGCCGAAGGCGACATCGACCACGTTTTCGACCGCCAGGCCGCAACGCCCCTGGGCAGCGACATCGCCCTCGGTGCAGGCGAGGGTGCGGCGCGGTGAATTCCACCATCTCCTCGGGGCTTTTCGAGGCATGGCCTGTCACCATGCGGGAGGAACATGGGAGCGTGGTGCAGGATCGCCTGCGCCTGGGAACCGCCATGAACACCAGAAAGTGCCGCTTGCCTGTGTGGGCCTTGAAGGTCTGCCTGGCCTGCTTGAGCCTGCCCACCCAAGCCAACCCGCTGGGCTGCCTGATCGAGCCCGATCGCGTCGCCGACGTGGGCAGCGCATCGGTCGGGGTGATCGAATCCATCCAGGTCGAACGCGGTGACTTCGTCACCGCCGGACAGGTCATCGCGCGCCTGAGCGCGGGGGTCGAGCGTGCCTCCGTCGCCGTCGCCGAATCGCGTGCGCGCGCCGACGCCGAGCTCAAGGCCGCCGAAGCCGCGGCCGACCTGGCCAAAGCCAAGCTCGCCCGCGCCCGTGACCTGCTCAAGTCCGAGTTCATCTCGCCACAGGCGCTGGAGCAGGCCCAGGCCGAATCCCGCATGGCCGACGAACGGGCCCGCCAGACCCGCGACGCCCGCGATGTGGCGCAACGCGAGTTCCAGCTCTCGGCCGCGCAACTGGGCCAGCGCATCATCCGCGCGCCTTTCGAAGGCATCGTGGTCGAGCGCTACCGCACCCAGGGCGAGCGCATCGAGCGCGAGCCGGTGGTGCGCATCGCCCGCATCCACCCGCTGCGCGTCGAAGCCATCGCCCCGGCCGACCGATTCGGCAGCATCCAGAGCGGCCAGGTGGGCCAGGTCAAGCCGCAGTTGCCGCAGTTCGGCACCCTGCAGGCCACCGTCACCGTGGTCGACCGCGTGGTCGATGCCGCCTCCAACAGTTTTCGGGTGAGGCTGACCCTGCCCAACCCGGACCACCGCATCCCCTCGGGCCTGCGCTGCAGCGTGGACATCGCTGCGCCCACCCCGCGCTGAGGTGCGAGACGCCGCATGGCCCAAGCCCCCCAAGCCGCATCCGGATGGCGCCGCTGGCGACCATCGGCCACGATGCGCCTGGCCTGGGGCGTGCTGTCGCTGACCATCAGCCTGCTGCTGGTGCTGGACCTCCTGCTGGGCCTGTTTCCCAGCGAACACGAGCGCCTGCGAGCCGTGCGTGAACGCGCCGCGCTGAGCCTGGCCACCCAGGTCCGCGTGATGCTGGCGCAACCGCGCGGTGAGGCTCAGCTCTCGTCGGTGCTCGACGGCATCGCCCAGCAGTCCGACGAGCTTGCCTCCCTCGGGGTGCGCCGCCGCGATGGCGTGCTGGTGGCGGCCAGCGCCGAGCACAAGAGCAACTGGGTGCCCCGCGCCGATCAACGCTCCACCCTTGACGCCATCGTCGTGCCCTTGCAGGAGCCTGGCGGCCTGTGGGGTGCGCTGGAGCTGCGCTACAAGGCCGACCCGAGCATCACCGGCTGGCGCGGCTGGGTGGGCGGCACCATGCTGGCGCTCATGCTCAGCCTGAGCACGGGGGGGCTGCTCGTCTACTACTTCTACTTGCGGCGCATGCTGCAGCACCTCGACCCGTCGCAGGCCATCCCCGAGCGGGTGCGCGCGGCTTTCGATGCCCTGGCCGAAGGCCTGCTCGTGCTCGATCACCAGCAGCGCATCATGCTGACCAACGAGGCCTTCTCGCGCCTGTACCCCAGCGAAGGACCGCTGCTGGGCAAGCCGGTGGCCGACCTTGCCTGGTTGCGCGAAGCGCTCGGCGATGCCGCCAAGAAGCCTCCCTGGCTGGTGGCCATGCAGACCCGCGAGCCCGTGCTGGGTGTTCAGGTGCGCATCACGGGTGAAGGCGGGGAGCCGCGGCACGCGTTGATGAACTGCGCCGCCATCTGCGATGCCAAGGGCGCCGCACGCGGCTGTGTGGTCACGCTCGATGACGTCACCGAACTCGACCGCGCCAACGTGCGCCTGCGCGAAGCCATGGGCGAGCTGGAGCGCTCGCACGACCGCATCCAGACCCAGAACGTCGAGCTCGAGCAGCTCGCCAACCACGACCCGATGACCGGCTGCCTCAACCGCCGGGCCTTCTACGCGCGCGCCGAGCCCCTGTTCAGGCGCGCCCGCGAGCAGGGCACGCCGCTGGCCTGCATCATGAGCGACATCGACAAGTTCAAGAACTTCAACGACACCCATGGCCACGCCGTGGGCGACCAGGTCATCCAGCAGGTGGCGGGTTTGCTCAAGACCTCGCTGCGCGCCGACGATTTGCTGTGCCGCTATGGCGGCGAAGAGTTCTGCATCGTGCTGCCGAACACCCCGCTGCCCGAGGCCCTGCGCGTGGCCCAGCGCATGCGTGCCCGCATGGAAGCCGAAGCCGGCCCCGGCGTGACCAGCGTGGCAGGCCTGCGCATCACCTCGAGCTTTGGCGTGTGCACGCTGCCCGAAAGCCAGGTCCAGTCGCTCGACAAACTGATCGAGCAGGCCGACGCCGGGCTCTATGCGGCCAAGGAAGCCGGGCGCAACCGGGTCCGGTACGCGCCGGGGGTGCAGGCCGCGCCGGATGTCGTGAAATCATCCATGGCGTGATCCCCGGTGTTGCTGGACCGAAGCTGGTGCGCCCAGCGCGTTCAAGTGACGCACAATGGAATGGCGGGCATCTTGCGGGCCCCGCGAGGTGGTTTTTGAACCGCAAGCCTGCCCTGGGCTGCCCATGAGCGTTCAGTCTCCGTCCGTTCCGCACGCCAAGTCCCTGCCTGGCCTTCGCTACCGCACCTGGCCCATGTTCGTGGCCATGCTCCTGAGCCTTTTGGCCCTGCTCATGACGGCGACCCTGCTGCGCCAGCGTCAGATCGCTGACCGGGATGCAGCGTTCGCCCGCCAGGCCCACCGCCTGCACGAGCGCCTCACCGAACGCATCCGCACCTACGACGAAATCCTCAAGGGTGCGGCCGGCCTTCATGCCGCATCCGACCACATCAGCCGGGCCGACTGGCGCACCTATGTCGGGGCCTTGCGGCTCGACGAGGATCACTTCGGCATGCAGGGCCTGGGCTTTGCCGTGCTGGTGCCCGACAAGGCGCTGGATCAGCACGTGGCCTCCGTGCGGTCCGAAGGCTTTCCGGCGTACGAGGTCAGCCCACCCGGGGCCCGCCCGGAAATGGCACCGATCTTCTACATCGAGCCTTTTCATGGACGCAACCTGCTGGCCTTCGGCTTCGACATGTTCTCCGAGTCCGTGCGTCGCGAAGCCATGCAGCGTGCCCGCGACAGCGGCGAAATCGCCTACAGCGGCCCGGTGCACCTGATCCAGGAGACCGCGATCGATGTGCAGGCCGGCCTGCTGGCCTACATGCCTGTCTACCGGGGCGGCCTGCACCCAGCCAACCCGGTTCAGCGCCATCGCCTGCTGGAAGGCTGGGTGTATGCCACGTTCCGCATGGCCGACCTGCTCAACGCCGTCTTCCAGCAAGACCTGCAGCGGGTGCACGTGCAGGTGCTCGATGTCGACCCCGCAGGCAAACAGCCGTCCACCTTGCTCTTTGACAGCCGCAGCGAACAAATCGATGCACACGACCACGAAGACGCGGGAGCCGACGTCAACCTGACCCTGCCCCTGCATGGCCGGCAGTGGCAATTGAGCTACCGACCCATGCCCGGCAGCTGGCCCTTGCAGGGACAAGGCACCTACATCGCCAGCCTGCTGGTGGTGGCCCTGGGAGGTGCGCTGTTCTGCGCCCTGGTCTGGAGCCTGGCCAACACCCGCCTGCGTGCCCAGGCGATGGCGCTCAAGCTCTCGGATGACGTGGCAGAAAGCGAAGAGCGCTTTCGCCTCATGGTCGAGAGCGTGCGCGACTACGCCGTGCTGATGCTCGACCCGCAAGGCGTGATCCGCAGCTGGAACGCGGGGGCGAGGCGCATCAAGGGCTGGGAAGCCGACGAGATCATCGGCCAGCACTTCAGCCGCTTCTACACGCCAGAAGACATCGCCCAAGGTGTGCCCGAGCACGCGCTGGCCACCGCCCTGGTCTCGGGCCAGTTCCGTGGCGAGGGCATGCGTGTGCGCAAGGACGGCACCACCTTCCGCGCCAGCGTGCTGATCACGGCCATGCGCGACGCCGCCGGCCAGGTCAAGGGCTTCACCAAGGTGACGCGTGACATCACCGAACACCACCAGCAGGAGGAGCGCCTGCGGCTGGCGGCCACGGTCTTTCGTTCGACGCAGGAGGGCGTGGCCATCACCGATGCACAGGCGCGCGTGCTGGCGGTCAACCCGGCGTTCGAGCGCATCACCGAGTACAAGGAGTCGGATGTCATCGGCCTGAACCTGCGCCTGCTGGCCTCGGGTCGCCACGACCGCGAGTTCTTCCGAGCCTTCTGGAGCGAGCTGATCGAAACAGGCTTCTGGCAAGGCGAGATCTGGAACCGGCGCAAGGGCGGCGAAATCCACCCTGGCTGGCTGGCCGTCAGCGCGGTGCGCGACGACGCTCAGCAGATCGTCAACTTCGTGAGCGTCTACACCGACATCACACGCATCCCGCATGCCCAGACCCAGCTCGACCGGCTGGCTCACCACGATGCCCTGACCGACCTGCCGAACCGGGTGCTGCTGCACACGCGCCTGAGCCACACGCTCGAGCGCGCGCAGCGAAGCGGCAGCCTGTGTGCGGTGCTCTTCCTGGACCTCGACCGCTTCAAGCCCGTCAACGACCAGATGGGCCACGAGGCCGGCGACGAGTTGCTCAAGGGCGTGGCCAAGCGCCTGCGGCTGCACCTGCGCGACAACGACACGGTGGCGCGCATCGGTGGCGACGAATTCGTCGTGGTGCTCGAAGACCTGGCCAGCCCGGAAGGCGCCGAGGTGGTGGCCCGCGCCATCATCGAGCGCATCCAGCGCCCGTTTGCGTTGTCCGGTGAACGCGAGGCCCACATTGGCTGCAGCGTGGGCATCGCGCTGTTCCCGCAGGACGGCACCGACGGTGAGACGCTGCTTCGGCATGCCGATGCCGCCTTGTACGCGGCCAAGGCGGCGGGGCGGGGGACGTTCAAGTTCTTCGCGGCGGACGGTCCAGGGATGCCCCGCGCCAGCGATGCCTGAGCCGCCGGCTGTCCGCTGAACGGGGCGTGCGTTCGGGTGCTTCCAGCGGCGGCGTCATTGAATTAGAATGCGAACCATTCTTATTCCAGTGATTCACCTTTGTCGGCATGACCTCTGACCACGCCGGGCGCTTTGTCGCGCTGCAACGCACTGCCGCCGCCCTCCTGGGCGGCTACGCCTTCACCTGGGGCTTCATCGCCCTGGGCATGGCGCTGCTGTTCTCGGCCGGCATGGACTTCCATGACGCCGAGCACCTGAGCGCCATCCTGGGCTTTCTGGTGTTCCTGTGCGCGTTCCTGTGGGCCTTTGCGGGCCGCAGCCTGGTGCGCGTGTGGGCGGTGCTGGCCGGTGGTGGCCTGCTGATGACGGGTGGTGCATCGCTGGTGCAGCACCTGCTGACCTGACCTCGAAAGGCCCCCGTGTTCCAGAATTTCCGCCTGGCCATGGCCTGGCTGCACACCTGGTTCGGCCTGGTGCTCGGCTTCGTGCTGATGGTCGTGTTCTTCTTCGGTGCCCTGTCGGTGTTCGACCGCGAGATCGACCGCTGGGCCATCCCGGCCACGCGCTTCGAGCCCCAGCCCATGCCTTCGTTCGACAAGGTGCTGCGCCCCGTGTTCGAAGGCATGCAGCCGACGCCGCAGAGCCTCAAGGCCTTGCGCGACAAGGTCGATGGCCCCTTGCCTGAGCGCTTCGACACCGCGCGCCGCTGGGCGGCCTACACCACCCATCGCGACCCGGTGCTCAGCGTCTTCACCGCCTACGAAGTGCCCAACGCCCGCAACCCGGACGATGTGGCCCGTGGCAACCTCACCATCGACCCGCGCACAGGCGAGTCCTTGCCCGACGACCGCCTCAAGGTCGGCAGCCGCTTCTTCTACCCACTGCACTACAGCCTGCACCTGCGGTGGCTGAACCTGGGCTACTGGGTGGTGGGCCTGGCCGCGCTGGTCATGCTCGCGGCCCTGGTCAGCGGTGTGGTCATGCACCGCAAGGTCTTCCGTGAGTTCTTCACCTTCCGACCCAGGAAGAGCACCCAGCGCAGCGCGCTGGACCTGCACAACATGACGGGTGTGCTGGCCTTGCCCTTTCACTTCTTCTTTGCCTTGACGGGGCTGGTGATCTTCGCGGGCATCTACTTCCCGGTGGCCCACACGCAGCTCAACCCGCTGCACGAGCTGCACGAAAAGCTCGAAGCCCAGGAGACCGGCCTGCCGCACGAGCGCGCTGGCGTGGCCGCACCGCTGGCCTCGGTGGACGCCATGATGGCCGAGGCCCAGCGCCGTTGGGCCAACCGGGGCATGGCGGGCGAGGTGGGCTTCCTGGCGCTGCAGCACGTGGGTGATGCCAACGGCTACGTCAGCGTCTACCGCGCCGGCACCGACCGCATCGCACTGGTGGGCGAAGGCATCCACTTCAAGGCCAGCACCGGCGAGCTGCTGCGCGAAGACCCGCCGCACAGCCCCGTTGCCAGCGTCAACGAATTCCTCACCGGCTTGCACCTGCAGCATTTCCGGCATTGGTTGCTGCGCGGGTTGTACCTGTTCGGTGGGCTGATGGGCTGCGTGTGCATCGCCACCGGCTTTGTCTTCTTCGTCGAAAAGCGCAAGAAGCAGCACGCCCGGCAAGGCAGCCAAGGCAGCCGCGTGGTCGATGCCCTGGCCGTGACCACCGTGACCGGCATGCTGATCGCCGCATTGGGCATGCTGATTGGCAACCGCTTGCTGCCCGACACCATGCCGGCAGGCTGGCCGCCGCGAGGGGACATGGAGCAGCACCTGTTCTGGGGCTGCTGGGTGCTGGCGATGGCGCATGCCTTCGTGCGCAGCGCCCCGGTGGCCCGGGGGTTGATCAACCCGGCCTGGCGTGAGCAGTGCTGGGCGGTGGCCGCGATGGCGGTGCTGGCTGTGGGGCTCAACTGGGCGACCACAGGCGACCACCTCGCCAAGACCATCGCCAATGGCTACTGGCCTGTGGCCGGGGTGGATGTGTTCCTGTTGTTGAGCGCGGTGCTGGCCGTGGTGGCAGCGCGCCGTCTCAAGGCGCGCACCGAGCCCGTGGCGCACACCAACCGGCAGACGGGGGTGGCCCATGTCTGAAGCCAACGTGGCGGCGCTGCTGTTGACGGCGGCCCTGGTGGCGTGCGTGCTTGGCATGGGCTGGCTGGCGCTGGCGATGGAGGTGCATTGGGCGCAGGTGCGTTCGGGCTCCTTGTCAGGCAGCGGCGTGTGGCGTTTGCGCGTGTGCGGTGCCCTGGGCCTGGGCGCTGCACTGCTGCTGTGCCTGGCCGTGGACCACGCCTCGATGGCCGCGCTGGTGTGGGTGATGGCCCTGGGGGCATCGGCCCTGCTGGTGGCTCTTGCGCTGAGCTGGCGGCCCCGGTGGCTGGGCGTGCTCGCCTGGGTCGGCGGCCGGGGGTGAGGAGATGGTGACAGCCGAGGCCTGCCAAGGGCTGCCACCGCCTTGCATCGTCACCTTGTACGTCGACCACCATGGCTGGCTGCAGGGCTGGCTGCGCCGTCGCCTGGGTGATTCGTTCGTGGCCGCTGACCTGGCGCACGACACCTTCGTGCGCATCCTGGCCAAGGACGTGCCGCCCGCCATCCGCGAGCCGCGCGCGCTGCTGACCACCATCGCCCAGGGCCTGGTGAGCAACATGCACCGCCACCGCCGCATCGAGCAGGCCTACCTGGATGCGCTGGCGTTGCTGCCCGAGGCGCAGGTGCCATCGCCTGAGACGCAGGCCATCCTGCTCGAAACCCTGGTGGAGATCGACCGCTTGCTCGACGGCCTGCCTGGGCCGGTGCGGCAGGCCTTCTTGCTGTCGCAGCTCGACGGCCTGCGACAAAGCGAGATCGCCCGCCGACTGGGCCTGTCGGTGCCCACGGTCAAGCGCCACATCGCCAGGGCGCTGGCGCAGTGCTGCTTCGCCTGAGCCCTGGCCCCGAGCCAGCCCTTGCCGCCACCCGCCACGCCACCCGCCATGCCGACCGCGTCCACCGAACCCGATGGCTCGCAGCCGATCGCCGAGGCCGTTCGACTCCAAGCCGCTGCTTGGCTGGTCGAGTTGCAGGGCGACGAGGCCAGCGCAGCCACCGTGAAACGCTGGCAGGCCTGGCGCCAGGCGCACCCTGAGCACGAGCGCGCCTGGCAGCACATCGAGGCCTTCCGCGCGCGCTTGCAGGGCGTGCCCTCGCCGCTCGCCCACGCCGCGCTGGTGGCGACCACACCGAGTCGCCGCCGCCAGGCCATCAAGTCACTGGCCGTTGCGCTGTTCGCCGCAGGCGGTGCCTGGACGCTGGCCGATCACGAGCCCTGGCGCCCGTGGACGGCCGATGCGCGCTCGGGCACGGGCGAACGCCTGGAGCGGACGCTGCCCGACGGCACGCGCGTGACGCTCAACACCGGCACCGCCATCGACGTCCGCTTCACGGCAGGCGAGCGCACCTTGCACCTGGTGCGCGGCGAGATCCTCGTCGAGACGGCGCATGACCTGCTCGCCAGCGATGCGGGCTCACCATCACCCCGGCCGTTCGTCGTGCAGACACGCCAAGGCCGCATCCGCGCGCTGGGCACCCGCTTCACCGTGCGCGACCTGGCCGGTGGTGCCGATGGCCACAGCCGCATCGCCGTCTTCGAGGGCGCGGTGGAGGTGCGGCCCGCGCACGCAGCAGCTCAGCCGCTGGTGCTGCAGGCGGGGCAGCAAGGCCAGCTCACCCATGACGCGGTGACCGATGCGGGCCAGGCCAGCGAAGACGAGCTGGCCTGGACGCAAGGGATGATCGTCGCGCAGGACATGCCGCTGACCGACTTCCTGGCCGAGCTGGCTCGCCACCGATTCGGCCACCTGGCATGCGATCCCGCTGCTGCCGACCTGAAGGTCACGGGCACCTACCCGACGGCCGACACCGACCGCGTGCTGGACATGCTGGCCACGACGCTGCCCGTCGAGGTGGCCTTTGTCACGCGTTATTGGGTGACGGTACGGCGACGGTGATCCCTTTTTGATTCTCGCGGGGCAATGAAGGTGAGGCCATCACGGCCATCTTCATGTCCAGTTCGAAGGAAGCAACCATGGGTCCCGTCCGCCAGCCGTCCGTTTCACCTTTCGCGGGTCACGCTCGCCCGCGCGCCATCGCCATCGCCACTGTGCAGGCCTTGCTCATCGGGGCGCCTGGCGCCTGGCTGGCCGGTCACGTACCTGCCGCGCATGCGCAAGGGGCGCAAGGAGCGCAATCGGCCGATGCCCATAGGGCCGAGGCTCAAAAGCCCTACGCGATCCCGCCTGGGCCGCTGGCGGCGGCGCTCAACCGCTTCGGCCGCGACGCCGGGGTGATGCTGTCCTTCTCGACCGAGCAGACCAACGGCCTGCAGAGCAAGGGCCTGAACGGAAGCCACGGCGTGCAGTCTGGCTTGCGCGCCTTGCTGGCGGGCACGGACCTCGAAGCGGTGGTGCAGGCCAACGGCGGCTACGTGCTGCGCAAGGAGGTGGCACCGCCCCCGGCGCCTGCCCCGTCGGCCACCGCCAAGCGCGAGGCCGAGTCGATGCTGCCCGAGATCCATGTCTCGGCTGCGCGCACCCCCGAAATGGCCACGGGCCGCGTGCATGGCCACGTGGCCAAGCGCAGCGCGACCGGCTCCAAGACCGATGTGCCAATCGTCGAAGTGCCGCAATCGCTGTCGGTGATCACCGCCGATGAACTGGCGGGGCGCGCCGTCTCGACGGTCAAGGAGGCGGTGGGCTACACGGCGGGCGTCACGCCCTCCGCGTCTTTCGATTTGCGCGAAGACCTGACCACCTTTCGCGGCTTCCCGTTCGACTGGGCATCGTTCTACCTCGACGGGCTGGCCATGCCATCGACGACGTATGGCGTGAGCACCAGCGAGCCCTATGGCATGGAGCGCATCGAGGTGCTGCGCGGCCCGGCTTCCATGCTCTATGGGCAGAACTCGACCGGTGGCCTGCTCAACATGGTCTCCAAGCGACCGGTGGCCGAGCCTTTGCATGAGCTGCAGGTCCAGCTGGGCTCGCACGATCGCAAACAGCTGGCCTTCGATCTGGGCGGCCCCATCGCGTCGGGCAGCGAGTGGACGTACCGCCTGGTGGGCCTGGTGCGCCGCAGCGACACCAGCGTCGATTTCGTCGAGGACAACCGCACCTTCCTTGCACCCGCCCTGACCTGGAAGCCGTCGGCCGCGACCTCGCTGACCCTGCTGGCGAGCCTGCTCAACGACGACCTGGGCCACAGCGGCGGCACCTCGGCCTTCCTGCCCGCGTCTGGCATCGCGCTGCCCAACCCCAACGGCACCATCGACCGCGACACCTACGGTGGCGAGCCGGGCTTTGACTTCTACAAGAAGAAGCAGATGTCCGTGGGCTACGAGTTCCTGCATCGCTTCGATGACACCTGGCAGTTCACGCAGAACCTGCGCTGGCGCAAAGTGGACCTGGACTACCAGACCGCCTATGGCCTGGGCCTGCTCGCCAGCGACCCGAGCCGCCGGACCTTGCGTCGCGGGGCGTTTGGCTCCTTCGGCGAGAACGAGGCCCTCGCCGTGGACAGTCAGCTGCAGGCGAAGTGGGTGCAGGCAGGCATCGAGCACACCACCCTGATCGGCCTGGACCTCAAGCGCACCCAGCTCGACGAGAAGCGCTACTTCGGCTTCACCGGCCCGGCCATTGACATTTTCTCGCCGGTGTATGGTGCCGGGCTGGCCCTGCCGGCCACGCCTGACACGGACCAGTCGGTGGAGATCAGGCAGGCTGGGCTGTATGCGCAGGACCAGATGAAGTTCGACCAGCGCTGGTTGCTGACGCTGGGCGGGCGCTGGGATGCGGCTTCCCACGAAGTCGAAAACCGCCTGAAGGCCACCACCAGCAGACTGACCGAAGGCAAGGCCACAGGCCGCGTCGGGCTGACCTACCTGTTCGACAACGGCCTGGCTCCCTACGCCAGCATGGCCACCTCGTTCACGCCCACGCTGGCCTCCAACGACTATGGCCCGCCGTTCAAGGCTCGCACCGGCAAGCAGCGCGAAGTCGGCCTGAAGTACCAGCCACCGGGCAGCAACGCCCTCTACACCGCAGCGGTGTTCGAGCTGACGCAGCGCAACGCGCTGACCGCCGATCCAGATCAGGTCAACCACCCGGCCGGACAAGTGCAGGTGGGCGAGTACCGCTCACGCGGTCTGGAACTCGAGGCCAAGACGGAGATCACGCCCTCGCTCAGCCTGCTCGCCGCATACACCTACCTCGATGCCGAGGTCACGCAGAGCAACGATGGCAACGTGGGCAACACCCCCAAGGGCATCCCGCGCAACACGGTTTCGGCCTGGGCCAGCTACAAGTTCCGGGGTGAGGTCTTGCGTGGCCTCGGCGTGGGCCTGGGTGCCCGGTACGTCGGCAAGCGCCCGAGTGCGGACGCCGCCGGCTACTACATGGTGCAGTCCTTCACGCTGCTCGATGCCGCGGTGAGCTACGACACCGGTGAATGGCTGTTCGCGCTGAACGTGAGCAACCTGACCGACAAGGTCACCTACGACTGCTGGTACGCCCGCTGCTGGTACGGTCCGTCGCGGCAGGTGCTTGCGACGGCAACGGTGCGGTGGTGATCGTGTGTTGAGACGGTGGCACGCCGCTCAGGCGGCCATTCCCACCGCTGCCACCCCGTGGTGTTTCGCGTCCCGCAGCCCCAGCATCTGCCGCGCCTCAGCCGGCGAAGCCACCTCACGCCCAGCACGCTTTGCACACGCCGCCAGCGCCTCGATCAGCTGCCCATTGCCCGAGGTCTTCTCGCCGCCCGGCAGGTAGAAGGTGTCTTCCACGCCGGTGCGCAGCATGCCGCCCAGGTCGGCGGTGGCCTGGTGCACCGCCCAGATCTCTTCGCGGCCGATCAGGGTGGTCTGCCAGACGGTGTTCTGCTCGCGGTACTTGACCAGCAGCTTGAGCAGGTCCACATCGGCGGGCATGCCCGAGGCCACGCCCATCACGAAGTTGTACTCCAGGTGCTCGGCCATGCCGGCTTTCTGGTACATGCCCACCGAGCGCACGATGCCCACGTCGAAGCACTCGAACTCGGGGCGCGTGCCGGTCTCTTTCATCACGTCGATCATGGCCTTGACCTTGTCGACCGTGTTGTCGAAGAGCATGGGCGGCCAGGCCCACTGGCCGTTGTCCTTGATCTTGAGGTAGTTCAGGCTGCCCGCGTTGCAGGCCGCGATCTCGGGGCGCACGGCGCGGATGCAGGCCGCCGGGCCGCTGATGTCGGGCCCCACCACGCCGGTGGTCAGGTTGATGATCACACCGGGGCAAGCCTCGCGGATGGCGGTGTCGATCTCGCCGGCCACAGCCGGGTCCCAGCTCGGAAAGCGCCCCATGCCGGGCTCCTGGCGGCGCAGGTGCACGTGCATGATCGAGGCGCCCGCGTCATAGGCCTCGCGCGCGGCGGCGGCCATCTGCTGGGCGGTGACGGGCACGGGGTGCTGCGCCGGGTCGGTGAGCACGCCGGTCAGCGCGCAGGTCAGGATGGCCTTGTCCATGTCAGTCTTCCTTGTTCAGTTCGATGTCGATCAGCAGGGTCTTGGCCTGCACCTGGTCGCCCGCTTTCGCGTAGACGGCTTTGACCACGCCAGGCGCCTGGGCGTTGAGCCACATTTCCATCTTCATGGCCTCGATGGCGAGCAGGGGCTGGCCTTCGGTGACCACGTCGCCCGGCTGCACCAGCACCTGCGTGACGGTGCCGGCCACGGGGGCCAGCGCGCGGCTGGGGTCCAGCGCGTTGCCTGCATCGGGCCAGGCGGAGACCTCGGTGAAGGGGAACACCGTGGCGTCGATGACCAGGTGCAAGGCCTCGCCCAGCCACACCGCGCGCACGCGGCGCTGCACACCATCGAGCTCGATGCGGACTTCGCCACGCTCGGCGTCTTCGCTCAGCAGGCGCAGCGTGACCGGCGCGGCATGCGGCTCCAGGGCCACGCGGTAGACGCCGTTCGACGCCGCGGTCACGCGCAGCGTGCGTTTGACGCTGTCTTGCTGCAATGGCAGGTCCCAGGCGCTGACGCTGTCGGCGCGCAGCACGCGATCGGTGCCCTGGGTGCGCGCACCGAACAGGGCGCCGGCGACCAGCCAGGCCTCGTCCGAAGCCACGGGCGCTTGCAGGATCGGGTCGCCTTCGCTTTGCCACTGGTCGATCAGCGTGGTGGTCATGCTGCCGGCGCGAAAGCGCGGGTGGTCGACCAGGTCGCGCAGGAAGCGCGCGTTGTGCTTCAGACCCAGCAGCGGTGCGTCGTCCAGCGTGGCCATCAGGCGGCGGATGGCGTCGGCGCGGTCGCGGCCGTGCACGATGAGCTTGGCCACCATCGGGTCGTAGTGCGGCGTCACCGCACCGCCTTCGCGGATGCCGTCGTCGATGCGCACGCCGTCAAACAGCGCCAGCGCGGGGCGCCACCACTGCACCGGGCCGGTCTGCGGTGCGAAGCCAGCGTAAGGGTCTTCGGCGTACAGGCGGGCCTCGATGGCGTGGCCGGTGAGGGTGATGTCTTCCTGCTTGACGGGCAAGGGCTGGCCTTCGGCCACGCGGATCTGCCACTCGACCAGGTCGAAGCCCGACACCATTTCGGTGACCGGGTGCTCGACCTGCAGGCGGGTGTTCATCTCCAGGAAGTAGTGGTTCAGGTCCTGGTCGACGATGTACTCGATGGTGCCGGCGCCTCGGTAGCCGATGGCTTGCGCGGCCAGCACGGCGTCGCGGCCCATGCGCTCGCGCATCGCGGGGCTGACCACCGGCGAAGGCGATTCTTCGATGACCTTCTGGCGGCGGCGCTGGGCCGTGCAGTCGCGCTCGCCGATGTAGACGGCGTTGCCGTGGGCATCCGCAAAAACCTGGATCTCGATGTGGCGGCCATCGAGGATCAGGCGCTCGAGCATCAGCGTGCCGTCGCCGAAGGCGTTCTGCGCTTCGCGGCGCGCGCTGGTGATGGCTTGCGCGAGCTCGGCCTTCTCGTGCACCAGGCGCATGCCGCGCCCTCCGCCGCCGCTGACGGCCTTGACCAGCAGCGGGTAGCCCATGCGCTCGGCCTGCTCGATCAGGGTGGCGTCGTCCTGCTTGTCGCCCAGGTAGCCGGGCGCGCAGGGCACGCCCGCTTCGATCATGGCGCGCTTGGCACCGGCCTTGTCGCCCATCACGCGGATGGCGTGCGGGCCAGGGCCGATGAAGGTCACGCCTGCGTCGGCGCAGGCTTGCGCGAAGTCGGCGTTCTCTGACAGGAAGCCGTAGCCGGGGTGCAGCGCGTTGGCGCCGGTCTTGCGGCACGCAGCCAGCAGCGCTTCGACGTTGAGGTAGGACTGCGCCGCCGCAGCCGGGCCGATGCAGACGGCCTCGTCGGCCAGCGACACGTGCGGGGCCTGGGCATCGGCTTCGCTGAAGACGGCCACGGTTCGGTAGCCGAGCTTGCGGGCGGTGCGGATCACCCGGCAAGCGATTTCCCCGCGGTTGGCAATGAGGATCTTTTTGATCATGCGGTTCTCCGCGTGGAAATCGCCTGCAGCCCGCTTCGCGTGCCCATGCAATTTGGCTTCGCCGCAAGGCCTGCGGCCTTGTCGCCGCGGTTCGCAATGAGGATCTTCTTGATCATGTCGTGATCAACCTTGTTGGGGAACCCATGTCGGTTTGCGCTTTTGCATGAAGGCGCCGGTGCCTTCCTGGCCTTCGTCGCTGAGCACGGCTTGGGCGAACAGCCGCGCGGCGTCGTCCACCAACTGCTCTGGCGGGCTCAGGCGGGCGCGGGCCAGCAGGCCCTTGGTGGTGGCAATGGCTTGCGGGCCACAGGCCAGGATGCCGGCCAGGGTGCGTTGCAGCGCGCCTTCGAGTTCGCCAACGTTGGCGTGCACCTCGTGCACCAGGCGCAGCGTGAGCGCCTCGGCGGCGTTGATCTTGGCGCCAGTCACGGCCAGGCGCTTGGCCTCGGCGTAGCCCAGGCGCTCGACCAGGAAGGGCGCGATCTGCGCGGGGATGATGCCCAGCGAGGTCTCGGGCAGGCGAAAGGACACGGTGTCCAGCGCCAGGCTGACATCGGACACGCAGGCCAGGCCGAAGCCGCCGCCCATCACCGTGCCTTCGAGCACGGTGACGATGGGCAGGGGAGAGCGGGCATAAGCCAGGCACAGGCGACCGAAAGCGGCGTTGGTTTCGGCCACGGGGTTCAGGCCTTCGACCTGGTCCGGCATGGCCTGCATCTGCGCGAGCTTCATGCGCGCCTGCGCCATGTCCGAGATGTCGCCACCCGCGCAGAAATGGCCGCCGCTGCCGCGCACGACGATGGCGCGCACGCTTGGGTCTTGTTCCGCGGCCTGCAGTGCGGTCAGCAGCTCGCTGACCATGGCCAGCGACATGGCGTTGCGCACCTCGGGGCGGTGGAGCGTGAGGGTGCAGACGCCTTGGGCGGTCTGGACCTGGATGGTGGTGTGGCTCATCTCGGCAGGCCCCTCAACGTGCCTTCTTGGGCAGCGTGCCTTCGAACTTGCAGATGATCCCCAGCATGATTTCGTCGGCGCCCCCGCCGATGGAAACCAGGCGGCCGTCGCGGTAGGCCTGGGAGATGGGGTTGTCGTGGGTGAAGCCCATGCCGCCCCAGTACTGCAGGCAGCTGTCGGCGACTTCGCGGATCAGGCGGCCGCACTTGAGCTTGGCCATCGATGCCATCTTGGTGACGTCCTTGCCCTGCACGTACTCGTCAACGGCGCGGTAGACCAGCGAGCGCAGCAGCTCGACCTCGGTGCGCAGCTCGGCCAGGCGGAAGTGGATGACCTGGTTGTTGATCAGGGGTTGGCCAAAGGTGTGGCGCTCCTTGCAGTACTCGATGGTCAGGTCGATCAGCTTGTCGAGCATCTTCAGGGAGTTGGCCGCGCCATACAGGCGCTCCTCCTGGAACTGGATCATCTGCATCATGAAGCCCGCGCCTTCGGTGCCAATCAGGTTGCGGCGGGGCACGCGCACGTTGTCGAAGAAGATCTGGGCCGTGTCCGACGAGTTCATGCCGATCTTCTTGATCTTCTGCGTGGTGATGCCCTTGGCGTCCATCGGCACGATGATCAGCGACTTGTTGCTGTGCACCGGGCCTTCCGAGGTGTTGGCCAGCAGGCAGCACCAGTCGGCTTGCGTGGCGTTGGTGATCCACATCTTGCTGCCGTTGATGACGTAGTCGTCGCCTTCGGTGCGAGCGGTGGTCTTCAGAGCCGCCACGTCGGAGCCGCCACCGGCTTCGCTCACGCCGATGCAGCCGACCATGTCGCCTGCGATGGCGGGGGCCAGGTATTCCTTCTTGAGCTCATCGGAGCCGAAGCGGTGCAGCGCCGGGGTGCACATGTCGGTCTGCACGCCAATGGCCATGGGCACGCCGCCGCAGGGGATGGCGCCCAGCTCTTCGGCCACCACCATCGAGTACGAGAAGTCCAAGCCCATGCCACCGTAGGCGGTGTCGTACTTGACGCCCAGCAGGCCGAGCTTGCCCATCTTCTTGAAGACCTCGTGGGCAGGGAAGATTTCGGCTTCTTCCCATGCCTTGACGTGGGGGTTGATCTCCTGCTCGCAAAAGCGCTTGACGGTCTCGGCCAGGGCGCGGTGTTCGGCGGTGAATTGCATGGGGTGTCTCCTCGGGTATCGGTGTGGGGTCTGGGTGTCGTTGCTTCAGGGACGCGGCGATCAGAAGCGCGCCACGCCAAAGGTGTTGCCGCGCAGCTCGCGCTGGTCGGCGTCGCGCGCCAGGTCCAGGCACAGCGAGAGGACGCGGCGGGTGTCGCGCGGGTCGATCACGCCGTCGTCCCACAGGCGGGCGGTGCCGAACAGCACGTTGCTCTCGGCGTCCAGGCGCTTTTTGATCTCGGCCGACATGCCTTCGAGCATGGCGTCGTTGACGGGCATGCCGGCGCGTTCCATCTTGCCGCGCGTGACGATCTCCATCACCTTGGCGGCCTGGGCGCCGCCCATCACGGCGGTGCGCGCCGAAGGCCAGCTGAAGATGAAGCGGGGGTCGAAGCCGCGGCCGCACATGCCGTAGTTGCCGGCGCCGAACGAGCCGCCCAGCACGATGGTGAACTTGGGCACCCGGGCATTGGCCACGGCCTGGATCATCTTGGAGCCGTGCTTGATGGCGCCGCCGTGCTCGGCCGCCGAGCCCACCATGTAGCCGGTCGTGTTCTGCAAAAAGACCAGGGGCGTGCCCGACTGGTCGCAAAGCTGGATGAACTGCGCCGCCTTGGTCGAGCCCTGCGGCTGGATGGGGCCGTTGTTGCCCAGGATGCCGACCAGGTGGCCGTTGATGCGGGCGTGGCCGCACAGCGTCTCGGGCGCGTAGTTGGCCTTGAACTCCAGGAAGTCGGAGCCGTCGACGATGCGGGCGATGACCTCGCGGGTGTCGAAGGGCTCGCGGTCATCGGCGGGGATGCAGCCCAGCAGCTCTTCTTCCGCGTACAGCGGCGCGGGCACGGTGGGCTGTTCACGCACCGCATCCCACTGAAGTTTGTCCACCAGGTCACGCGTGAGCGCGATGGCGTGGGCGTCGTTGTCGGCCAGGTACTCGCCCAGGCCGGTGACGCTGGCGTGCATCTCGGCACCGCCCAGGTCCTCGTCGGTGGCGTCTTCACCGATGGCGGCCTTGACCAGCGGCGGGCCGGCCAGGTAGATGCTCGAGCGGCCCTTGACCAGCACCACGTAGTCCGACAGGCCGGGCAGGTAGGCGCCACCGGCGGTGGACGAGCCGTGCACCACGGCGATCTGCGGGATGCCCATGGCGCTCAGGCGCGCCTGGTTGGCAAAGCTCTTGCCGCCCTCGACGAAGATGTCCGCCTGGTACATGAGGTTGGCGCCGCCGGATTCGACCAGGCCGATGAGCGGCAGCTTGTTCTCGCGGGCGATCTCCTGCGCACGCAGGCCTTTTTTCAGGCCCATGGGCGAGATGGTGCCGCCCTTGAGCGCCGAGTCGGAGGCGGTGACCAGGCAGCGCTTGCCCGCCACCACGCCGATGCCGATGATGGTGCCGCCGCCCAGCACGTTCTTCTTGCCGTCGTCGTCGTGCAGCCCCAGGCCGGCCAGGGTGGACAGCTCCAGGAAGGGCGTGCCGCGGTCGATCAGGCGGGCAACGCGCTCGCGGGGCAGCAGCTGGCCGCGTTTTCCGAACTTCGTCGCCTTGGAGGCCGAGCCTTCGCGCACCTGCGCTTCGAGGGCGCGCACCTGGTCGAGCCGCTCCTGCATGCGGGCGGTGTTGCTGCGAAAGGCGTCGGACTGCGGGTTGAGGGCGGAGCGCAGGGCGGGCATCTTGAGGGTGATCCGTGATGAGTCACCGCCAATGTATGCCCGGTTGACGTTAACGTCAACCAAATGCTTGTTGGGTAAACTACCTAGGTTGGTGCCGTTGCCGCACCCGCTCGGTGTGCTCGTCCACGCAGGCCAGCAGGGCGGCCACGTCCAGGGGCTTGGTCAGGTAGCCGGAAAAGCCTTGGTCGCGGGCGCGGTGGATCTGGTCGGGCATGGCGTCGGCCGAGAACGCCACCCGGGGCACGTCGCGCAGCATGGGCTCGCCTTGCAGCTGGCGGGTCAGCTCGAAACCGCTCATGTCGCCCAGGTGCATGTCCAGCAGGAACAGGTCGGGCGCCTGCTCGCGCGCCATGGCCAGGGCTTCGGCGCCACTGGTGGCCACGCGCACCAGGCAGCTGGGGCGCAGCTTGAGCACCTCCAGCACCAGCTCGGCGTTGATGTCGTTGTCTTCGGCGTAGAGCACGCGCAACTCGGTGCCGCAGGCCTGGTGCGGCGCCAGCTGGGCTGCGTCGGTGGCCGAGGGGTTGGCAGCCGACGCCGCGCTGACCTCGGCCTGGGGCACCCAGGCGATGAAGCTCGAGCCCTGGCCCAGCTGGCTGCGCACCTCCAGGCGGCCCTGCATGGCCTCGAGCAGCTTGCGCACGATCACCAGGCCGATGCCGGTGCCTTCGACCCCGGTGCGCTCGGCCCCGAGCCGGTTGAAGGGCTCGAACAGGTGGGCTTGCTGTTCGGCGCTCAGGCCCAGGCCCGTGTCGTCGATGGCGATGGCGACCTGCTTGGCCTCGACCCAGACCCTGGGCGTGACGTGCCCCTGGGGCCGGTTGTACTTGACCGCGTTGCTCAGCAGGTTGACCAGCACCTGTCGCAGGCGCATGGGATCGGCCTGGATGGGGGTGCCGTCCTCGATCTGCGGGGCATGGACGGTGATGCCGCTGCCCCGAGCGAGCGGGGCCACCAGGTGGCAGGCTTCGTTGAGCAGCACCGAAGCCTGGCAGGGCTCGACCGACAGCGGCAGGTTGCCGGCCTCGATGCGCGAGAGGTCGAGCACGTCGCTGATGATGCCCAGCAGGTGCGAGCCGGCGTTTTCGATGTGCTCGACGTGCTGGCGCTGGGCGGCGTTGAGGTGCCCGGCCGAGCTCAGTCTCAGCAGCTGCGCGAAGCCGATGACCGCGTTCAATGGCGTGCGCAACTCGTGGCTCACGCGCGAGAGGAATTCGTTCTTGGCGAGGTTGGCGTCCTGCGCGACCTGGGCCGCCATGCGCGCCGTCAGCAGCGCCTTCTTGTCGGTCACGTCGGCGGTGTGGCCGTACCAGACCACGCTGCCGTCTTCTTCCGTCACGGGGATGGCGTGACCGCCGTACACGCGCAACCCCTTGCTGGGCAGGATCACGCGGTACTCGAAGTCCACCGGGCGCAGCAAGGCGCCGGGCTTGGGGGCGGTGGCCAGGCGCTTGACATAGGCCTGGTCATCGGGGTGCACGCGCATGTGGTGGGCGTGGTAGTCGCGCACCATCAGCTCGTGCGGGAGCTCGAACATCTCCATCGCCCGGTCGCTGATGTAGAGAAAGCGCGCACGCCCGTTGGCATCGAAGCCGATCTTGTGGATCAGGCCGGGCACGAATTTGCCCATGCTGCTGAGCAGGGCCTCGCGTTCGCGCAGCGCCAGCTCGGAGGCCTTGTGCTCGGTGATGTCTTCGATGACGGTGGCGAAGTACAGCGGCTGTCCCTCGGCATCGCGGGCCAGTTGCGAGGTGACCTTGGCCCACACGGTGTGGCCATCGGGGCGCAGGTAGCGCTTCTCGCAGCGGTACCTGGCCAGCTTGCCGGACCGCATGTCCGCCGCGCCCTGCAGGCCATCGGCCTGATCGTCGGGGTGGGTGATGTCCAGGAAGCGCCGGCTCAGCAGTTCGGCCTGGCTGTAGCCCAGCATCTGGCACAGGCTGGCGTTGGCCTCGATGAAGCGACCGTTGAGGTCGACCAGGGCCTGGCCGTGCGCAGAGAGGTCGAAGGCGGCCCGGTAGCGTGCGACCTGCGTGCGCAACCCGGCCAGCTCGGCCTGTTCTGGCGGCGAGGTCTGCTCGGATGGCGGCGCGGGGTCCATCCCGGGATCTTACGTGTGGGCGGCCCGATCGGGTTGTGATGCAGCGCACGCGCCCAGGGTTGCCAAGGGGGGTGGAGGCAGGTGACGTGCGCGTAACTTTCATGCCTATGAGGTGAGCTACCTATGTCCTGGTGCGGATGCTTCCCTTAACCTTCGGCATGTCAGCCGGTGACGGTGGGCGGCAGCGCGATGTCGCGGTTGTCGTACCATCGGCATCTCCAGCGAGTCAGCCAGGTCAATGCAGTGGGGCGCCCCGTGAAATCCAAGCCAGATCAAACCATCGGTGATGCCGAAGTCGGCGGTGTGCCGCCGTCCTGGGCGCTGGAAGACCACGACGACCGCGACACGGACGCCATCATGGGCATCGCCGAGGTCTGCGAGCGCTACAAGGTCTCGCCGCGCGCCCTGCGCTTTTACGAGACCAAGGGCCTGCTGGCGCCGCGCCGCATCAATGGCACCCGTGTCTACAGCCAGGTCGACCGCGCCCGGCTGATGCGCATCCTGCGCGCCAAGTCGCTGGGCACGCCGCTGGCCGAGATCAAGCACTACCTCGACATGTACGGCCAGCACGGCGAGGGCCGCATCCAGCAGCTGAGCTGGGTGATCGAGAAGACGGATGCCGCCATCGCCGAGCTCGAAGCCAAGCGCGCCCAGATCGAGGCCTCGCTGACCGAGCTGCGCTTCATCAACGAGCGCACCCGCCAGACCCTGGCGGCCAAGCGCCAGGGCGGTGGTCAGGACAAGGCCGCCTGATCCGGTGAGCCGCGGGGCGCGGGTTCAGGCCCGCATGCCCACGAACATCTTCCAGCGCCGCTCGTTCTGTTTCTTGGCCTCGTAGAGGGCCTGGTCGGCCTGCGACACCAGCTTGCGCACCGATGTGACGTCGTCGGCGTAGGCGGCCATGCCGACCGACACGCCCACGCCCACCTCGTCGCCACTGCTGAGCTTGATGGGCTGTGACACCGCGCGCACGATGCGCCGCGCCAGCGCCTGGGCCGCCTCGGTCGGGCCATCGCGCATGACGATGCCGAACTCGTCGCCGCCCAGTCGGGCCAGCACGTCGCCAGCGCGCACCTGCGTGAGCAGGCGCTGGCTGACCTCCTTGAGCGTTTCGTCGCCAGCGCCGTGGCCGAAGCCGTCGTTGACGGCCTTGAAGCCATCGAGGTCGAGCAGCAGCAGGGTGAAGGGCTCGCCCTGGCGCACGGCGCGGCCGAACTCCGCTTCCAGCGCGCGTTCGAAGTGCGCGCGGTTGGCCAGCCCGGTGAGGTGATCGGTCAAGGCCAGGTGCTGGAGCTGATGGGCCTGCTGGCGGGCGCGCAGTGCGCACATCACCAGGACCGACAGGTCGCGCAGCGCGGCTTGCTGCGCGGCCGTGAAGGCGCGCGGCGTGGTGTCGAGCACGGCCAGGGTGCCCAGCACCGCGCCGGACACATCGACCAGGGGCGCACCCGCGTAGGCGCGCAGCCGGGGGCCTGCCGTGACCAGCGGGTGATCGCCGAAGCGGGCGTCGTCCAGCAGGTCGGGGATGACCAGCGGCCGCCCGGGCTGGGTGATGGTGTGCGAGCAGAACGCGATCTGGCGGTCGAGCTCGGGCACGTCCAGGCCCACGCGCGATTTGAACCACAGGCGATGGCTGTCCATCAGCCCGATGACGGCGATGGGCGTGGCCAGCGAATGGGCGGCCAGGCGGGCGAGGGCGTCGAAGTCGGTCTCCGGTTCCGTGTCGAGGATGTCCAGCTCGCGCAGTGCGGCGAGTCGGCGGGTTTCATCCAGCGGGAACAGGTCGACGGGGCGGTCAGCTTGCATGGTGGATCGTTCAAGGTCTGCCTGGGATATCGGCCGCGTTGACTGAAACCTCAGTTCCTGGGGCCGGGTTCCGGGGCAAATTGGCGATCGGGCCCCATGAAACGCGTTGCATGAGGGCGAACACCCAAGCCGATCGGGGCTTCCCCCTCGTTTGCGCGGGCGGGTTGGCGAGAAGGCGCGGCCGCAGGCAAGGGATCACCCCCAACATGGAACGGCCTTCGTTGCCCACCATGGGGGTGCGTGGATGTTCACGCGTCAGCCAGGAAGGACCTCACCATGAACCCGACCCAGTGCACCCAACCCGAGCAACTCTTCGCCGCCTGCATGCACGCTGGTGGCTGGCCCAAGCTGGGCTGGCAATGCCAGGACGAGGCCGAAGAGGTCCTGTCCTGCTACGACGACATCATCCTGTTGTGAGCCGGGTGGCGGCGGGCCCGGCCGGGCCGCTCGCCCCACTTTGCTGAATTCTTTTCCGGGGGTGCATCCGGATCGGCCTGGGGACCGTAGAGTGTGCAGGAGGCAGCAGTCGGCCTTCTGTTCAACCCAGCCTGATCCACCCCATGACGGACCCTTCTGCTTCCCTGGCCGGGGACTTCGACCACGAAGCCGCCCTCGAAGCCTGCGCCCGCGGTGAACGTTTCGCCCTGCGCGCCCTCTACGACCGCGAAGCCGCCTGGTTGATGGCGGTCGTGTTGCGCATCGTGCGCGACCACGAACTCGCGCAGGACGTGCTGCAGGACGCCTTCTTGCAGATCTGGCAGAAGGCCGGCACCTTTCGGCGCGAGCTGGGCTCGGGCCGGGGCTGGGTCTACACCGTGGTCCGCCACCGCGCGCTCGACGAGGTGCGCCGCGTGCGCCCCGAGGTCAACCTGGGTGACAACTACCAGGCGCTGGCCGAGGCCCTGCCGACGCCTGAGCGCGAAGACCTGTCCCACGACGAGGCCGCGCTGGCGCATTGCCTGTCGCTGCTCGATGACCCCAAGCGGCAATGCGTGATCGATGCCTTCGTCGAGGGCCACACGCATGAGCAGATCGCTTCTCGGCTGAGCAAACCCGTGGGCACCGTGAAGTCCTGGATCCGCCGCGGGCTGATCGCGCTCAAGGAGTGCCTGTCATGAACACCCAAGACCCGAATGAACGCACGGCCGAGGCCGGCGAATACGTGCTGGGCACGCTGAACGCGGCCGAGCGCCAGGCCTTCGAGGCGGCCATGGCGCGCGACGAAGGCCTGCGCCGCGAGGCCTACGCCTGGCAGGACCGCCTGCTGGGCCTGACCCGCCGCCTGCAGCCCGTGGCCGTGTCGCCCGAGCTGTGGGCGCGCATCGCCGCGCGGCTGAGCGGGGTCTCGCAGGTCGTGGCAACGCCAGCGCGCTCGGGTGCGGCCAACGACGCCCTGTGGTCGAGCGTGCAGTTCTGGCGCTGGCTCAGCGGTGGCGCGGTGGCCGCGGCCATGGTGATGTCGGTGCTGCTGGTGCGCACGCTGGTGGCGCCGCCTGCCGGGGTCGAGCAGGCCCAGGTCGAAGCGCCGCGCTACCTGGCGGTGCTGCAGTCGCCTGACAACGCGGCCACCGGCTGGATCGTCGAAACCGTGGGCACCGATGCCATCCGCCTGGTGCAGGTGGGCGAAGGCGCCACCATCCCGCAAGGCAAGACCATGCAGTTCTGGACCAAGCCGGAAGGCGCGGCGGGCCCGACCTCGCTGGGCCTGGTCAAGCCGGGGCAGGTGGTGGTGGTGCCCAAGGGGCAGCTGCCAGGCCTGGCCGAGCGCACGCTGTTCGAGCTGACGCTGGAGCCGGCGGGTGGCTCGCCCTACAACAAGCCTTCGGGCCCGATCCTGTTCGTGGGCAAGGCCGTTCGCCTGTGAGTGCGTGGATCGCGTGAACGCGCTGGCGAGGGCTCAGCCCTCGTCGGCCGACAGCGCCCGCCACAGGATGTGAAACAGCTCGTCGAACTGCTCGAGCAGCGACTGCTTCTCGCGCCGCACGATGTGCATCAGCACCACGCGGCCGATGATGCCCATGAAGATGTCGAGCAGGATCTTGGCCGACACGCGCCGGTTGAGCACGCCGCGCGCCTGCCCGTCCTTGAACACGCCCATGAAGGCGCCCATGAGCTCCGGGCTTTCGTAGATGCGGATGTTCTGGTGGCGCGAGACCGGCACCGCGGTGAACAGCAGCATCATCACCGCCGGGTGCTTGTCCATGTAGTCCAGCGTCACCCAGAAGGTCTTGCGCAGGCGCTCGCGCGCGTCGTCGATGCCCTGCAGGTGGTCGATCATGCGCTCGGCCAGGCGGCCCAGCATCACGTCGAGCATGGCGTAGACCAGCACCTCCTTGCTGCCGAAGTACTTGTAGATGGTCTGCAGGGACACGTGCGCCTCCTTGGCCACGTCGAGCAGCGTCACCTCGTGGAAATCACGCGTCGAGAACAGGGTGAGCACGGCTTTTTCGATGCGCGCGAGCGTGTCGGCGCGCATGCTGCCCAGGGCGGCGCGTCGCTCGTCGGGGGTGCCGGGTGGCGTGGGGCGAGGGTCGGCGGCGGGCATGGAGTGCGTTCATTCCGAGTGGGAACGAAATCGTACCAAATGAACGGTCGTTCGCAAATTTTGGTGAAGCCCCCTTGCCTCGACATGACGTTAACGTCAAGATCAGCACCCGTTGTGCACCACGATGCATGGCTGGTTTCCCAGGCGTCAGCGGCTTGTCGCGGCCGATGCCTTGCGCGAATCCAGGGTTTACACCATGGGTAACTGAAATTACCGAATGGGGGGTGAACAGGCCTCGTGGCGCTGAGAGAGAACCCAACCCGACACGGATCGAGGAGACACCCGCATGCCCATTCAGAACTTCGCCCCTGCCTGGATGACCGAAGAACACCAGATGGTGTTCGATTCGGCCAAGCGCTTCATGATCGAACAATGGCAGCCCAAGGACGAAGCCTGGCGCGCCCAGGGCATGATGGACCGCCAGGCCTGGGAAGACGCCGGCGCCAACGGCTTCCTGTGCGCTTCCATGCCCGAGCAGTACGGCGGTGGCGGTGGCGACTTCGGCCACGAAGCCGCGCTGGTGCTGGCGCAAGGTGAAGCCGGCATCGGCGGCTTCGGTGGCTCGCTGCACTCGGGCATCGTCGCGCCCTACATCCTCCACTACGGCACCGAAGAGCAGAAAAAGCGCTGGCTGCCCAAGCTGGCCACCGGCGAGCTGATCAGCGCCATCGCCATGACCGAGCCCGGCACCGGCTCCGACCTGCAGGGCGTGCGCACCCTGGCGCTGAAGTCGGCCGACGGCGAGAGCTACACCATCAACGGCAGCAAGACCTTCATCACCAACGGCCAGCTCGCCAACCTGATCATCGTGGTCTGCAAGACCGACAAGGACAAGGGCGCACAAGGCATCTCGCTGTTCGTGGTCGAGACCGACGAGGCCCCCGGTTTCCGCCGCGGCCGCAACCTCGACAAGATCGGCATGGAGGCGCAAGACACCTCCGAGCTGTTCTTCGACGACGTGGTGGTCAGCAAGCACAACCTGATCGGCGAGCAAGAGGGCATGGGCTTCTTCCAGCTGATGCAGGAGCTGCCGCAAGAGCGCATGCTCGTGGCCCTGGCCGGCATCGCCGCGATGGAATACGCCATGAAGGTCACGCTGGAGTACACGAAGGAGCGCAAGGCCTTCGGCAAACCCATCTTCAGCTTCCAGAACACGCGCTTCAAGCTGGCCGAGTGCCAGGCCCTGCTGCTGGCCTCGCGCGCGCTGGTGGACGCCGCCATGGTCGCTCACCTCAAGGGCGAGCTGGGCGTGGACCGCGCAGCACTCATCAAGTACTGGATCACCGACAACCAGTGCAAGCTGGTCGACGAATGCCTGCAGCTCTTCGGTGGTTACGGCTACATGAAGGAGTACCCGATCGCCCGCCTGTGGGCCGACTCGCGCGTGCAGCGCATCTACGGCGGCACCAACGAGATCATGAAGGAACTGGCCTCGCGCTTCCTGTGATCCAGCGGCCCTGAGCCCTGCTCACGGGCCCTCCCAGAACCCCATTGAACGAAGGAGCTTCCCATGATCGAAGCCTACATTTTCGACGCCGTTCGCACCCCGCGCGGCAAGGGCAAGAAAGACGGCAGCCTGCACCAGGCCACGCCCGTGTGGCTGCTGCGCACCCTGCTGCAAGGCCTGCAACAACGCCACCACCTCGACACCTCGCTGGTCGACGACGTCATCCTCGGCTGCGTGACCCCGGTGGGCGAGCAGGGCGCCGACATCGCCCGCACCGCCGTGCTGGACGCCGGCTGGGCCGAGTCCGTCGCCGGTGTGACGCTCTCGCGCTTCTGTGCCTCGGGCCTGGAAGCCATCAACATGGCCACGGCCAAGATCCGCGCTGGCCTGGACGACATGGTCGTCGCCGGTGGCGTCGAGAGCATGAGCCGCTGGCCCATGGGCTCCGACGGTGGCGCCTGGGTGATGGACCCGCGCATCAACAGCGGCACGGCCTTCGTGCCCCAGGGCATCAGCGCTGACCTGATTGCCACGCTGGAAGGCTTCTCGCGTGCTGACCTCGATGCTTACGCCGCCGAGTCGCACCGCCGCGCGGCCGCCGCGCAGGCCGATGGCCGCTTCGACAAGTCGGTCATCCCCGTCAAGGACATCAACGGCATGCTGATGCTGGGCCGTGACGAGACCATCCGCCCCGGCACCTCGGTCGAGTCGCTGGCCAAGCTGATGCCCTCGTTCGAGATGATGGGCACCATGGGCTTTGACGCCACCGCGCTGGACAAGTACACGACCATCGAGAAGGTCATCCACGCCCACCACGCCGGCAACTCCTCGGGCATCGTCGACGGCGCCGCGCTGGTGCTGCTGGGCAGCAAGGAAGCGGGCATCAAGGCAGGTCTGAAGCCCCGCGCCCGCGTGCGGATGACGGCCGAGTGCGGCTCCGAGCCCACCATCATGCTGACCGGCCCCACGCCGGCTTGCAAGAAGGCACTGAACAAGCTGGGCATGACCGCCGGTGACATCGACCTGTGGGAAATCAACGAGGCCTTCGCCACCGTGCCCATGAAGACCGCCCGGGACCTGGGTGTGTCCATGGACCGCGTCAACGTCAACGGCGGCTCCATCGCCATGGGCCACCCGCTGGGTGCGACCGGCGCCATCATCCTGGGCACCGCCCTGGACGAGCTGGAGCGCACGGGCAAGTCCACGGCCCTGGCCACCTTGTGCATCGGTGCCGGCATGGGCATCGCCACCATCATCGAACGCGTCTGATCCGGGAGGCACAGTCATGACTCAATCTCAAGCCAATACCTCCGCATTCAGCTTGGAAATCGACGCCGACGGCATCGGCCTGGTCACCATCGACATGCCGGGCCGCGCGATGAACGTGCTCAACCCGACCCTGGTCGTGCCCTTCGCCGGCCTCGTCGAGCAGCTCGAAACCGACAACAACCTCAAGGGCCTGGTCATCACCTCGGCCAAGTCGACCTTCATCGTCGGCGCCGACATCGACCAGCTCACGCAGATCACCAGCGCCGAAGAAGCCTTCAAGCTGTGTGAAGACCTCAAGGGCATGATGCGCCGCATGGAAAAGTGCGGCAAGCCCGTGGTGGCCGCGCTCAACGGCACGGCCCTGGGCGGCGGCCTGGAGCTGGCGCTGGCCTGCCACGCCCGCATCGCCATCGACGACCCCAAGGCCAAGTTCGGCCTGCCCGAGGTCAAGCTGGGCCTGCTGCCCGGCGGCGGTGGCACCCAGCGTGTGCCGCGCATGATCGGCATCCAAAAGAGCTTCGAGCTCATCACCCAAGGCAAGGAGCTGACCGCCGCCAAGGCCAAGGACATGGGCCTGGTGACCGAGCTGGCCACCACGCGCGAAGACATGCTGGCCAAGGCCAAGGCCTGGTGCAAGGCCAACCCCAAGGCCTCGCAGCCTTGGGACAACAAGGGCTTTCGCATCCCCGGCGGCGACAGCAAGAGCCCGGCCGTGGTGCAGGTGCTCGCCATCGCCCCGTCGATGGCCAACGCCAAGGCGCATGGCAACTACCCGGCGCTCACCCACATCATGAGCTGCCTGTTCGAAGGCTGCCTGCTGGACTTCGACGCCGGCTCGCAGGTCGAGTCGCGCTACTTCGCCGCCTGCGTGGTCTCGCAGACCAGCAAGAACATGATCGGCACGCTGTGGCACCAGCTCAACGCCATCAAGAAGGGCCAGTCGCGTCCCAAGGGCCCGGCAGAGTCCAAGGTCAAGAAGGTCGGCATCCTGGGCGCCGGCATGATGGGCGCGGGCATCGCCTACGTGTCGGCCAAGGTCGGCATCGACGTGGTGCTGCTGGACACGACGCAAGAGAACGCCGATAAGGGCAAGGCCTACTCGCAAGGCATCCTGGACAAGGCCATCTCGCGTGGTCGCAGCACGGCTGAAAAGCGCGATGCCCTGCTGGCCCGCATCAAGCCCACCACGTCTTATGAAGACCTGCAAGGCTGCGACCTGGTGATCGAGGCCGTCTTCGAGGACCGCGCCATCAAGGCCGAGACCACGAAGAAGGCCGAGGCCGTGATCCCGGCCAGCGCCGTGTACGCGTCCAACACCTCGACGCTGCCCATCACCGGCCTGGCCCAGGCCAGCAGCCGCCCGCAGAACTTCATCGGCCTGCACTTCTTCTCGCCGGTCGACAAGATGCCCCTGGTGGAGATCATCGTCGGCAAGGAAACCAGCGACGAGACGCTGGCGCGTGGCTTCGACTACGTGCTGCAGATCGGAAAGACGCCCATCGTGGTCAACGACAAGCGGGGCTTCTACACCTCGCGCGTGTTCACGACCTACATCATGGAAGGCATGGCCATGCTGGGCGAGGGCGTGCACCCGCGCTCCATCGAGGTCGCCGGCCTGAAGGCGGGCATGCCCATGCCGCCGCTGGCGCTGCAGGACGAGGTGTCGCTGAGCCTGTCGCTCTACATCGCCGAGACCACGAAGAAGGACCTGGCCGCCGAAGGCATCACCTTGCCCGTTCACCCCGGCTTTGCCGTGGTGCAGAAGGTGGGCGGCGAGCTCAAGCGCATCGGCAAGAAGGCCAACCAGGGCTTCTACGACTACGCCGGCAAGGAAAAGAGCCTGTGGCCCGGCCTGCTGGAGGTGTTCCCGCCCAAGGCCGATCAGCCTTCGCAGCAGGAGATCGTGGACCGCCTGCTCTACGCCCAGGCCAACGAAGCCGCGCGCTGCTATGAAGAGAAGGTCGTGCGCTCGGTGGCCGACACCAACATCGGCTCGATCTTCGGCTGGGGCTTCGCGCCCAACCAGGGCGGCGCGCTGCAGTTCATCAACGCCGTGGGCCCCAAGAAGTTCGTCGAGCGTGCGCGTGAGTTGGCCAAGGCTTATGGCAGCCGCTTCGAGCCCGCCGCCATCGTCGTGAAGATGGCGCAGGAAGGCGGCCGCTTCGAGGACGTGGTGTGAGTGGGGGCGCAGCCGCCATCGCATCGCAGGGCCCGCTGAGCGGCCTGCTCTCCGGCTTGCGCGTGATCGACCTCACGCGCAACCTGCCCGGGCCGTTCAGCACCCGCATGCTGGCCGACCTGGGCGCCGAGGTCATCAAGGTGGAGCCGCCCGAAGGCGACCCGGCGCGCCCGCTGGGCCCGCTGTTCGAGGCGCTCAACCATGGCAAGGAGTGCCGCAAGGTCGACTTCCGCAACGAGGCCGACCTGGCCACCTTGCGCGACTGGCTGGCCACCGCCGACGTGATGGTCGACAGCTTCCGCCCCGGCGTGCTGCAAGGCATGGGGCTGGACGCCTCGCGCCTGCACGCGCTCAACCCGAAGCTGGTGATGGTGTCCATCACGGGTTACGGGCAGACGGGGCCGTGGGCCAACAAGGCCGGGCATGACCTGAACTTCATGGCGCTGTCGGGCGTGCTGGACCAGGTGAGGGCGCCCACGGGCGAGCTGGCCTTGTCCAACGTGCAGTGGGGCGACCTGGCCGCGGGCAGCTCGATGGCCACCATCGCGGTGCTGTCGGCCGTGATCGAGGCGCAGCGCACGGGCAAAGGCCGGCACATCGACGTGAGCATGACGCACGGGCTGCATGCGCATTTGGTGATGCCCAAGTCGACGGCTTCCTTGCTGGCGCCAGTGCTGGGGCGCAAGCCGCAGGCGGGTGAAGACCTGCTCAACGGGGGCTTGCCTTGCTACAACCTTTACCAGACGGCCGATGGCCGCCACCTCGCGGTGGGGGCGCTGGAGTTCAAGTTCTGGAAGGTGGCCTGCGAGGTGTTCGAGCGGCCCGATTGGGTCAACCGGCACTGGCAGCGTGGCGCCTTGCCCGGCACGCCTGATTGCACGGCGCTCAAAGCCGATGTGGCCGCCCTGGTGGCTTCGCAGCCACTGGCGTTCTGGGCGCACAAGTTCGAGGCGGCCGATGCGTGCGTGACGCCGGTGTTGACCATCGACGAAGCGCAGGCGCATCCGCTGTTCGCGACGGCGGGTCAGTCGGGGCAGGTCCACGCCTGGCAGGCCATTGCCTGAACGCTGAACCCGGTCGGCGGCCGATCCGGGCTTCGTTCAGCGACGCAACAGGAACAAGGGGCCCCAAGCCCCTTGTTTCACTTCGGCAGCAGGACCTTGTCGACGACGTGGATGACGCCGTTGGACTGCATCACGTCGGCGATGGTGACGGTGGCCTTGCCGCCGTTCTCATCGGTGACGATCACCTTGCCGCCTTCGGTCGAGGCGGTGAGGCTGCCGCCGGCCACGGTCTTGAGCGTGGCCTTGCCGCCGCCCGCCTGGATGGCCTGGGTCACGGCCTTGGCGTCGAACTTGCCGGGCACCACGTGGTAGGTCAGCACCTTGGTCAGGGCGGGCTTGTTCTCGGGCTTGAGCAGGTTGTCGACGGTGCCGGGGGGCAGGGCGGCAAAGCCGGCGTTCACGGGTGCGAACACGGTGAACGGGCCCTTGCCCTTCAAGGTGTCGACCAGGCCGGCGGCCTTGACCGCGGCCACGAGGGTGGTGTGGTCCTTGGAGTTCACGGCGTTGTCGATGATGTCCTTGGTGGGCAGCATCGGGGCGCCGCCAACCATGACGTCGGCGCGGGCCGGGCCAGCGGCCAGGCTCATGGTCAGGGCGAAGGCGGTGGTGGCGAAAGCGAAGGTCTTCATGCGAGCTCCTGTGGGATCGTTGAGGAACGCCACATCGTTGTTCGATGCGGCTGAGTTCCCTTACGCAGGTTCGGCCTGAGGGGATGCCAGCTTTGCATCCCTTCACAAAGCGTCGCGGGTTTGAAGCCGATTCAGGGCTGTGTCGGTTTTCTTTGCCTGCCTTGGTTGGCTCGGTTTGTCGGGGCAGCGCGGGGCGGTGCTGCGCCGGCATGGGCTCGGGCGCCAAGTGGGCGGTCACGCCTGTGGCGTGACTCCCCTGCGGTGCTTATATGGACGCCTCCCGTGTGGCAAGGAGTTTTTGAGGTTTTGGCTGGACGGCATCAACTGCGGTCTTATATCCGGCCTGTGTTT
>Ga0155001_111_pt1 | contig 164885 bp, 146 predicted proteins | sample RifCSPhighO2_01_FD_105969 | JGI IMG/M metagenome (GOLD analysis project Ga0155001, IMG submission 105969) | Burkholderiales bacterium RIFCSPHIGHO2_01_FULL_63_240 | reverse complement strand
GATGTATTCATCGCTCAGGCCTTTCGACGCCAGCGGGAATTCGGCTTTCAGCAATGCGAGAACGTTCACAGTGTTGTTTCCTGTGCGGCCTAACTACCAAGGTAAGCGGCGCCGGAGCACCGCAGGTGCGCAGGGCACCAACACAGGCCATGACAATGCCGAAGGCATGGCCTGTGTTGGCGTCCGCTTGACCGACCAGTTAGGCGCACGTGCATGAGGACGGTTACCTGTAATGAGTAGCTTGGTTCAGCGCTGCTTCTTTGAAAAGCGCCCATGGGCATGAGGCTGCAAATGCCTTTAACGATTCTGCCGCTTCCGCTGTTTTGCCTGAGTTGAACAAGTCATCAGCTTTGATGATGGCTGCCATCGTTGCTCGGTTCCATGCACTTTCGTTTCGCCTGAACTCGACCACAGCCTCCGCAAACTCGCTGGCATTGAGCTCACCTGGCAATGGGTGGCCGGGAGTACTTCGCGCAACATGCGTGCGGAACTGCGCAATGGTTTCCGGTGACCCAAGCCGAAGCAACTCCTCATGAGGCTGATCTGCCAAAGCGTGGAACCACTCGGTGAGACTATCTCGATCTGTCATGGCGGTTCTGTGAGCCTAACTACCAAGTTCAGGGGCGCCCATAAGGCGTGGCCGAAGCGCTGAGACGTATGAGCGTCCCCTGCAACGCCCAGTTAGGCGCTGCATTCGTTTGGCATGGGGGCGGAGGTTCATTGTGCGCTTTATGAGATGCTAAGAGCCTGCTACTTTTGTGCCGCGTAGATACTGCTGTCCTTGCTTTGTCGCTAGAACGGCTGCCCTGCGCGAGCGCCGTATGCTCATGCCGACTTTCTTGCCGAGATGCACTCTCCCTCCGATGCGGTAGACCCAACTTACTAAGCCAAGATTGGCTAACCTGCAGGCGCTCTGTTCCACAACTTCTCGGCTTACGGGGCGACCGTGCCAAGATGAAAGAACCTGTACTGCCACAGCAAGTGAGGCTGGTTCTCCATCGGACATTGCCAAGAGGCTATCTTCGAAGTCAGTGAGCATTGCTTGCAGGGCCTAACGCCCAAGTTCACCGGCGGCCATGCGAAGCATGGACGTCCGTGTGGAACGACCAGTTAGGCCTTGCGATGAAGAAGCGGCTAGCCATGAGGAGCTCCTGCCGAAGCTTGCGCTCGGGACCAAGCAGTGGCGACGCCCGTGGTGGTAATGACTGCAAACGATGTGAAGTCCCGGTTGGCAATTTGGATCTGACCTTGCCCTAGGTGCTCAGCAATGAAGCCAACGACCTCCGTGTGGGGGAGAAGTTTGCCAACTCGGCGATGGACTGCAACCAGTAGTTCATGAGAGGCGAAGAGTTGGCTTAGCAGTGCACTCAACTTGTCTTTGCGCAGCCCATCTGCATCCGCCACGTTGATCCATTCGTGTTCAACGATGTTGATGGTTGGAAAGTGCTCGCGCATGAGCGAGTGGATGCGGCGTGCGTTCATGTGGCCTAACGCCCAAGTTCAGGGGCGCGCGCTTGGCGTGGCCGAAGCGATCGTATGTATTAGCGTCCCCTGCAACGCCCAGTTAGGCCGGTGCAAGTAGCAGAGCCGACGCGCGGCCAGCGAGCCCGCACACGAGGCGCCAGCCTGGTGTGTGCGATGAGCTGAAGTGGCAGCCTCCGAGATGAACCGTGCCATCACGCCTCCCTTTGCGTATGGCGTCAGCCATGCGCTGACGAATGCCTCAATCTAACGTACGTTGAGCCTGCGCGACCAGCGGTGACGACACCCAAACTTGGTGGCCAGAACAACCGTTCCGCTGCCGCCGAGGAGGCGGCCCGTGTGGCCTTCGCACACGGTGTGTTCCGTCAGGGCCTAACGGCGAGAGCGCTTGCCAAAAACGCTGCAAGCCAAACTGGTAACGAAGCAAAGCACGAAAGTGCAAGCAGGCGCTTTCCAACTAAAGAAGCTCATGTTTGTTTTCTCAAAAAGAGCCATTCCCCATGGAACAAAAAAAGCAAAGCCTTCTGGGGGGCCCCATGCAGCTGGAGTGAATAGAGCCGTGCCAGTTGCAGCGGCCATGGTGCCGAAGATCAGCTTCCTCATGTGGCTTCCATGCGTTGACAACCAGTAGCACCAAGCAGCCAAGGCCGCCCAGCCCCAAATTGGATAAAAGAGCAGCAGAAGTAGAAGGACGCTGAGCATGTGCTAGAAATTGCCTAACGCCCAAGTTCAGGGGCGCGCGCTTGGCGAGGCCGAAGCGCGCAGTGGTGGAGGCGTCCCCTGCAACGCCCAGTTAGGCAATGGTTGTAGCTGGAGATGTTTGTCTCACTCACTTGGCGTTTTCCTCTTCTTGTGAGGCAAGGCTTTCGATGCGAGCAGACCCATAGCTAAGCCAGCGATGATGTAGATCTTTGCATCGAGCCAGGATGTCTCGCCCAGAAGTTTGGCTGCAATGGCGCCGCATCCTGCCCCAGCTGCTGCGAGCACGACGGCGGTGAGTTTGTCGCTATGCATGAGCGGCCTAACGCCCAAGGTAAGCGGCGCCGGAGCCCGACAGGGCGGAGGGCACCAACACTGGCCATGAAAATGGCGAAGCCATGGCCAGTGTTGGCGTCCGCTTGACCGCACAGTTAGGCTGGTGTGTGAAAGCTAGTGCGCTGGAGGCGGTTGGGCGTGGCTTTACTGACATGTGATTCGAGTGGACTCCGAAACGACGCGAATTGCTGCCGAAGGTGGGGTTGGCTTTGAAGTTTGCGGCTCTGTCGTGATGGTCAGCTTTGTCGGTGTTGCCTGATAGGCGTATTCACGTGTATTCCCAACCAAGTCGGGGCGTTGGTTGTGGGTAGTGATTGCAGCTTGGTAGATGCCAGTTCTCGTTAGTTGGTATGAGTACGTTGCTATGGACTCACCTTGCGGGCTGGCGCAACGACTGATGATTTGCGTTTCTGAGAACTGCAAGCTGCATTTGCTGGATGCATTTGCACGGTGACTTCCGTCCGCAAAGTACTGCACCACGGTTCCGTCACCCCAGCAACCAAGGAGCGTATTGTCTTGCGCTGAGCAAGAGTTGGCTACGACAACTAGAAGGACGCTGAACCAAAGCTTGTGCATAAGAGTGGCCTAACGCCCAGGTTAACCAGCGGCAATGCGAAGCATTGACGTCCGAGTTGAACCTACAGTTAGGCTGGTGACAAGTGCCGCAAACATTGAACTACTCACGGTGTGGCACCTCTTGGTGAACTGGCGCCAGGCTACGTACGAACCAGTTCTGCAGATCGATATATTTGACGCTTTTGCTCATCAATTTCAAAGTCATAGTTTGTCAAGTACAGCGTGGCGTCGATAGGAGTTCTATGGTGCTTCCATAGGCCGATGTCAGTCATGAACTGGCGTACTTCTATGAATGTGCGGCCTTGCTGCATGAACTCAAATAATGGCGTGAAAAGGCTTTCATCACCGTCTTGCATGCAGAGCCAAAGGCCGTAGCGACTCTCAATCTTCGGTATTGAATAGTCATTGAACTCCGCAAGAAGTGTAGGATTCTTCCGCAGCACTCGTTCTAGTCTCCACAGAGAAAAAAAGTTGAGACTTCGACAAAGCGAAGCGTCGCAAACCTCGTAGCTGAAGGACTTGGAGTAAGAGTCATCCGTACAGCGCTTAAGAACTACCAGAGGGCTCGGGAATTTTTGGCCAACGCTGAGCCCCTGTCTAGCGGCGGGATCAACCGATTCATCAATGTATCGTTCGATGATTCGCTCAACTCGGTAGATCCCTTTGGAATATCCATAAACCCACTGCCCAACTTGAATCATGATGTCCACATGTATGTTGCTGTTGCGCAAAAAGCCTAACGCCCAAGTTAAGCGGCGCCGGAGCCCGATAGGGCGGAGGGCACCGACACTGGCCATGAAAATGGCGAAGCCATGGCCAGTGTTGGCGTCCGCTTGAACGCCCAGTTAGGCTGGGGCACGTAAGCACGACGTTGCAGTTGCATTTGGGAAACTTGAATTAGGCCATTTCGTTGAGCGTCTTTACCTCTGTAAGTCGAGGTTCAGTGAGCCAAAGTGCATCGACTAGGGCGAAAACATCTGAGGCTAGGGGTGTACCAATTACCTCTGCTCGGAGCATTCCGCGGCCACAAATGGTCCGCTTGCTTTCAAATCGATGCTGAGCATCAATGACCATAAACGATCCCCCATCCGTTGTGGGCTTGAACTCTAGAGAGACAAGAACTCTTTGTTCTGAATCAGTACCTTCGCCCCATTCACCGAGGACAAGATCAATATTGGGGTGATGGTCTGGTCTATTCGCAGTCCAGTGGACGAAATAGACAGCTAAGGTTCGCTCTTGGTTTGATAGGTCACCCCAGATCGCCTTCGACGTGTTACCGCAGCAGGCGCATGTGCCACGGGATTCTTTCCAAGGATTTGCGACGAGATGAGTCATGGGTGGGAAAGGCCTAACGCCCAAGTTCAGGGGCGCGCGCTTGGCGAGGCCGAAGCGAGCAGTGGTGGAGGCGTCCCCTGCAACGCCCAGTTAGGCCGGTGCAAGTACACGCCAACTGCCTTAGGTTTGAATTCATATGCGGATTAGACATGCTTTGCATGCGTGTTGGTGAGACCCGTGCATGCTGTTTGCGTGCAGGCGTACCACCGACTATCCGGAAAGCTGCACGTCCCACCCATGTTGTCATTGGTGAAGGTGCAGCCAATAAAACGGCATTCCGTGAACACACATCCTGCGAAGGACACGCCTCTAAAGACGCAGTTCTTGAACTCCACGTCTACGAAGATGCCGGAGTTGAAGAGGCTCCAATAGAACTCTGAATTCTCAAACACACAACCCACTAGAACGCCGCCAAATCCCCCGCCCTCAATTTCCAAGAGCTTGAATTCACAGTACTTGAACGATGACTCTTCCCAGCCGCTTGGAAGAGACCCCCTCTTTTGGAACTCCTCACTTTCATAGTAGGTATGCATGAGAGCCTAACGAATAGCTAAGTGCTTGTTTAATGTGGCCTAACTACAAATAGACAAAGTCCCACCCGAGCAGGGGTGTTGACCCTTGGGGTCGTCCCAAAGCGGGAAGACAACCCGCGACGCCTCTGCCAGCATGAACGCCTCTCCCTCGATGTGGTGTTGGTCTAAAAAGATTAGGCCACCTGAATTCTGATGGCGTACATCCTAGCCGAGCCCACTTATTCGTCCAGTCCACAGCCATGCGCCGAGCCGGTCTCCAGTGGCCAGCCACCGCGGCTGCTGGACGCCCTGCGAAGCCAGATCCGCCTGCGCAATTTTTCCATCCGCACCGAGCAGGCCTATGCCGATTGGGTCAAACGCTTCATCCTGTTTCACGGCAAGCGCCACCCCAAGGACATGGGGGCGGTCGAACTCGAGGCCTTTTTGTCCTACTTGGCCACGCAGCGAAACGTTTCGGCCGGCACGCAGAACCAGGCCCGATCGGCCCTGTTGTTCCTCTATCGCCATGTGCTCAACACCCAGCTGCCGTGGTTGGCGGACGTGGTCAAGGCCAAGGCCTCTCAGCATTTGCCAGTGGTGCTCACGCACAGAGAGGTCAAGGCGTTGCTCGATGAGCTGGGAGGCACTCACCTGCTGGTGGCCTCCTTGCTCTACGGCACCGGCATGCGCTTGCTCGAAGGCCTGCGCCTGCGCATCAAGGACATCGACTTCGAGCGACGGGAGTTGATCGTGCGGTGCGGCAAGGGTGCCAAGGACCGCGTGACCGTGCTGCCCGAGAACCTGGTGTTTGCCTTGCAGCAGCAGGTGGCCCTGGTGCGGGCCCAGCACATCCAGGACCTCAACTCAGGGTTGGGGGAGGTGTGGTTGCCCCATGCGCTGGCGCAGAAATACCCGAGGGCCGCCAAGGCCTCGGGCTGGCAGTTCGTGTTCCCGAGCCCCAGCATCTCGGTGGACCCTCGCTCAGGCGTGCAGCGTCGTCACCACCTGACCGAGCAAACCATCCAGCGGGCGGTGGCAGGTGCCGCGCGCCGCGCGCGCATCGACAAGCCTTGCAGCCCGCATGTGCTGCGCCACAGCTTCGCCACGCACATGCTGCAGGCGGGCTACGACATCCGCACCGTGCAGGAACTGCTGGGCCATGCCGACGTCAAGACCACGCAGATCTACACCCACGTCATGAACCGGGGCGGGCGGGGCGTGCTGAGCCCGTTCGACAAGCTGTAGCGGGCACCTGGCAAGGGCGACCAACGCGGCGAAGGCCCGTGCCAGGTCAAGGTCCCGCAATCTCCGTCAGCGTTGCACCATCCCCCGCGCCGCTTCGATGAAGGCCTGCGCGTCCTTCTCCTTGCCGGGCGCGACCAGGCTGTCCACCTTGGCGGGCACCTCGATGCCGCGTTGGCAGGCTGGGCGGGCCTTCATCGCGTCCAGCCAGCGCTGCAGGTGTGGCAGGCCTTCCACCGACACGCCCGACCACCTGTGCGTGCGCGCCCAGCACCAGTTGGCGATGTCGGCGATCGAGTAGTCGCCTGCCAGCCATTCTTCGCGAGCCAGTTGCCCGTCCAGCACCTCGAACAGCCGGCGCGACTCGTTCTGGTAGCGGTCGATGGCGGGCTGGATCTTCTCGGGGAAGTAGCGGAAGAAGACGTTGGCCTGGCCCATCATCGGGCCCACGCCGCCCATCTGGAACATCAGCCACTGGATGACGCGCGAGCGGCCCTTGGCGTCGCTGGGCATGAGGCGGCCGGTTTTTTCAGCCAGGTAGATGAGGATGGCGCCCGACTCGAAGACCGCGAAGTCGTCGGCCTCGCGGTCGATGATGGCCGGGATGCGACCGTTGGGGTTGATGGCCAGGAACCAGGGCTGCTTCTGTTCGTTGCTCGCCAGGTTGATCGGGTGCACGGTGTAGGGCAGGCCCAGCTCTTCGAGCACGACGGAGGCCTTGTGGCCGTTGGGCGTGGCGGCGGTGTAGAGGTCGATCATCGGTGTGGCTCCTTGGGGGCGTCAGGCTTTGAGCGAGGGGCGGTCGGCCAGCGAGGTGCGCCAGCGCAGCAGGTTCGGGTGTTCCGCGCCAGGCTTGAAGCCGATGACGCGGGCGAAGTCGGTCAGCACCACAGCGGTGATGTCGGCCCAGGTGAAGTGATCGCAGCAGATGAAGTCGCGACCGGCCAGGTGGGTGTTGAGTTCCTCGAAAAAGCGCATGGCTCGGGCCTGGCCGCGGCTGCCCAGCTCGGGGATCTGCGGCACGTTGGCGGCACCGGTGAGGGCGCGGTCTTTCATGGCCGGGTGCGTGTTGCGAAAGGCCTCCGCCACGGCGAGCAGGCCTTCGAACTCGATGCGCGCCACGAAGCTGGCCACCATGCCTTTTTCCACCGGGGTGCGGCCCAGCAGGGGCTTTTCCGGGTGAGCGGCCTCGGCCCAGGCCGCGATGGCCTGGTTGTCGGGCAGCACGGTGCCATCCGGCAGCCTGAGTGCGGGCACGGTGCATTGCGGGTTGACGGCGCGGTAGGCCTCGCTCAGGTGCTCGCCCGCGGCCAGGTCGATGGTCACCGTTTCATGCGCGATGCCTTTTTCTGCCAGCAGGATGCGGGCGCGGCGCGGGCTCGGGGCCATCTTGAAGTCGTACAGAACCGGCAGGGCGGGCGTCTGCGGCGGCTGCGGCGTCTCGGGCATGGGCGGTCTCCTCGGTGTTGGTGGGCGGGCGCGCGACGGGCTCAGCGGTCCCAGTTCAGGTCGGCATCGGCGTCGCCATCGTCCTGCTGGCCCCAGTTGGCGATGCCAAGCTGGCTGGCGTGCTCGGGCGCCTCGGTGGCCATCAGGTCGATCTGCTGGCGAAGCTGGTCGCGCTGCTGTTGCCAGTAGGTGCCCGACTCGAACCAGGGGAAGGCGGCGGGGAAGGCCGGGTCGTGCCAGCGGCGCGCCAGCCAGGCGCTGTGGTGGATCAGGCGCAGCGTGCGCAGGGGCTCGATGAGCTTGAGCTCGCGCCAGTCGAACTCGGCGATCGATTCGTAGCCATCGAGCAGGGCGTCGAGCTGGCGGCGGCGCTCGTCGGGCTCGCCGCTGACCAGCATCCACAGGTCCTGGACGGCGGGGCCCATGCCGGCGTCGTCGAGGTCGACGAAGTGCGGGCCCTGCGGCGTCCACAGCACGTTGCCGGGGTGGCAGTCACCGTGCACGCGCAGCCAGCGCAGGCCGTCGATGCTGGCGAAGGCGGCTTCGACCAGCTCCAGGGCCTGGCGGGCGGTGTCCAGCCAGGGGCCGCGCTGGTCGAGCGGGATGGTGTCGTGCTCGGCCAGCCACTGGTGGGCCTGCCAGCCCAGGGTGCCCACGTCCAGGCGCACTCGGTGCGCGAAGGGGCTGCGGGCGCCGACCTGGTGCAGGCGGGCCAGGAAGCGGCCGATCCAGCGCAGCACATCGGGGTCTTCCAGCTCGGGCGGGCGCCCGCCCCGGCGGTGGGCCACGGTGATGCGATGGCCTTTGAAGTGCGCCAGCGTGGGCGGGGTGCCGCTGATGCTGGCGGTTTCACGTGCGTAAGGCAGTTGGTGCGTGAGTGCCATGGGCGGCACCGCAGGCACTTCGGCTTCGGCCAGCTCCAGCGCGAAAGCGTGTTCTTCGAGGATCTGCTCATCCGTCCAGCGCCCCGGGCGGTAGAACTTGGCCACCACCATGTGGCCGCTGTCGAGCCCGACCTGGAAGACGCGGTTCTCGTAGGAGTTGAGCGTCAGCAGGCGGCCATCGACGCGCTGCCCGCAGGCTTCGAGGGCGTCGAGGATGAGGTCGGGGGTGAGGTCGTCGTAAGGGGTGTCCGCGTGCATGCCGCATCTTACGGCGCGGGTTCGGCCCTGTCCTTGGGCGGGTCAGGCGGGTCAGGCCTGGCGCATGGCGCTCGCCCAGTTCACGATCTGGTCGTTGACGAGGTGCAGCACGAAGCCGGTGAGCCCCAGCTCGAAGGCCAGTTGCGCCGCGCTCATGGCGACCTTGACGCCGTCGTCGGCCGGGATGGCGGCCAGGGTGATCATGGCGCCGGCAAACGGCAGGCAGGCGGTGAGGGCGCCTGCGGTCAGCACGCGCCAGTTCAGCACGTGGCGACGGCCGAAAGCGCGCAGGATGCCCAGCTTCCATGCCGTGAAAAAGAAATTGCCGATCAGGGCGATCGACATGATCAGAACACCGATGAGGGGGGCCAGCGCATCCATGCCGTCGAGGATAGCGAGCGGCTGTTTTTGCGCAAGGGTTTACCCTCGATTTGAGGGGCGGGCAGGGGCGCGCATGGCCCCTGCGTTCACGGTGGGTTCAGTCCAGCTGCGAGGCCGAACCCATGGCCGCCAGCAAGGCGTGGTTGATGTCGTCGAAGCCCATCATCACGTGGTCGGCGGCGTCCTTGATGTCGAAGACGTCGCTGCCCTCCATGGCCTGCACGAGCTTGAAGTAGGGCTCGTAGGGGCCGGTGTGGTCGGCCAGCACCTGGAAGACCCGCTCGGGCACGGGGATGGTTTTCAGCAGCTCGCTGAAAGGCTGGCGGAACATGCGGTCGAGCAGCGAGAACACGCCGCAGATGAACAGCTCGTTGCGCATCTCCTCGTTGCCATTGACCTTGGCCAGCTCTTCCATGATCAGGCCCCGGCGCACGGCGGCGAACATCACCGGCTTCATGTTGGGGTCCTTGGAGGCGGTGGCCAGCAGCAGCGCCAGCCAGCGCTTGAGGCGCTGGTAGCCCAGGATCATGATGGCGTGGCGAAAGGAGCTGATCTCCACCGACAGCCCGAAGGCCGGCGAGTTGATGTAGCGCATCAGCTTGTAGGCCAGGGGCGGGTCGTGCTTGAGGGTGTTCTCGAGCACCTCGATTTCTTCCTGTCGGTGCACCTGGTCGATGAGCTGCACGATGACCTGCAGCGCGGGCTGGTCGGCCGGTTTGCTGGCGCCCTGGGTCACGTCGTCGATGGGCCAGCCGAGCACGGCCGTCGCGCCATGGCGGAAAGCGGTTTCCATCTCGGCGACGTTGCTCACGCCCACCTGGATGTGGCTGATGCTGCGGCCATTGCCGGCGCCCGGAGCGGCCTGGGGCGCGGGCGCGCCGTCGTTGCGGCGGTCGTCTTCGAAGTCGATGATGGACTGCTTGAAGCAGGGCAGCACCTCTTTGGGCAGCTCGCCCAGGGGGCGGCCCTTGAGCAGCAGCGTGCTGCCGTTGGCGTGCAGCGTGCACAGCGCGTCGATGTTGGCTGGGTCACTGGCCATGAAGGCCGGCACCTCGATGAAGATGTGCGTGCCCGGCTGGGCGGCCATCAGGTCCTGCAGCAGGCCTTCGTTGGCGACGTTCAGCCACAGGCCGGGGCCGCCGACGGGCCAGGCTTCGCCGAGCGCCGCCAGCAGCGACGCGGCATCCAGGCTCTGGCCTGGCGTGGTGGGCCAGACCGTCAGGCGCGTGGCGGTCACGGCTCGGTTGCGGTCGATGACGGGGCTGTACGACAGGGCGATCTGCCCGAGGATGGCGTGGTCCATGGTGTGGGCTGTGCGATGGGGTGGGGGTCAGCCGTTGATGTAGTTGAACAGCGAGAGCTTCTGCACGGCAGCGTAACTCTGCAATGCCACTTCGTAGCCGGTCTGCTGTCCCTGGAACTTCGAGATGGCCTCGGTCAGGTCCAGGTCCTCGGCGCTGGACTTTTCCTGCTGGGCCGACAGCTTGAGGGCGCTGATGCGGCTTTCGATGCCGTCCATCCGGTTGAGGGACTCGCCCACCGCAGAGCGCGCGCCCTGCAGGTTGTTGAGCACGCTGTCGAGTCCGGTGATGCCGGTGGTGGTGATCTGCTGGACGGCGGGCCCCAGGACGTTGTCCTGGCTGAGCGAGGCGATGGTGTCGTCCAGCGTCTTGAAAATGCTCTGGCTGTTGGTCGACTCGCCGATGGTGAAGACGTCGCCATTGGCTGGCTCGCCCGACACCGACACGGCCATCCCCAGTCCGGGGATCTGGATGGCCTTGCCCGAATCGAAGGCTTGGCCAGTGGCCAGCGGTGTTTCCGGCACGGTGCTGGTGTCGACGATGTCGTAGGTGCGGGTGCTGCCACTGGTGGCGAAGCGCAACTCGTAGGTGGCCGAGGTGCCGCCACCCGAGGGGTAGGGCAGGGCGGAGGGATCGGTCACGTTGCCGGAGTTGATCCAGGCCTTGCCGCTGTTGCTGCCGGCCAGCGGCCCGGTGGTGAAGATGCCGTTGCCGGTCTTGGACTTCAGGAAGATCTGTTCGCCGTCGACGGTGAGGTTGAGCTTTTCGCTCGACGAGGCCAGCATTTCGCCGCCCTGCGCCTCGAAGCTCACGCCGGTGGTGTTGTCGACGAAGGGGGGTTGGGAGGCACCTTGGCCGCCGAAGACGTAGCCGCCGCCGCCATCCGGTCGGTTGGCGACGTTGAGCAACTGGTTGCGGATCTCGCGCAGCTTGATGGCCAGGGCTTTGCGTTCGCTGTCGCTGTAGCTGCCGTTGCCGGCTGCGACCAGGGTTTCGCGGGCCGACTGCAGCAGCTCGACCGCGTCACCCAGGGCCGATTCGGCGATGCCCATCACGTTGGCGCTGGCGTCCAGCGCACGCTTGTTGGCATCCGACCGGGCGATGCTGGCCAGGGCGCGCTCGGCGCGGGCGGCGGCGGTGGGGTCGTCGCTGGCGCGGTTGACGCGTTTGCCCGAGGTCAGCTGCATCTGGGTCTCGGAGAGGTCCTGCTGACGTTTTTGCAGGTTGGCGATGGCCGTGTCGTAAGCGTAAGCGGTGACGATGCGCATGATCAGGCTCCTCAACCGCGAGCGGTCTGCAACAAGGTGTCGAAAAGGGATTGGGCGATCTGAAGGACCTTGGCGGCGGCCTGGTAGCTCTGCTGGAACTGGATGAGTTTGGCGGCTTCCTCGTCGAGGTTGACACCGGTGACGCCCGTCAGCGTTTGCTCGCTGGTGTCGGCCAGCGTGGCGGAGATGCTGGCGGACGTCTTGCCGCTTTGCACCAGCACGCCGAGGTTGCCGATCATCTGCGAGTAGGCATCGGTCACGGTGGCCTGGGTGCTGCCGTCCAGCGAGATGATGGTCTGGTCGCGCAGCTTGAGCATGGCGCGCGCGTTGCCGTTGTTGGCGCTCGGGTTCTGCGTGATGGCCACGGTGATCTTGTCGCCGGGGCGCGGCACGCCGGTCACGTTGACCATGAACAGCGCTTCTGGCGGCGTCGAGCCGGCGTCGGCGTCGCTGATGGGCGTGCCGGCCGACCACACGCGGGCGGGCACCACGTCCTTGTAAGGCACGCCGTTCTGGTCGACGAAGCGGTAGGTCAGCGTCGGGTCCAGCGGGTTGGGCTGTTCGAAGACGACCGTGAGGGGCTGGCCGTTCGTGGGCAGGGACGAGCCGTAGTCGAGCGCGTTGACGCCGGGCAGGGCGCGGTTCATCACCAGCGACTCGATCGCCAGCGTGCCCTGGTTGGAGGGCTGGATGGCGGCGGTCAGCGGCGACGCGGCGGCCAGGCCCTTGGGCTGGTTCAGCGCCAGGCTGATGCTGGCGGCCGAGGTGGTGTTCAGGAAGATCGGGATGCCGACGGGGTTGCCGGAGGCGTCGAAGGTGGTCTGCGGATTGCCCTCGAGGTCAACGCCCAGGGCTTGCTGCTCGTTGATGGCGTCGGCGAACTGCTGGACGAAGGTGTTGAGGTTGGCCCGCGTCTGGGCGATGTCGGTGTCCTGGAAGGTCAGCAGGCCCCTGAGCGCGCCGCCCATCAACTGGTCGGATTCGAGGATGCGGTCGGTGCCGTTGGTGCGCAGGGCCACCCGAGCCAGCGTGCTGTCCAGCGGGTCGCGGACCACCGCCAGGGTCTCGGCGCTGTTGCTCAGCACGAGCAACTGGCCACCACCCATGAACACGTTGAGCGAGCCATCGTCGGCCTCGACCGTGTTGACCTGCACCAGTTTGTTGAGGTCCTGGATGAGCTGGTCGCGCTTGTCGAGCAGGTCGTTGGGGGCGTGGCCGATGCCGCTGAACGAAGCGATGGCCTGGTTGGTCTTGGCGATCTGCTGTGTCAGCGAATTGATGCGCGCGACCGAGGTCTCCATGTCGCTGACCACACCCAGCTGCATCTGGTTGAGCTGGTCGGCGGCGGTGTTGACGCGGCTGACCCACTCCTTGGCGCGCGAGAGCACGACCTGGCGGGCCGACATGTCCTGCGGCTGGTTGGCGACGTCGACGAAGGCGTTGAGCAACTGGCTGGCGGCGTAGCCCAGGCCGGTTTCACCGGTGGGCAGCACCTTCTCGAGCTGGTTGAGCTTTTCCAGGCGAGTCTGGTCGGCCGAGGCCATGGCCTGGTTCAGGTTGTTTTCCTTGATCAGGAACTCGTTGGTCTGGCGCGCGACGGTGGTGACCTTGACCCCGCGGCCGAAGAAGCCGGCGCCCGTGTAGAGGCCGCCTTCCGTTTCCAGCTGCACCGTCTGGCGTGAATAGCCAGGCGTGTTGACGTTGCTGATGTTGTGGCTGATGGTGTCCAGGTTGACCTGGGCGGCCTGCATGGCCCGTGTGCCCAGACCGAAGATGCCTGATCCCATGGTGTCCTCCGATCAGGCCGTCAAGCCATGCTGCGCTGAACGCGCAGGGCGGTGTTGATGACCTGGGTCAGCTTGTTCGCGTAAGCCGGGTCGGTGGCGTAACCTGCCTTCTGCAGGCCCTGGGCATAGCCCTGCGCCGTGTCGGCCTTGGCGACGGTCTGACTGTAGCGCGGGCTCTGCGTCAGCAGGCGAGCGTGGTCCTTGAAAGCGTCTGCGTAAGAGTCATACGCACGGAATTTGGCCGTCACCTTGCGCGCCACGCCGCCGATGTACTCGGTGGTGGTCACCTCGGCGACCTTGCCCTTCCAGTCGGAAGTTGCCTTGATGCCGAACAGGTTGTGGCTGGAGCTGCCGTCCTTCATCTTGATCTCGTGCTTGCCCCAGCCGGATTCCAGCGCCGCCTGGCCCAGGATGTGGCCGGACGGGATGCCCGAGGCGGCCTCGGCGGCCTTGGCGGCTTCGTGGTGCTTGCGGATGAACTGCTCGCTGTTGCTCAGGCGTTTGCCGTCGGAGGTGGTGGTGGCGTTGCTGGCGGTGTTCGTGCGGGCGCTGCCGCGATCCAGGCTTTGTGCGCGGCGCAGGATCTCTTCGAGATCGGCGCCGTTGCCGCCTGGGAACTGGGTGGCGTCGAGGTCACCCAGGTCGCCGAGCTGGCCCAGGCCCTTGAAAGAGTTGGTGCCGGCGACGCGGCTGAGGGTGCTGGCGCTGGCCGTGGTGCCGCCGGTGGCGCCTGACTTGTCGGCGGTCTCCGGCTTGATGCCCATCTGGCGCTCGAGCTGCTTGGCGATGGCATCGGCCAGCCCGCCGGGTCGGCCGCTCATCTGGCCTGCGAACTGGGTGTCGAGCATGCCGGTGGCCATCTCGGAGCCGCTGTTTTCGAACATGCCGCTGGACATGGTCGAGGCGCGCATGCTCTTCATCAGCTCGCCCATGAACAGGCTTTCGAGCTGTTTCGCGGTTTCGCGCACCGCGGCGCGCGGGTTGGTGCCGGAGGTGCCCTTGAGGCGGTCCAGCGACCGCAGGTCCATGGTCAGGCCATTGGTGGCGGCGGGGTTGTTCACGCTCATGTCAGATCACCTCCAGCTCGGCTTGGAGCGCGCCGGCCGCCTTCATGGCTTGCAGGATGGCCAGCAGGTCCTGCGGGTTGGCGCCCAGGGTGTTGAGCGCCTTGACGACATCGGTCAGCTTGCTGCCGGCGGGCAGCTGGATGATGTTGCCGGGTTCCTGGTTGATGCGGATGTCGGCTTTTTCGGTGACCACGGTCTGCCCTTGCGACAGGGGGTTGGGCTGGCTGACAACCGGGGTGGAGCTGATGGTCACCGACAGGTTGCCGTGGGCCACCGCGCAGGGGCCGATGGTCACCGCCTGGTTCATCACGATGGAGCCGGTGCGGGCGTTGACGATGATCTTGGCCGAGGGCGTGGCGCGGTCGATGGAGATGTTCTCCAGGTCGGCCATGAAGGCCACGCGGTCGCCGGTTTGCTGCGGCAGTCGGACCATCACGCTGCGACCGCTCAGGGCTTCGGCGGTGCCCGGGCCCTTGGCCTTGTTGATGGCGTTGGCCACTTCGCGGGCGGTGTTGAAGTCGTCGGATTGCAGGTCGTACTGGATGGCGCTGCCTTGTGCCCAGGGCGTGGCCACGGCGCGCTCGACCGTGGCGCCAGCGGGGATGCGGCCGGCGCTCAGGTGGTTGACGGTGACCTTGGAGCCACCTGCGGCGGCGCCAGCGCCGACCACGACCACGTTGCCCTGCGCGAGCGCGTAGATCTGGCCATCGGCGCCCTTGAGCGGGGTGGCGATCAGGGTGCCGCCGCGCAGCGACTTGGCGTTGCCCAGCGACGAGACGTTGATGTCCAGGGGTTGGCCGGGTTGGGCGAAGGGGGGCAGGGTGGCCGTCACCAGCACGGCCGCCACGTTCTTGAGCTGCATGTTGGCGCCAGCCGGCACCGTGATGCCCATCTGCTGGAGCATCGCGTTGATGCTCTGGGCGGTGAAGGGGGTCTGGGTGGTCTGGTCGCCCGTGCCGTCGAGGCCGACGACCAGGCCGTAGCCCATCAGCTGGTTGGGACGCACGCCTTGGACGGCGGCGATTTCCTTCAGGCGCACGGCCTGGGCCTGAACGGGCCACCACAGGGCTGCGGATGCGGCCAGGAAGGCCAGGGCGATCAGCAGTTTGAGGATGCGGTCAGTGTGGTTCATGGCGCCGGTTCCAGGGGGGACTCGGCTCCATTTTCCGGACCTTTAGAAGGGCGAGACGCTCAAAAAGAACCGCCCCAACCAGCCTATTCCTTGGGCTTCGTGCTGCTGCCCTCGGCCCATCTGCTCGACGCGGACGTTGGCCACCTGACTCGACCTCACGAGGTTGCCGGGCTGGATGGTGTAGGGGTCGATCTGCCCCGAAAAGCGCAGGACGTCGACGTTTTTCGCCACGCCGATCTGCTTTTCACCAGACACAATCAGGTGCCCGTTGGGCAGCACCTCGACCACCGTGGTGGTGATCGAGCCCGAGAACGTGCCGACGGCTTCGCTGCTGCCCTTGCCATCGAATTTGTTGTTGCTGCTGCCTTCGGCGCCCAGCTTGGCCAGTTGCGTCACGTTGGCGATCGGCACGGCCGTGATGCTGCTGTCGACCGAGCCCTTTTTCTCGATGGAGCTGGTCGTTTCCTGCTTGGCCGAGACGTTCTCGCTGATCTGGATGGTGATGATGTCGCCGACCATGCGCGCGCGGTGGCTCTCGTAGAGCGGCCGGTAGCCGGCCTGCTGGAACAGCGAGCCGTTGTTGACGGGCGTGTAGGCGCCCGCCACGGGGCGAACCTGGGTGGGCTGCATCACGTCGACGCGCGGGTTCATGACCTCGCAACCGGCCAGGGCCAGCGCGGCGAGGGCGAGGGCAAGGTGCCTGGCGGTGCGAGCGGCCTTCATCACAGCTGCCCCAGCTTTTGCAGCATCTGATCCGAGGTCTGGATGGCCTTGGAGTTCAGCTCGTAGGCGCGCTGGGTCTGGATCATCATCACCAGCTCCTGCACCACGTTCACGTTCGAGGTTTCCACGAAGCCTTGTGACAGGCTGCCGCGCTGGTCCGAAGCCGGGTTGCCCGACTGGGGCTGGCCCGAGGCCTCGGTTTCCTGGAAGTAGTTCTGGCCCTTGGGGTCCAACCCGTTGGGGTTGATGAAGGTCGACATCTGGAACTGGCCGATGCGCTGCACGGCGGTCGTGCCAGGCATGGTGGCGGTGATGACGCCGTCGTTGCCGATGGTGACCTGGGTGGCCTCGGCCGGGATGGTGCCGCCACCGATGTTGACCGGGTAGCCATTGTTGGTGACGATGCGACCCTGGTTGTCGATCTGGAAGGCGCCGTCACGCGTGTAGCCGATGGTGCCGTCGGGCAGGGTGACTTCGAAGAAGCCCTTGCCCTGGATGGCCACGTCCAGGTTGTTGCCCGTCTGCTGCAGGTTGCCCTGCGTGAACTGGCGGGAAGAAGCCACCGCGCGCACGCCCAGGCCGGCTTGCAGGCCGGTTGGCAGCGTGGTCTGGTCGGAACTGTTGGCGCCGCTTTGCCGCAGGTTCTGGTACATGAGGTCTTCGAAGACCGCATGCGTCTGCTTGAAGCCGTTGGTGCCGCTGTTGGCCAGGTTGTTGGAGATGTGGTCCAGCTGGGTTTGCTGGGCTTCCATGCCGGACTTCGATACCCACAGGGAACGCATCATGGTGAAACTCCTTCGGCGCGATGCCGTTCTTCAGGGTCAGCCGTTGGCCGACAGCAGCTGGGCTGCGGTCTTCTCGTTTTGCTCGGCGGTCTGCATCAGGCGCATCTGCGCCTCGTACTGACGCTGCGAAGCGATCATCTGCACCGTGGTCTCGATCGGGTTCACGTTCGAGCCTTCGAGCGCACCGTCCTGCAGTCGGGCGGTTTCGTCCAGGGGCAACTGGGCGCCATCGGCTGGTCGGAACAGGCCGTCTTCGCCGCGCTGCAGCTTGGTCTCGGGTGTCACCAGCTTGATGCGGCCCACGTTCTGGCTCTTGCCATTGAGTCCTCGGGCGCTGACGGTGCCATCGGGGGCGATGCTGGGCTCCGAGCCAACCGGGATGGTGATCGGGCCGCCATCGCCCAGCACCTGCAGGCCCTCGGCGGTCACCAGGGTGCCCTGGTTGTCGGTCATCAGGTGGCCGGCGCGCGAGTAGGCCTCGGTGCCGTCCAGGCCCTGCACCGCCATCCACGACTTGCCCATGACGGCGACGTCCAGCGGGCGGTTGGTCGGGGTGATGGTGCCGGCGCTCTCGTCGTAGCCGACGGTGGTCTCGAGCGAGTAGACGCGGGTCGAGGCGCCATCGCCACGCACGGGCACGGCGCGCAGGGCATGCAGCTCGGCGCGAAAACCCGTGGTGCTGACGTTGGCCAGGTTGTTGGCCAGCACCTCCTGCTGGGCGAAGTTGGCCTTCGCGCCAGCCATGCTGAGGTAGATCATGCGGTCCATGGTGTGCTCCGTGTGCTGCGGTCAGGGGCCTCGACTCGGGTGGCTCAAACCTGCATCAACGCAGGTTCACCAGCGTCTGCAGCACCTGGTCCTCGGTCTTGATGGTCTGGGCGTTGGCCTGGTAGGTCCGCTGCGCCACGATCATGTTGACCAGCTCGCCCGTCAGGTCCACGTTGGACTCTTCCAGGGCGCCGGACTGAAGCAGGCCGTAGACACCGCTGCCGGGCGAGCCCAGCGGCAGGGGCTCGCCAGAGGCGTTGGTGGCCTTCCATTCATTGGCCCCGATGGGTTGCAGGCCATTGAGGTTGCGGAAGTCGGCCAGCTGGACGCGGGCGAGGGCCTTGGACTGGCCGTTGGTGTAGCGGGCCTTGACGGTGCCGTCGGATTCGATGATGAAGTCCGACAGGTTGCCGGCGCCGTAGCCACCACCGATGAGGTTGGTCACGGCGTAGTTGCCCGAGTACTCGGTCGAGGCCGACATGTCGAAGGTCACGCCGACCAGGGGTTGGCCGTTGTTGCCACCCGGGATGTCGGGCAGGGTGATCACCGTGTTGGCCGGCAGCGACCCATCGGGGTTGAAGATGACCTGGCCGATGGGCAGCGGGGTCGGCGGGGGCACGGTGGTGGCCGCGCCAGGCGGGTTGATCGAGGCGGCGTTGGTGTTGCCGTCGGCGGTCACGTAGATGTCCCAGGTGGCGCCTTGGGCGGCCACAGGCGGAACCGCCGAGAGGTCTTCCGCCACGGCGTCGGCCACCTTGCGGAAGTAGTAGTTCAGTGCGACGGGGGCGCCGTTGTCACCATAGACCGTCTGCGAGGTCACGAAGTTGTAGCTCTTGGAGTTCTCGAAATCGACCGCGATGGCTGAGTCGATGGTCTTGGCGCGCGCGTCCAGGTTGGCCGTCATCGTGATGGCTTCGGCGGGCTCGGGCGCCGAGCCTTCGTTGCTCAGCTGGATCGGGGAGCCGGCCGGGCCGGCGGGCGCGCCGGTTTCGTCCAGGGCCTGGCCCAGCAGCTTGTGCTGCTCGTTGTTGATGATGAAGCCCTGGGCGTCGCGCTTGAACTGGCCATTGCGCGAATAGACCGTTTCACCCTGGTCGGTGGCCAGCGCGAAGAAGCCCCGGCCGTTGATGGCCAGGTCCAGGTTGTTGGAGGTGGTGGAGATGTTGCCTTGCGTGAACTGCTGCGCCACGGCCGCCACGCGGGCGCCGATGCCGATGCCGTTGTTGCCTGCACCGCCCAGGGAGGCCGCGTACATGTCGGAGAACTCGGCTCGCGCGGATTTGGCGCCATAGGTGTTGGCGTTGGCGACGTTGTTGCCGATGACCTCCAGCGCCTTGCTGGAGATGTTCAGACCGGAGAGACCTTGTTGGAAGCCCATGTTCTTGTCCTTTCGGGGTGCTGCTGGAGGGACGGGGGGATCAGGAAACGGCCTTGACCTGGCTGTACGGGATGGTGGATCCGTTGGCCAATTCGAGGTTGAGTGCGCCGTTGTTGGTGTTGACGGCGCTGACCGCGCTGCCCATCATCGGCGTGGCCGTGACAGCCTTGCCGTTGGTGGTGGCCGTCACCTGGAACTTCAGGCCGCTGGTGGACGTGCCTGCTGGCGGCGTCCACTCGAAACCTTGACGGCCGGCGGCCTTGCCCGTCTCGGTGAAGGAGTCGATGACGGTGCCCGACGAATTGACCACGTCGATGCGCACCGTGCTGGCCGCGGCCGCCAGCTCGTAGCCCGCAGCGGCCTTGCCTTCGCTGTTGACGAAGAGCTGGTTGCCCTCGTAGAGCACGCCGTGGCCCACCAGGGAAGAGCCTTGCAGCATCTGCATGCTGGCCATGCTGGTGCTCATGCCCGCCATGGTGGTGTTGAGCTTTTCGATGCCCGTGACCGTGTTGATCTGGGCCATCTGGCTCGTCACCTGGGCGTTGTCCATGGGGTTGAGCGGGTCCTGGTTCTGCATCTGCGTGACCAGGAGCTTGAGGAAGCGATCCTGCGCGTCGGCGTTCGACGTCGACTTGTTGCCGGTCGCGGCCGAGGTGGCGCTGTTGGCGGCGGTGTTGTTGGTGACGGCTGTGCTCATGATCAGTTACCTTGTCCCATCTGCAGGGTCTTGCTCAACAGCGACTTGGCCGTGTTCATGACCTCGATGTTGTTCTGATAGGAACGCGAGGCGGAGATCATGTTGACCATCTCTTCCACGGCGTTGACGTTGCTGTAGGTGACGTAGCCCTCGGCGTCGGCCTGCGGGTGCTTGGGGTCGAACTGGCGGCGGCCCGGGGTCTGGTCCTCGGTGACCTGCGAGACGTTGACACCGGCGGTGCCGACATCGCCCATCGGCGTCGTGCTGAAGACCACCTGACGGGCCTTGTAGGCCTGGCGGTCGGGGCCGGCCACCGTGTCGGCGTTGGCCAGGTTCGAGGCCACGACGTTGAGGCGCTGGCTTTGCGCGCTGACCGCGCTGCCGGCGACGTTGAAGATCTTGAACATCGACATCGTGGTCTCCTCTCAGGTCGTCACTGGCCCGTGATGGCCGTGTTGAGCGTGCGCACCGTGCCATTGATGAAACGCAGGGTGGCCTCGTAACGCACGGTGTTGTCCACGAAGCTGGCGCGCTCGCGGTTCATGTCCACGGTGTTGTTGTCGAGGTTGGTCTGGGCGTTGGTGGCGTAGCTCAGCGAGGGCTCGGCGTTGTTGCCGGCGGGGCGGCCGTCCAGGCCCAGGTGGCCGGCGTGGCTGCTGCTCGGGCGAACGGTGGAGGGCGCCAGGGCGGACGTGCCGCTGGTGCGCTGGCCGGTGGCCTGGCTCAGGGCCTGCGAGAAGTCGAATTCGCGCGCCACGTAGCCGGGGGTGTCGGCGTTGGCGATGTTGCTGGCGATCAGGCGCTGGCGCTCCGACCGCAGCGTGAGCGCGGTGGCCTGGAAATTCAGCGAGTCGGTCAGTCTGTTCAGCATGGTGACATCCTCCGGCGGACTGCTTCCCGAGGGCCGGGATGCAGGTCGACGCAGCGTGAAGGGGATGTTGATCCTTGCGCGCCGGAACATGAGCCGAAATAGCGCGCCAAACGGGCCTCATTTCCCGGCCTTGCACCATGCGGGGACTGCCTAAATTGGCGGCATGGACCACCGCACCCCCACCATCTTTGGACATCACGCGCGCAGCCCCCGTGGGCTGGGCGCTGCCATGGCCCGGGTGGTCGCCCAGCTGTCGGCCTGCCTGGCTGCCTGGGTGATCGGGGTGCCCACGGCCCTGGCCGGCGATGGCGTTGCGTCCGCCCCGAGCCTGCAGGCCCAGGTCGAGGGCCTGCTCAAGCAGCAGCCCCTGCCCAGGGCCGCCGAGGCCGAAAAACGCCAGCCCTGGCGGGTCGAGGTCAGCCTGGGCCAGCTGGACCCGCGCATCCGCCTGGCGCCGTGCGACCGCGTCAAGGCTTACCTGCCCGATGGCGCGCAGCTGTGGGGCCGCACCCGCGTGGGCCTGCGCTGCGAGCAGGGCACGGTGCGCTGGAATGTGTATTGGCCGGTGCAGGTCAAGGTCTGGGGGCAGGCGCTGGTCGCGACCGTGCCCCTGCGGCCTGGCAGCGTCGTTGCCGCCTCCGATGTGGCGCTGGCCGAGGTCGACCTCGCCGCCTCGGGCTCTCCTGCGTTGGCCCGTCAGGCCGACATCGTGGGGCGCACCGTGCTGCGCGCCATCTCGCCAGGCCAGAGCCTGCGCCAGGACGACGTCAAGACCCGCCGCTGGTTTGCCGCTGGTGACCCGGTTCGCCTGAACGTCAAGGGCGCAGGGTTCATGGTGGCGGGCGAGGGCGTGGCCCTGAGCCCTGGCGACGAAGGCCGTTGCGCCCGCGTTCGCACCGAACAGGGGCGCGTTTTGTGCGGTCAGCCGGTGGGCGAGCGCCTCGTGGAGGTGACACTGTGAGTCACCGCCAGAGACAAAATCTTTCAAAATACCCCCCCTTGGACGGGGGGAAACCTCATTCGAGGCTAAAGTCTTTCCGAGGCCGCGTCGATATCGCGGATGTGACCACTCGGCATGCGCCGGGTCTTAGGAGTACATCATGAAAATCGGCAACCCCCTTGACAAGGCGCTCGGTGCTGTCACCGGACGCACGGAAGGCGCTGCTTCGACCAATGCCTCCGGACGAGCATCATCCACCGATGGGCCCGTCACTCAGAGTGCAAAAGTCACGCTGTCCACCTCCGCGACGGGTCTGATGGCCGGCGGCGATGGCGTCATCGACATGGAGAAAGTCTCCAAGGTCAAGCAGGCCATCGACGACGGCAGCTACCAGGTCGACGCCGAGGTGATCGCTGACAAGCTGATCAGCAACGCCAAGGAACTGCTGCAACGCGGCCAAGCCTGACGACATGCATCGAACCGCTGTACCTGTTTTCGACACCTCGGCCTGCCTGGCCGAGGTCGACGCCCACCTGTCCGCCCTGGACGAGGCGCTGGCGTCGGGCGATGCCGAGCGCATCGACGGGCAGGTTCAGCGTTTGCAGCAATGCCTGGCCACCTCGCTGGCGGCCTTTCGCCATGGCGAGGGATCGGCCCTGTCGCCGGAGCTGGTGCAGCGCCTGATGCTGGCGCGCACCCGCTGCATGCAGCAACAGCAGGCGGTTCACCGCGCCACGGCTTCGTTCGGCCGCACCCTGGGGATGCTGTTCCCGGGGGAAAGCACCTCGTTCGCGCCCCCGGCCACCAACGCCACGGCCCGCGCCCTGCAGGCCTACCGCTGAGCCCCGGGGCTCCACTGACGCCCCCGCAGGCGTCGGTGTCGCCGTGTCGGCGCCTCAGTCGGCCATGCCTTCGACCACCATCTGCACGCGCTGTCGCCCCTGGAATTCGTCCAGGCTGAGGCGATAGGCCAGCTGCGCCCGCGCGGGCAGCGGCTCGCTGCGCCCGAACCAGATCCCGTCGCGCACCGTGCCCTGCATGCGCAGGCTGAGCTTGAGGTGGCGTGTGCCCACCAGGCGCTGGGTGATGATTTCCACCTCGTCGCTGAAAACCGGTGCTTCGAAACCGGGGCCCCAGACGGCTTCGTCGAGCTGGGCCACGGCCTCGGGCGTGAAACACTCGGCTGGCAGCGGGCCATCGGTGGGCAGCTGGCGTGCCAGCAGGCTGGCGTCCAGCCCGGCCTCGGCCACGCGCACCAGGGCCTGCTCGAACACCTCGAAATCGCCCTCGCCGATGGTGCAGCCCGCGGCCATGGCGTGGCCCCCGAACTTGCGCAGCAGGCCGGGGTGGCGTTTGCCGATCAAATCGAGTGCGTCGCGCAGGTGAAAGCCCGCGATGGATCGCCCCGAGCCCTTGAGCAGCCCGTCCTGGCCCATCGCGAAGACGAAGGTGGGGCGGTGCAGGCGGTCTTTCAGGCGCGAGGCCACGATGCCGACCACGCCTTCGTGGAACTCGGCATCGAACAGGGCGATGGCGGCAGGGGGCTCGCCTTCGGGCATCAGCGAGTCAAGCCGCAGCTCGGCCTGCTCGCGCATGCCAGATTCCAGCTCGCGCCTTTCGCGGTTGATGGCGTCGAGCTGCTGGGCCAGTTCCATGGCGCGCCGCCGGTCGTCGGTCAGCAGGCACTCGATGCCCAGGCCCATCTCGGCCAGGCGGCCGGCGGCGTTCACGCGCGGGCCCAGGGCAAAGCCGAAGTCCTGGCTGGTGGCGCGCGAGGCATCGCGGCCCGCGGCGTTGAACAGCGCGGCGATGCCCGGCTGCATGCGACCCGAGCGGATGCGCTTGAGGCCCTGGCTGACCAGGCGGCGGTTGTTGTCGTCGAGCCGGCCCACGTCGGCGATGGTGCCGAGCGCGACCAGGTCGAGCAGGGCGTCGATGCGGGGCTGGCTGGCGGCGTCGAAGCGGCCGCGCTGGCGCAGCTCGGCGCGCAGGGCCAGCAGCACGTAAAACATCACGCCCACGCCGACCATGGCCTTGCTGGGGAAGGGGCAGCCGGGCTGGTTGGGGTTCACGATCACGTCGGCCTCGGGCAGGCTGACGGTGCCGTCGTCCAGCACCACGGGCAGGTGGTGGTCGGTGATGAGCACCTTCATGCCCTGGGCGCGGGCCAGCGTCACGGCTTCGTGGCTGGCCATGCCGTTGTCCACGGTCACGAGCACGTCGGCACCGCGCTGTTTCACCATCTCGACGATGGGCGGCGTCAGGCCGTAGCCGTGCAGGGCGCGGTCGGGCACCACGTAGCCCACCTGATCGGGCCGGGCGCCCAGCATCGTCAGGCCGCGCAGGCCGGTGGCGCAGGCGGTGGCGCCGTCGCAGTCGTAGTCGGCCACGATGCAGATGCGCTGGCCCTGCTCGATGGCGTCGGCAAGCAGGCGGGCGGCTTCCTGCGTGCCTTGCAGTTGCGAGGGCGGCAGCAGGCGCGCGGGGCTGTCGTCGAGGTCTTCGGGCTGGCGGATGCCGCGCGCGGCGTACAGGCGGGCCAGCAGCGGGGGCACACCGGCCTGCTCCAGGGACCAGGCGGTGCGCGGGGGCACGTCTCGGGGGGTGAACTTCATGGTGGACGTGGCGGTCGGGGCTGGGTGGGGCGGGTGCCGATCACAGATCGGCCAGGCAGGCGGCGGGCGAGGCGTGGGCGGTGCGGCCACCGATCCGCCGCAGGCTCGTCAGCAAACGTGCGGTCAGGCCGGGCTTCGCTCCCGGGCCGAAGGTCACGGCGTGGCGCTCGCCGCAGAGGGTGAGTTTGACAGCTTGCCCGGCATCGAGTGCCGACTGCACCTCTGGCAGCACCCGGGCGTCGATGTGCTGCCAGGCTTGCAGCCACAGCGGCATGTCGTCGGCCAGCAGGGGCGTGCGCAGGTCATCGACCACGCGCAGGTGGGCTGGCAGGGTCAGTGTGGCAGGCGGGCGGCCGCAGCCGCTCACCCAGAATGAATTGATGGTGGCCAGGCCGGCCTCGCTGCGGCGCTCGTTGAGCGGGTGGTTGTACAGCAGCATCTGCGCCTCGGCTTGCAGGCGGCGCAGCTTGCGCGCCAGCGGGTGGCCGTCGGGGTCTTCGGCCAGCCAGAGGTCGGGGTTGCGGCCGATCACGCGCTCGAGCGAGGCGGTGCTCAGGCCATCGAGGTCAGGGTGGCTGGCGTACCAGCGGGTGGCGGCACCCCATTGCAGCGTCCAGCCGTCTTCCTCGAAGAACGGGCGCAGGGCATCCAGCAGGGCGCGGGACTCGTCATCGCCCAGGCCCAGGCCGGCCGGATCGAGCAAGGTCAGGTGGTCGCGGCCCATCAGCCAGTGGCCGGGGCTGAGCAGGGCCCAGCAGCGGTCGGCGGGCAGCGTCAGGCCGTCCCTCGCCGCCGACCAGGCGCCCCAGGGCTGCAGTCCACCCGGCTCTTGCCAGCCCAACTCATGGGCCAGCAGGCGCTCGTGAGGCATGGCCAGGGCGTATTCGTCGCCCTCGAGCCGTGCGATGGGGGGCAGGCGGTCAAGCAACTGGCTCAGGCGGGGCAGGGCGGGGGGGGCTTTCAGGCGCGTCAGGGCGTGCTGACAGGGCTCGGACAGGCTGGCCGCGAACGGAATGACCCAGTGCAAGGTGGCGCCATGGGCGTCGGGCGTGGCGAGATCGGGGACAGAACCGGGGGCAAGGGGCATGGGTGCGATTATCGAATGAGTACACTCCCCCCACCATGAACTTGCCTTACGAATGGCGGGTGGGTTGGCGCTACACGCGGGCCAGCCGTTCCACCCGTCGCAACGGTTTCATTTCCTTCATCTCCGGGGTGTCCGTGCTGGGCATCGCCCTGGGCGTGGCGGCCCTCATCATCGTGCTGTCGGTGATGAACGGCTTCCAGAAGGAGGTGCGCGATCGCATGCTGTCGGTCATCGCGCACGTCGAGCTGCACGACACCTCCGGCATCGGCCTGCCCGACTGGCATGTGCTGGCCGATCAGGCCAGGCGGCACCCGGCCGTTGTCGGGGCGGCGCCCTTCGTGCCGGCCCAGGCCCTGATCGCCCGGGGCGAGGACATGCGCGGTGCCATCGTGCGAGGCATCGACCCGCAAGCCGAGGTTTCGGTCACGCCACTGGCCGCCAGCATGAAGGACACCTTCGCAAGGCTTCAACCGGGTGAGTGGGGCGTGATCATCGGCCACGAGATGGCGCTGCAGTTGGGCGTGCGCGAGGGCGATGCGCTCACGCTGGTGGCGCCCAGTGGCCAGGTGACGCCGGCGGGCATCACGCCGCGGGTCAAGCAGGTCACGGTGCAGGGCATCTTCAGTGCCGGTCACTATGAGTACGACAACGGCCTGGTGCTGATGCACATCGACGACGCCGCGCGCCTGTTCCGCACGGGCGGTCCGGTGGGCGTGCAGCTCAAGCTGAAAGACGCTCAGCAGGCCCGCGTGGTGGCGGCCGAGCTGGCCGACCAACTCGGCCCGGGCATCGCCGTGCGCGACTGGACGCGCACCAACCGCAACTGGTTCGACGCCGTGCAGGTCGAAAAGCGCATGATGTTCATCATCCTGACGCTGATCGTGGCCGTGGCCGCCTTCAACCTGGTCTCCACCCTGGTGATGACGGTGACCGACAAGCAGGCCGACATCGCCATCCTGCGCACGCTGGGCGCCAGCCCGCGCTCGATCATGGGCATCTTCATGGTGCAGGGCGCCATGTCGGGCGTGCTGGGCACGATCGGTGGCCTGGGCCTGGGCCTGCTGGTGGCCTTCAACATCGACGTCATCGTGCCGGCCATCGAGCGCCTGCTGGGGGTGAGCTTCCTGCCGGGCAGCATCTACCTCATCAGCAAGATGCCATCCGACCCGCAGGCCGCCGACATCGTCCCCATCGGCATCATCTCCCTGGTCCTGTCCCTGGTCGCGACGCTCTACCCGAGCTGGCGCGCCAGCCGCGTGCAACCCGCCGAGGCCCTCCGATATGAATGACAAACGCGCGTCCTTCTACCGTCCGCTGCGCGTGCGCAAGGTGCATTCCTGGCGCACCTTCCTGTGGCTGAGCCGGGGCTTCAGCGACTTCCTCAACGCGCCGCTGGTGGGGCTGCTGCATGGCCTGGCCATGGGCGTGTTCGGCGGGTTGATGCTTTATGTGGCCTGGGACCGTTTCTGGGTGCTGGCCGGTGCGCTGTCGGGCTTCCTGCTGGTGGCGCCCGTTCTGTCAACGGGGCTGTATGCCGTCAGCCGGGGCCTGCTCAAGGGCGAGAACGTGGGCCTGCACACGGTCTGGCAGGTGTGGTCGTCGCTGGACGGGCGGCTGGTGCGCTTCGGCCTGCTGCTGACGGCATTGGGCACGGGCTGGGTCATCACCTCGGCGGCGCTCATCACCCTGGGCGTCAAGCCCGCGGTGACCACGCCCGACGACTTCCTCATGCGCGTGGTGCTGGCGCCCGATCCGGGCTTCTTCGAGCTGTGGCTGGTCATGGGCGGGCTGATGGCCGCGCCGGTCTTTGCCTCCAGCGTGGTCGCGCTGCCCCTGCTCCTCGATCGCCAGGTGGGCGTCGGCCAGGCCGTGCTCACGAGCTGGCGCGCCGTGGTGGCCAACCCGGTCTGCATGAGCCTGTGGGGCGCGATCGTGATGTCGCTGTGCCTGCTGGGCCTGGGCACCCTGATGTTTGGATTGATTCTGGTGATGCCGATCCTGGGCCATGCCACCTGGCATGCCTACCGAGATCTGGTGGTCCGGGAAACGGTTTGAGATGGACGGATTCACTGAAGAGCAGATCGCTCAGTTCGGGCTCACCATCGGCGTGGGCGGCTTCATCCTGTACATGGTGTTCATCATCGTGCAGTTGGCGCGCGAGTCCAAGGCAGGCAAATTCGGCACCTTCGTGCTGTTCCTGGTGCTGGGGTTCGGCTTGCTGGGTTTCCTGGCCAAGAACCTGATCGCCTGGTTCCTCAACATCTGAGCGCGCATGACCCAAGCGACCCATTCGAACGAACTCATCCTGCAGGCCACCGGCCTGGTGCGCCGCTTCACCGAGGGCACGCTGGACGTGACCGTGCTCGACGGCGTGGACCTCGATGTTGCCCGGGGCGAGACCCTGGCCATCGTCGGTGCCTCCGGTTCGGGCAAGAGCACGCTGTTGCACCTGCTGGGCGGGCTGGACGCGCCCACGCGCGGCCGCGTGCACCTGGCTGGCCGCGACCTGGCGCAGCTCAACGCCACCGAGCAGGGCGCCTGGCGCAACCAGCACCTGGGCTTCATCTACCAGTTCCACCACCTGCTGCCTGAATTCACCGCGCTGGACAACGTGGCCATGCCGCTCTTGATCCGCCGCATGCCGATCGAGCAGGCGCGTGAGCAGGCCCGCAGCTGGCTCGATCGCGTCGGCCTGCTCAACCGGGTGGGGCACCGCCCGGCCGAGCTCTCGGGCGGCGAGCGCCAGCGCGTGGCCGTGGCCCGCGCCCTGGTCACCCAGCCCGCTTGCGTGCTGGCCGACGAGCCCACCGGCAACCTCGACCGCCACACCGCGGGCGCTGTGTTCCAGCTCATGCTGGACCTGGCGGCTTCGCAGGGCACAGCCCTGATCATGGTCACCCACGACACCGAGCTGGCTGCGCGCTGCAGCCGCATGCGGCGCCTGGTGGGCGGGCGCTTCGAAGACTGAGCCAGCGAGGGCGGCCCGATGTTCACCGAGCCGGACACCTGGGTCGACACGCACTGCCACCTCGATGCACCCGAGTTCGACGCCGATCGCGACGAGGTGATCGCGAGGGCCCAAGCGGTGGGGGTGGGCTTGCAGGTGGTCCCGGCCGTGATGCCCAGCACCTTCGAATCCGCTCGAGAGGCCGCGCACCGCTGCCTGGGCGCCTATGCCCTGGGCATCCACCCGCTGTATGTCCACCAGGTGCCCGAGGACGCCACCCTGCAGCTGGCTCAGGCCCTGCAGCGCTGGCAGGACGACCCCCGCATGGTCGCCGTGGGCGAGATCGGGCTCGACCACTTCGTGCCTGGGCTGCAGGACGAGGCCAGCCGCGCCTTGCAAGAGCGCATTTACGTGGCGCAGTTGGAGCTGGCCGCGCGCCACCAGCTCCCCGTGATCCTGCACGTGCGCCGCAGCGCCGACGGCCTGCTCAAGCACCTGCGGCGCCTGCGCGAGGCCGGTCGGCCCGTGCCAGGCGGCATCGCACATGCCTTCAACGGCAGTGAACAGCAGGCTCTTGCCTTCATCGAGCTGGGCTTCAAGCTGGGCTTTGGCGGGGCGATGACGTTCGAGCGTGCGCTGCAGATCCGCCGCCTGGCGGCCGAGCTGCCTGCCCAGGCCATCGTGCTGGAAACCGATGCCCCGGACATCCCGCCGCATTGGCTCTACCGCACCGCCGAGCAGCGCTCGCAGGGCCTGGTCAGCCGCAACGAGCCGGCTGAGCTGCCACGCATCGCCCAAACCCTGGCCGAACTGCGGGGTTGGAGCCTGCCAGAGGCCAGGCGCATCACCGCTGCCAACGCACTGGCGGCGCTGCCCCGACTGACGGCACTGGTGGCACTGGTGGCACTGGGGGCCTGACCCCGCGCGGTGCTTGGCTGTGGACCGGCCTGCCAGTCTGCGGCGGGTGGTGTCCCGTTGGCACGGCCTGCCAACGCGTGCACAATGGCCCTGCGATTCGGCACTCCCTTGTTGTCGCGGTACCTGTTGGGTGTGGTTCGGTGCCGGACCCCCGATACATCAGAAAGCAGCACAGGGAGGAGCGACGATGCCGCTGCATCACAGCCATCGGCTGGCCATGCGCCAGGCCTTGGGCCTGGTGGGGACGATGATCCTGGGCCTGGTCGTCATCAGGTTCCTGCCCTTTCAAGAGGGCTTCCACGAGATCGAAGACTTCCTGCCGATCCACACCCTGCTGGAAATGGTGGCGGTGGTGATCGCCGTGCTGGTCTTTGCCTCGGGCTGGAACGCCTACAGCCGTCACTTGCCGAGGCACGGACTGATCCTGGCGTGCGCCTTCCTGGGGGTGGCGATGCTGGACTTCGCTCACGCCATGTCTTTCGGGGGCATGCCTGAATTTGTCACGGCGGGCAACCAGCAGCGCACGGTCAACTTCTGGCTGGCGGCCCGCCTGCTGGCGGCCACCGCGCTGCTGGCGGTGGCGGTGTTGCCGCCAGAAAAGCCAGCGATGGCCAGCAGTCGCTACGGCTGGTTGATCGGTGTGCTGGCCGTGGTGGGGGCCTTCTACTGGGTTTTCCTGTTCCGCCCGGAGTGGGTGCCGCCGACCTACCTGACGGGCACCGGGCTGACCTCCTTCAAGATCGCGGCCGAGTACAGCATCGTGGGCATGAACGTGGTGGCGGCCTGCAGCCTGTGGCAACGCATGCGCCGCCCCCTGCGCTTCAATGCGGCGGCGCTGTTCGGCACGGTCAGTGCCATGGCGCTGAGCGAGCTCTGCTTCACGATGTACGCGACGATGAGCGACATCTACAACGTGACAGGGCATGTCTACAAAGTGGTGTCCTACCTCTTCCTGTACCGGGCGGTTTTCGTCGAGGTGATCCAGGAGCCCTACCGCGAGATGGCCAGGATGGGTGACCAGCTGCGCGCCACGCTGGACGCCGTGCCCGATGTCATGCTGGAGATGGACCTGCATGGCCGCTACCATGCCGTCCACTCGTCCCGGCTGGAGACACTGATCCTGCCGCCGCGCGAGTTGATCGGCAGAACGGTTCACGATGTGCTGAACCCGGAGGATGCCCGCGTGGTCATGTCGGCCCTGGAAGCCGCGCTGGCGAACGGCACCTCGTCGGGCACCCAGCTCCAGGTGGCCGTGCCGCGCGGGCTGCGCTGGTTCGAGCTGTCGGTGTCGCGCAAGGGGGATCTGCATGGCCTGGACACGCGCTTCATCGTGCTGTCGCGTGACATCACCGAGCGCAAGGAGGCGGAGGCGGCCGTGCTGGAGCAGGAGGCCATGGCTCAGGCCAACCGGGCCAAGAGCCAGTTCCTGTCCCGCGTGAGCCACGAGCTGCGCACGCCACTCAACGCCGTGATCGGCTTTGCCCAGTTGCTGCTGCACGATGCCAACGCCCGCATGGCGGCCGGCCAGCGACTGCACGTCGAGTACATCCTGAGGGCGGGTCAGCACCTGCTCGAGATGATCAACGACATCCTCGACCTGACCCGCATCGAGTCCGGCGATGCCGACCTCAAGACCGCGCCCATGCGCCTGGGCGATGTGATCTCCGACAGCCTGCCCATGGTCTTGCCGCAGGCCGAAGCGATGGGTGTGTCGGTCAGTGTGGACGTGTCCCGGGTGGAGCGCCACCTGGTGCTGGTGGAAGCGCGCCGCGTCAAGCAGGTGCTCATCAACGTGTTGTCCAACGCGGTCAAGTACAACCGGGTGGGCGGGCAGATCACGGTGCATGGCTCGATCGATGAACTCGAGCCGGGGCGGTTGGTGCTGAGCATCGCCGACACCGGGCGCGGGCTCAACACCGCACAGATGAAAAACCTGTTCGAGCCCTTCAACCGCCTGGGGGCAGATCGATTGGGCATCGAGGGCACGGGGCTGGGGCTGGTGATCGCCCGGCGCCTGATCGAGGCCATGGGTGGCGAAATCGCGGTCGACAGCACCGAGGGCGTCGGCACCACCGTGACCTTGCGCCTGCCCTTGGTGGAGGGCGCGCAGGCCGTGGCGACCACGCCCGCCATGACCGTGCCAGAGGCGGTGCGCCACCGTCAGGTACCGGACCAGGCGCACATCACGGTGCTGTGCATCGAGGACAACCCGCTGAACGCCGCGCTGGTCAGGGCCATCTCCGATCTGCGGCCAGCCGTGAAGTTCCTCATCGCCGAAGATGGCGAAGCGGGCATCGAGCGCACGCGCAACTTCCGGCCCGACCTGGTCCTCATCGACATCAACCTGCCCGACATGAGCGGCGTGGAGGTGCTGCAGCGCCTGCGTGCCATGGATGGTGGCGCGGGCCTGACCTGCATCGCCATCTCGGCGGATGTGTCGGGCGACCCCCGGGCCCGGGCGCTGTCGCAAGGTTTCGATGACTTCTGGTCCAAGCCGCTGGATGTCGACAGCGTGCTCCTCAAACTGGACAAGGTGCTGGCCAGGGCCCATGCCCGCCGCGCTGCTGACGCACCCGTTGACCTGGCTACGCCAGCCAGCGCTGCAGCAGTGGCCAGACCTGATCCATGGTGAAGGCCGCACCGACCCCCAGGGCCCCCAGGCTGGTGACCAGCACGGCTGCGGCCGCCACATCCTTGGTCCGCTTGATCGCCTCGTGCCATTGCGGGTGCAGGTGATCGGCCAGGGCCTCGATGGCGGTGTTGAGCAGTTCCGCTCCCACCACCAGGGCGATCGTGAGGGTCATCACCGCCCACCAGAGCGCCGGGGCGCGCGTGATCAGCAAGGCCGCGACCACCCCCACCGTGGCCAGGGCGTGCGTGCGCAGGCTCTTTTCCATGCGCCAGGCGGTGCGCAGGCCCGCCCAGGCGAAGCCCAGCCGGTCGGTGAAGCGGTGGCCCTTCATTGGCTGCGCTCCTGTCCCAGTTGCAGCCGGTCTGCCACCAGCCAGCACAGCAGCGCCCAGGCCGCGCCAGCCGCCCAGCCTGCGGCGACGTCGGAGGCCCAGTGCACCCCCAGGTAGACGCGAGACACCCCCACCAGCCCGCTCAGCAGCGCAGCGAAGCCCATCACGTACAAGCGCAAGCGCGTGCGGGGCACGAGTCGCGCCAGCAAGGCAGCCAAGGTCAGGTAGACGACAGCCGCCATCATCGTGTGGCCGCTCGGGAAGCTGTAGCCCGATGCGACCGTGGCGTGGAACGTGGCATCCGGTCGCGACTGGGAAAACACCAGCTTCAAACCCGATGCGACGAGCAGCCCGCCCAGGGCCGAGCCCAGCGCCAGCCAGGACATGGCGAACTGTCGAGCCATGACCAGGTAGCCCCACACGGCGCCCACGGTCAGCGCGAGCACGGCTGGGCCGCCCAGGGCCGTGATGTCGCGCATGGCTTCCTGCAGCCAGACCGGTCCAACGGGTGTCTGGCCATGTTCGCCCGTGCGCAGCCTCTGCAGGATCAGCTGGTCCACCGCGCGCAGGTTGCCCTCCATCACTTCCCCGGCGATCTCCAGGAAGCCCCAGGTCGCCAGCCCCATCAGCAGGAAGGGCAGCAGCAGGCGCAACTCGAAGTGGTGCCGCACGCTCATGGCCCAGCCACCCCGAAACGCTCGAACGCCTCGCGCCAGGCCAGCAGCTTGCGCTCGAAAGACCACGACGCGTTGGCCGGGCTGGTGGATGGCAGCTGGCAGACGGGCAGGCCCAGCGTCTGCGTGAGTTTCATGTGCCGCGCCGACTCGCCGCCGTTGTGGGCGATGCCGCGCAGCGTGGGCAGGCGGCGCAGCAAGCCGGCCAGGTCGTTGAGCTGCGCCTCGCGGATGGCGCTGTCCAGGCTGCCTTCTCGCTCGCAGCCTGCGTAAACGTCCCAGATCGCCACGCCTCGGTCGATGACGGTGGGCAGGCGATCGGCGTAGGGCAGGGCGTTCAGCGCCTGATCGCCCTGGAGCCCCCAGATGGCCGACAGGATGGGCCAGAACTGGTTGCGCGGGTGGGCGTAGTACTGCTGGGCCTGCAGCGAGGCCACGCTCGGGAAACTGCCCAGGATGAGCAGGCGCGCGCCGGGGCCGGCCACCGGGGCCAGGCCGGTCAGGCGGGCGGGTTCGGGCGCTGCGGCTCGGGTCAACGCAGAAGGCATGCCATCGACTGTGCCACACTCGCCTGGGTGAAACGCGCCCGCCAACCTGACCTGCCCGAAGCCACCATCTCCGAAGAAGGAGGGGTGCGCTACCTGCACCTTGACACGCCCTGGATCCAGGGCGCCATGCGCATCCGCAAGCCCCAGAAGCTGGAGCTCGAATACATCCAGCGCATGATGGCCTGGCTGCTGCTGCGCGAGCCCGAGGCCTTGCCCGAAACGCGCTGCCTGCAGCTCGGCTTGGGCGCCGCCGCACTCACCAAGTTCTGCCACAGCGAGCTGCGCCTGCCCACCACCGCCGTCGAGCTCAACCCCCAGGTGATCCAGGTCTGCCGCAGCTGGTTCCACCTGCCGGAGGACGACGAACGCCTGCAGGTCATCCAGGGTGACGCCGACCGCTACGTGCGCGACGACGCCCACATCGCCAGCGCCGACGCGCTTTGCATCGACTTGTACGACCACGAAGCCGCCAGCCCCGCACTCGACGACGAGGCCTTCTACCAGGCCTGCTGGCGCGTGCTCGACGACGGCGGCGCCATGACCGTCAACCTCTTTGGCCGCGAAGCCAGCTTCGAGCGCAGCGCTCGCCGCATCGCCGCCGCCTTCGGCGAAGACCATGTCGCCGTCTTCAAGCCCACGTCCGATGGCAACACCATCGTGCTGGCGTGGAAGGGTTTCGAGATGCCGACAAGGGAAGTGCTGGCCCAACGTGCTGAAAATCTGGAGACCCGTTTTGCGCTGCCCGCGCGAAAATGGGTCAAGCTGCTGTCGGCCTGGAAGCCGGCCGCCGCCGCGCCTCAACCGACCGCAGGGTCGGCGTCCAGGCCCGCAGCCCCCAAGCCATCCCGCAAGAAGGCCACCGCCGCATGAGCTCGACTTCTGCTTCTCGCTCCGCCCCGCGTCCGCACGCCGCTGCCGACGTGGCCAAGGACCTGCCCAAAGGCCCCCTGGCCTGGCGCCAGTTGCTGACCTGGTTGCAGGAAGACGGCCTCATCACCCCGGCCGACGCCGAGCGCGTGACCCAGCGCTTCGCCGCGGGTGACAGCGCTCAGCACGCGCTGGTGCGCCTGTCGGGCATGGCGCTGTCGCGCGCCGACACGGGTGCCGCCCTGGAGCTCGAGCCCCTGACCGAATGGCTGGCCCGACGCGTCGGCCTGGCCTACCTGCGCATCGACCCGCTCAAGGTGGACGTCGCCCGCGTGGCCGAGGTCATGTCCATCAACTACGCCGAGCGCCGCAAGGCCTTGCCGGTGCAGGTCAGCTTGACGGAAATCACCATCGCGACCTGCGAGCCGCTCGACGTGGCCTGGGTGGACGAGATCCTGGCGCACACCAAAAAGAAGATCCGCCTGGTGGTGTCCAGCCCGCTGGACCTGCAGCGCTTTCGCACCGAGTTCTACACCCTGGCCAAGTCGGTCAAGGATGCCAACAAGAAGACGGGCGACTCGGTCGCGCACAACTTCGAGCAATTGGTCGAGCTGGGCAAGAGCAACCGCCAGCTCGACGCCAACGACCAGGGCATCATCCAGGTGGTCGACTGGCTGTGGCAGTACGCCTTCGACCAGCGCGCCTCCGACATCCACCTCGAGCCGCGCCGCGAGATGGGCGCCATCCGTTTCCGCATCGACGGCGTGCTGCACACCGTCTACCAGGTGCCCTTGGCCGTCATGCAGGCCATGACCGCGCGCATCAAGCTGCTGGGCCGCATGGACGTGGTCGAAAAGCGCCGCCCGCTCGACGGCCGCATCAAGACGCGCAACCCCGGCGGCGACGAAGTCGAAATGCGCCTGTCGACCATGCCGACCGCCTTCGGCGAGAAGCTGGTCATGCGCATCTTCGATCCCGACAACACCGTCAAGTCCTTCGAGGCGCTGGGCTTTGCGCCGTCTGAAACCAAGGTCTGGGAAGGCCTGGTGGGCCGCCCGCACGGCATCATTTTGGTCACCGGCCCCACGGGCTCGGGCAAGACCACCACGCTGTACTCCACGCTCAAGCGCGTGGCCACCGACGAGGTCAACGTCTGCACCATCGAAGACCCGATCGAAATGATCGAGGCCTCCTTCAACCAGACGCAGGTGCAGCCGGCCATCGACCTGGGTTTTGCCGAGGGCGTGCGCGCCCTCATGCGGCAGGACCCGGACATCATCATGGTCGGCGAAATCCGCGACCTCGAAACGGCGGAGATGGCGATCCAGTCCTCGCTGACGGGTCACCTGGTGTTCTCGACCCTGCACACCAACGACGCGGCCTCGGCCATCACCCGCCTGACCGACCTGGGCGTGCCCAGCTACCTCATCAGCGCCACCGTCATCGGCGTGCTGGCCCAGCGGCTGGTGCGCACCCTGTGCCCGCACTGCAAGCAGCCCGACACCGAACTCGACGAGAAGACCCTGGCCGAGGCCATCCGGCCCTGGCGCATGAACGGCAAGGTCAACGCCCACAAGCCTGTGGGCTGTCTGGAGTGCCGCATGACGGGCTTCAAAGGCCGCGTCGGCCTTTACGAGTTGCTGCCGGTCTCCGAGGCCATCCGCGGCGCCATGCACCCGCAGGTCGACATGGCCAGCCTGCGCCGCACCGCTGCCAAGGAAGGCCTGCGCCCGCTGCGCCTGTCGGGTGTCATGAAGGTGGCCGAGGGTTTGACCACGCTGGACGAGGTCCTGCGCAACACGCCTCAGTGGGAAGCGTGACCGGAAGCGTGCCCTGAGGCCTGGTCCACCTGATCCTCCGGGCAGGCGCCGGCGAAGTTCGGGATGTCGACCTCGCAGCACACACCCTGCGGCTCGCGCACCGACCAGCGCACGTTGCCGCCCAGTTGTTTGACCCGCTTGCGCACCCCCCCCAGCCCCAGCCCGTGTGACCAGGTCTCGGGGGCCGTTCCGACGCCGTCGTCGCACACGGTCAGCCTCAGCGTGCCCTCCTGAAGGCTCAGCGTCACCTGCACCCGGCGCGCCTGCGCATGGCTGATGGTGTTGCTGACCAGCTCGCGCAGGATGCGCGTCAGCGCCGACCACTGCACCACGTTCAGGCCGATCTCGCGCTCGAGCTTGACCTGCCAGTCCAGTTCGCAACGCGCCACGCTCAGCCGGTGGCTGATGTCGCGCTTCCACTCTCCAGCGGCCTGGGTCAGGCAATGCGTGTGCGCCGCCAGCCCGCGTGTGAGCGTCTTGAGGTCCTGGATGGTGTGGCGGATGTACTCCTCGATCTCGGGCGTGGGCGCCTGGTACATCAGCGTCAGCAGGCGCGCGCCGATGTCGTCGTGCAGGTCCTGGGCGATGCGCAGTCGCTCCTCGCTGCGCCCCTGCTCGACGGCCTGGTCGAAGCTCAGCGCGCGCTGCAGTTGCTCGACGATGCGCTGCGCCAGGGCGCAGTCGTCGCGTGTGAACAGGTGCTGTCCCCTGCGCGCGTGCTTGATCACCAGCACCGTGCGGCGGGTCTGTGCCATGGACGCCAGGCTGGGCACGGGCACCAGCATCAGCCCGCCATCCTGCTCCAGCGTCACCTGGTTGAGCGCGCCTTCCGCGATCAGGACGTCCAGCGGGTCGAACAGGTCGCGCATGAGCCTGGACATCGCCGGGCAGGCGCTTTCCGGCTGCAGTTCGATCTGCCGCGCGATGCGGTAGATCTGCTGAAAGACCTGTTCCATCGAAAGGGAGTCGGGGCGGGGCAGTTGCGTGAGCAACCACCTGCGAAAGCTCAGGTACAGCCCCATCGACAGCATCAGCGAGATCGCCATCGAAGCCAGCTGCCCCATCGAGAACACCGCGATGAACAGCAGGTCCAGCGAGGCCGCGACCGTGCCCGAGGCGGCCAGCAGCATGAACTCCCGTTGCACCTGGCGCGTGCGCGAGAAGTAGGGGGCGATCAGCACCATCGAGGTCACGAAGGTCTGCCAGCCGGCCACGCCCCAGGTGCTGATCTCGAGGTTCAGGTCGGGGCGATCGCGCGTGAGCCAGACGGCCAGCGTGAGCAGGGCCCAGGTCAGCGAGCCGATGAGCAACACCCTGAACATCAGCAGGTTCAGCGGGTGAGGCAGGCGCCGTTGCTCTGACAAGGTGAGCGCAATGGCGCACATCGCCAGGCCTGCGCAGCCCAACTGGAGCAGCCACCAGGCCTGCGCGGCGGGCAGGCCGCCATGCAGCGTCCACAGCCCCAAGGCGCACGTCCACGCCGCCGCGGCCTTGAAGCCCCAGTGGCGCGCCGGCGTCGAGTTCAGCAGGGCGATGTGCACCAGGCCCGCTGCGCCCAGCAGGTCGAACAGCGCGCGCAAGGCGGTGTCCAGCGACAGCAACCACGTCGGCGTGAACAGCCCCAGGTTGCTCTCCAGGGCCATCAGCAACAGGTTGCCCGCCTGGGTCATCGACAGGAGCGCAAAGCCCCCGTAACGCCAGTCGGCGTTGGACAGCAGCACCATCGCGCCCATCGAGGCCACGACCAGGGACAGGGTCGCCAGCACCCAGTACATGGGGGTGATGCCCGCCCAGCCACGTGGGGCGATCAGGATGGGCTCGTCAGGGTGGCCCTGGAGCTTGAGCCGCACCGTGACACCGTCCGGGCTCCATTGGTCCAGGGCATTCGAGAGCTCGACGTGTCCGGCGACGAAGCGCCTCAGGCCTTCTTCGTCGAGCAGCCAGCGCCCGCTGGGAAACAGCGCGAGCGGCGGGATCGGGGCTTCGATCGCGGGCGACCCCTCTGCAGATCCCCCGTGTTCGATGACGATGCTCTTGAGGAGCCGGCCTTCCAGGGGGCGCAAGGGAGGGTAGTCCGCGGTGTCCAGCCGCACTTCGCCTGCGGGCGTGACCGAGAGCGAAAAGGGAAAGCGAGGCTGGCTGGCCAGCCAGTGGGCCATCAGCAGGACGCCCGCCAGCGCCATCACCACGATGGCCACCATGGCCTTGAGGCGCCAGCCCACCCAGCGCGGCAGGCTCAGGGGGCGTTGGAGGACGGCCTCCAGGCTGGGCCAGGGGTGTTGCAGGTCAGCGGGCGGGTCGCAGTTCGCGGCATCGGCCTCGCTTGCGATCAGGTGCCCCGCCATGGTCGATCGGGCTCAGACCAACCCTTGCTTGCTGGCAAGGACGGCGGCCTCGGCCCGGCTGGAAACATTGAGCTTCTTGTAGATGGACTTGATGTGGTCGTTGACCGTGAACCACTTGATGCCCATCAGCGCGGCGATCTCCTTGATCGTGAAGCCCTTGCTCAGGTAGGTGAGCACCTCGCTTTCACGCGGGGTGAGCCGCTCGTGCTCGCTGGCAACCAGCACCGTGGCCGACGACGCCGCCGAGGCACCCGTGTGGTTGGCGGGCTGGGCGCCGGGCAGCGGGTCGCCGGTGCGGAAGTGGGTCAGCAGGCGGCGGGCGATGGCCGGCGACAGCGGGGGTTGCCCACGCACGATCTTTTGCAGCTCTTCGACCAGCACCTCGAAGCGGTCCTCCTTGAGGAGGTAGCCGTCGGCGCCGCACTGCAGGGCCGGGAACAGGTGCTCGTCGTCGGAGTAGAGCGTGGTGACGATGCGCGTGGCCGGGTATTGCGACAGCTCGGTGAGCAGCTCCAGGCCACTGCCATCGGGCAGCTCGAGATCGACCAGGATCAACTGGAACGGTTCGGCCTGTGGGCTGGCTCTGCCTCCAGCCGAATGGCCCAGGATGCGCCGCACCGATTCCAGGTCACTGGCTTCGGTGATGCCGCCGACGTCGCTGAAGCTCTCCCGCACCACGCGGCACAGGAAACCCCGCGCAACCGGGTTGTCTTCAAGAATCAGTACCTTGACAGCCATGGATTCCTCCCGAGGCTGCTGGGTGCATTGGCCTGGGTTGATGATGGGCCCGACGAGCGGGCAGGATGAGGTATCAGCCATTCGGATGAATTCTCAGCTTGGATTATCGGTCTGTCCGAGCGCTGCGTCACCACCGTAGCCCCCCGCTTGCATGTTTTGCGCCCACCTGTCGTTGCGCTCCTACAATGGCCGCATGCGAATCCTGATTGCCAACGATGACGGTTACCTGGCGCCCGGCATCGAAGCCCTGGTCAAAGCCTGCGAAGGCCTGGGGGTGGTGGACGTCTTCGCCCCCGAGCGCAACGCCTCGGGCACCTCCAACGCCCTGACCCTGCACCAGCCCCTGAGCCTGCACACCGCGGCCAATGGTTTCCGCTATGTCACAGGCACGCCGTCGGACAGCGTTCACCTGGCGCTCACCGCGGGGCTCATCCCGCAGCCGGACCTGGTTTTGTCGGGGATCAACAACGGCGCCAACATGGGCGACGACACCTTGTACTCCGGTACCGTGGCCGCCGCCACCGAAGGCCATCTCTTCGGTGTGCCCGCCATTGCCTTTTCCCTGGTCGAAAAAGGCTGGGAACACCTCGATGTGGCCGCACGGGTGGCCCGGCGGGTCATCGAGCAGGTGCTCGAGCGCCCGCCCGCCGCGCGTCCGTGGCTGCTCAACGTCAACATCCCGTCCAGGGCCGATGCCGAGCAATGCCCCTGGGAAATCACCCGGCTGGGTCGCCGGCACGCCAGCTTTCCGGCTGTGCCGCAGCACAACCCGCGGGGTGACCTGTTCTACTGGATCGGGCCTGCTGGCGAGGCCCGCGAAAACGGCGAAGGCACCGATTTCAACGCCATCCGGCAGGGACGTGTCTCCATCACGCCGCTGCAGGTCGACATGACCGACCACCAGCGCCTGCCACAGTGGCAGCAGTGGGTGGGGCGCGCATGAGCCAGGGCCAGGCAGAGCGCAAACCGCGCCGCTTTCCCCTGCAGCTCGATCAGTTGCCGGCCGGGGCGGGTGCCGCTGCATCGGCGCGTGCCAGCCGCGAGCTGTTGCGGCCGCAGGCGCCCCTGCAGCACGCCGTCGAAGACCGCCAGCGCCAGAGCCGGCCCCAGGGCGTGGGCCTCGACTCGGTGTCCGTTCGCCAGCGCATGGTGGCCCGCCTGGCCGCAGAAGGCATCACCCACGCTGGCGTGCTGGACGCTTTCGCGCGCGTGCCGCGCCACCAGTTCGTCGACACCGCCCTGGTCAACCAGGCCTACGAAGACACCAGCCTGCCCATCGGCTTGGGTCAGACCATCTCCAAGCCTTCCGTCGTGGCGACGATGATCCAGGCGCTGTGCACGCGCCCGGGCCTGCAGGCCGAGCAAACTGCCAGGCCTTTGGGGGCCTGCCTCGAGGTGGGCACGGGTTGCGGCTACCAGGCGGCGCTGCTGGCGCTGCTGGCCAGGCGCGTGGTCTCCATCGAACGCCTGCGTGACCTGCATCTCAAGGCGCGCCAGCACCTTGACCAGTTGCGCACCACGGTGCCGGGCATGCCCGACATCCGCCTGGTCTATGGCGATGGCATGCTCGGGCACGCTCCGCAGTCGCCTTATGACACCATCATCGCTGCGGCGGGGGGCTCGGCCCTGCCGCAAGCCTGGCTTGACCAGCTCGCTCCAGGGGGGCGGCTTGTCGCCCCGATGGAAGAAGCCGGTCGGGGCCAGGTGCTCACCATCGTCGATCGCCTGCCCGATGGCAGCCTGAAACACAGCCGGGCCGGGGCCGTCCTGTTCGTCCCCCTAAAATCCGGCATGACCTGATGGCGCCAGAGGGTGCTCGCACCCTGGCCACACACACATGCCCATGAGACCCTCCATTCGCTTGGTCGCCGCGGCGGCCTCCCTGATCATCCTCGCAGGCTGCGCCTCATCGACCCGCCGTGCGCCCGTCGAAGACCAGGGCCGGCCTGCCGGTGGCTTTGCTTCGTCGTCCGCCAGCGCGCCCAAGGTGCTGCCAGGTGCCGAAAACGCCGGCAAGCCGGGTTATTACACCGTCAAGCCGGGTGACACGCTCATCCGCATCGCGCTGGAGTCGGGCCAGAACTGGCGGGACATCGCCACCTGGAACAACCTCGAGAACCCCAACCTGATCGAGGTGGGGCAGGTGGTGCGCGTGGCGCCGCCGGCGAGCGAGCCCGCCACGGGCGTGGTCGTCAAGCCGCTGGGCACGCCCCGCGTCGAGCCCCGTGCGACCACGGCGGCCGCCGACACCCGCACACCGCCTGCTGCTCGCCCGGCGACCGCGGCTTCCGGCAGCGCCGCGGCCTCGGCCAGCGTGACGCCAGCGCCTGCGGCGCCCCCTGTCGCCCCCTCCACCGATGCACGGGGTGAGGGTGAAGGCCCGAACTGGGGCTGGCCGGCGGCCGGCCCGGTGCTGGTCAATTTCGAAGAGGGGCGCAGCAAGGGCCTGACCATCGGTGGCAAGGCGGGTGACCCCGTTGTGGCCGCTGCCGACGGGCACGTGGTGTACGCCGGCTCGGGCCTGCGTGGTTACGGCAACCTGGTCATCATCAAGCACAGCGCTGACTTCCTCACCGCCTACGCGCACAACCAGACCTTGCTGGTCAAGGAAGACCAGGCCGTCAAGCGCGGGCAGAAGATCGCTGAAATGGGCTCGACCGACGCCGAGCGGGTGCAACTGCACTTTGAAATCCGCAAGAAGGGCAAGCCGCTCGATCCGGCACGCCAGCTGCCAGCGCGCTGAGCACGCCGAACGTGCGGTTTGCGGCCCGCTGACTGGCCGACTCCCGGGTGAGCCGGTGAGACAATCGGGGGATGAGTGATGCATCCCCCGTTTTGCTTTCCGGCGCTGACGTCGCGCCCGTTGCTGCGCCCGCCAAGGCGCCTGCCGAACTGCCTCCTGAGGTGCCGCCTCACCTGGAGTGGCTGACCGTCGAATCCCTTGACCTCGAAGCCCAGGGCGTGGCCCACCGCGCCAACGGCAAGGTGGTCTTCATCGAAGACGCGCTGCCAGGCGAAGAAGTGCGCGTCAGCGTCAGCCGCCGCAAGAACAACTGGGAGCAGGCAACGCCTTCCGAGCGCCGCCGCGAGAGCTCCCAGCGCACCCAGCCGCGTTGCGTGCATTTCGGCCTGTGTGGCGGGTGCAAGATGCAGCACTTCCAGCCCGCAGCCCAGGTGGCCGTCAAGCAGCGCGTGCTCGAAGACAACCTTTGGCACCTGGGCAAGGTGCGCGCCGAAACCCTGCTGCGCCCCATCGAGGGCCCGACCTGGGGCTACCGCTACCGCGCCCGCCTGTCCGTGCGGCACGTCGTCAAGAAGGGCACGGTGTTGGTGGGTTTTCACGAGCGCAAATCGCGCTACGTGGCCGACATGACGAGCTGCGAGGTGCTGCCGCCGCACGTCAGCCGCCTGCTGGTGCCGCTGCGCATGCTCATCGGCTCGATGGACCAGCGCGACCGCCTGCCCCAGATCGAGGTGGCCGTGGGCACCGAGGTGACCGTGCTCGTGTTGCGCCACCTCGAAGCCCTGAGCGAGGCCGATGTGGCCCGCCTGCGGGCCTTCGCCGCCGAACACGGCCCGGTGGGCAGCGGGCAGCACACGCTGTCGTGGTGGCTGCAGCCCAAGGGCCCGGACACCGTCCACCCGCTCGATGAGTCGCTGCCCAAGCTCGACTACACCCTGCCCGAGTTCGGCATCAACATGCCCTTCAGGCCGACCGACTTCACCCAGGTCAACCACGCCATCAACCAGGTGCTGGTGGGGCGTGCCTTGCGCCTGCTGGCCGTCAAGCCTCAAGAGCGCGTCATCGACTGGTTCTGTGGCCTGGGCAACTTCACCCTGCCGCTGGCCACCCAGGCCCGTGAGGTGCTGGGCATCGAAGGCAGCGAGGCCCTGGTGGCCCGCTCGCGCGAGAACGCTGTCCACAATGGCGTGGCCGAGCGCACCTCTTTCGTGGCCCGCAACCTCTTCGAGATCACGCCGCAGGAGCTGGCCAGCTACGGCCAGTCCGACAAATGGCTGGTCGACCCCCCGCGGGAAGGGGCTTTTGCCCTGGCCAAGGCCTTGACCGACTTGCACCAGGACCCAAGCCTGGTGCCGGGCTGGGTGCCACCGCGCCGCATTGTCTACGTCAGCTGCAACCCCGCGACCCTGGCGCGCGACGCCGGCTTGCTGGTGCACCAGGCGGGCTACCGTTGCGTGGCCGCGGGCGCCGTCAACATGTTCCCGCACACCGCCCACGTCGAGAGCATGGCGGTGTTCGAGCTGGCGAGCTGAACCTGGCTCACGCGACCCGCGTGGCCCCATCGCCGCGCGGCACCTCGGCGTGCAGGACGCGGTTGCGGCCTGCTGCCTTCGCGGCGTAGAGCGCCCGATCTGCCCGGTCGATGGTGCGCGTGAGGGTTTCGTCGCGCAGGTGGTTGCCCACCCCGGCCGAGAAGGTGATGCGCAGCGCCGGGTCGGCCTCGGTCACCTGGGCTTGTGCCAGCGTGGCCTGGATGCGCAGCAGCACTTTCTCGGCGGTGTCTTCTTCGGTGTCGGTGAACATCACGAGGAACTCCTCACCACCCCAGCGCGCGACGACATCGGTTTCGCGCAAGCCGGCCGCGATGGTGCCAGCCACCTGCGCCAGCACCTCGTCGCCAGCCCTGTGCCCCAGCCGGTCGTTGACGCGCTTGAAGTGATCGATGTCGATCATCGCCAGGCAGAACCCGCGGCCCGAGCGCACGGTGCGGTGCTTCTCGGTGTGCATGAGCTCCAGCATGCGGCGCCGGTTGATGAGGCCCGTGAGCTCGTCATGGGTGGCCAGTTCGCGGATGCGAACGAGCGCATCCGCCAGCTCGTGCTGACGCAAGTGGGCCTGGCGACGCAACTGGTGCATCTGGTGGATCAGCAAGCTCACGGTGGACAAGGCCAGCAGCAGGACGCAGGCATAAACCAGCTGGAAGGCAGACGCGTTGGGGTCTTTTCGGGCGTCCCAGGCCACCCAGGCCATGGCCACACCGAACGACAGCGCGGCAAGCACGCAGGCACGGAACAGCTGCCGAGGCGTGTTGGTGAACATGCTGAACAGCAGGATCACCATCAGCAGCAGCAGGGCCAGTGGCCGCCCCGGGCCGCCGATCAGGTAGCCCCAGGCCAGAAAGAGGATGACGGCCGAGCCCTGCCATTCGGTCAGGGCAGGGTCGCTGAAGCGCTGGTTCAGGCCTGAACGCATGAGCGCGTAGAAAACGCCCATCGTCACCAGGGCGGTCAGCGTCAGCCAGTGGCAGGCCTGCGCGTCGATCAGGCCGAACGACGCGCCCACGTTGAGGGCCAGCACACCGGCCGCGCAGTTGGCCACGCCCACCAGGAAGCGCCGGCCAATGTGCTTTTGATCCGCGTCGGCGGACAGCACCAGGTCGGACAGCCAGTTCAGGCGCATCCAGCGAGGCAGCCAGCGCAGGCGCAGGTTCATCAGCCGGGCCGTGGCGATGGCGGAGGCGGTCAGCGCCAGCGTGACCAGGGTCAGCAGCAAGGCGGCTTGCAGGGTGGGGGAGAAGGTGTCCGTGGACATAGGGCGTGATTGTCCGATGTGCGCCGCGTGCGTGGGCCCCCCGCAAGGGGCGGGGGGCGTCGCATGGTGCCAATTCTTCCCCAGTGCGGCCCCCCTTTATGTGGGGTGGGCCACGTCACCCAGGAAGAAAAACAGCCGGGAGGACCCGGCTGTTTCGGATGAGGGCGAGAACGCCGCTCAGAGCACTTCGGAGGCGAAGTCCGCCAGGCGCGAGCGTTCGCCGCGCGCCAGGGTGACGTGCCCGCTGTGGGGCCAGCCCTTGAACTTGTCCACCGCGAAGGTCAGGCCCGACGAGCCCTCGGTCAGGTAGGGCGTGTCGATCTGCGCCAGGTTGCCCAGGCAGATGATCTTGGTGCCCGGGCCCGCCCGCGTGATCAGCGTCTTCATCTGCTTGGGCGTGAGGTTCTGCGCCTCGTCGATGATGAGGAACTTGTTGAGGAAGGTGCGCCCGCGCATGAAGTTCATGCTCTTGATCTTGATCTTGCTGCGCACCAGTTCGTTGGTGGCCGCGCGGCCCCACTCGCCGGCCGAGGTGTCGCCACGGGCCAGCACCTCGAGGTTGTCGTCGAGGGCGCCCATCCAGGGCGACATCTTTTCCTCTTCGGTGCCCGGCAGGAAGCCGATGTCCTCGCCCACCGGCACGGTCACGCGGGTGACGATGATCTCGGTGTAGCGGCGCTCATCGAGCACCTGCGACAGGGCCGCTGCCAGCGTCATCAGCGTCTTGCCGGTGCCAGCGGAGCCGGTCAGCGTCACGAAGTCGCATTCCGGGTCCATCAGCAGGTTCAGGCCGAAGTTCTGCTCGCGGTTGCGCGCGGCCACGCCCCACACGGCGTTCTTCTGGTGGGTGTAGTCCTTGACGGTGCGCAGCACCGCCGTCTTGCCCGTGATCTCGGTGACCTTGCCGTACCAGGGGGCGGCGCCCGGGGTCTCCAGGTAGACGAACTGGTTGACCATCAGCACGGGCACCATCGGGCCGCTGACGCGGTAGCAGGTGGTGCCGCCTTGCTGCCAGCTTTCCATGCCCTTGGCGTGGCGCTCCCAGAAGTCGGCGGGCAGCGCGAGCACGCCGGTGTAGAGCAGGTCGCCGTCTTCCAGCGTCTTGTCGTTGAAGTAGTCCTCGGCTTGCAGGCCCATGGCGCGGGCCTTGATGCGCATGTTGATGTCCTTGGACACCAGCACGACCTCGCGCTCGGGTTGTTCCTTGCGCAGCGCCTGCACCACGCCCAGGATCTGGTTGTCGGCCTTGCCCTGGGGCAGGCCCATGGGCAGCTCGACAACGATGCCCGTGGTCTGGAAGTAGAGCTTGCCGCCGGCACCGGCATGGCCGGTCTTGTTCAGCGGGATGCCGGAGGCCGGGTCCATCTGCTGGCGGTTGCTCATGTCGGCGGCCAGCGAGTCGAGGTCACGGCTGACCTGGCGGGCGTTGCGCGCCACCTCGGTCATGCCCTTCTTGTGGCCGTCGAGCTCTTCGAGCGTGATCATGGGCAGGTAGACATCGTGTTCGTCGAAGCGAAACAGCGACATCGGGTCGTGCAGCAGGACGTTGGTGTCGAGCACGAAGAGTTTGGTCGGGCCATCGCCCACGGGGCGGCGGCGGCGCGGCGTGTGGCTGCTGGCCGTGCGGCTGACGGCCGGGGCAGGCGAGCGATGCGCGGGCGGTGCTTCCGACGGGCTTTTCTCGGCCACGACGGGTGGTGCCACCATGGCGGGAGATGGCGCCACAGGGCTCGTTTTCTTGGGGCGAGTCTTGGGTTTGGCCACGGCCTGGAGCGCGGGCGTGTCGAGGGGCTCCAGCGTGGGCTGGTTGGCCGCATCGGGGCGCTCGCTCACGGCCTTGGCGGCTCGGGCGGCAGGGGTGCGGGACGCCTTGGGCTGGGCGCTGTAGTCGTCAGCGCTCAGCATGTCGGCGCGTTTGGTCGGCGGCTTGGGCAGTGGCATGGTTCAGGCTGGGGTGACGGAAAACAAAAAGGCCGCACAGGGGAGTGTGCGGCCTTGCGGCGAGTCAGCGAGCGGGGCACCGTGTCGGCACGGGCTCTGGCGCTGTGTCATGTCGGGACTGAAACCAATCAGGCTCGGAAGCATGAACCCATTATGCACACTCCGGCCTGATCGCAAGCAAGGGATTGGCGGTGTGTGCGCAGCGCCACGCCACGGGGTGAAATGGCGCTGCCATCAGGCAGGAGTCGAGGTCAGGACCTCGGGCTCAGGCCGCTTCCTGCTTGAGGCTCTGGACGGCCTTGAGCACGTCCTCGACGTGGCCGGCGACCTTGATGCCGCGCCACTCTTCGCGCAGCACGCCGTCGGGGCCGATCAGGAAGGTGGAGCGTTCGATGCCCTTGACCTTCTTGCCGTACATGATCTTGTTCTTGACCACACCGAACATGTGGCAAAGCTTTTCTTCTGTGTCGGCAATGAGTTCGAAGGGCAGATCGAGGTTCTGCTTGAACTTGTCGTGCGAAGCGAGGTTGTCGCGAGACACACCAAACAACACGGCGCCCGCTTTCGCGAACTCCTTGTGCATGTCACGGAACTGCATGGCTTCGGTGGTGCAGCCCGGGGTGTGGTCCTTCGGGTAGAAGTACAGCACCACGGTCTGGCCAATGAAGCCCTGGGGGGTGAACTTCACGCCACTCGTGGCGATCGCTTCAAAGTCCGGCAACGGTTTGTTGAGAGCGGGAGTCATGTGATGAAAATCAGCAGCCTGCGTGAATAACCGTTGATTATAAATGCTTCGCGCCGACCGCTCGATCAGGGGGGTGTGAAGCAGTGTGAAGCGAGCCGAAATGGTGCGTGGACTTGCTGGGCGCTCAGGCCTACGATCAGGCGCCGATCAGCAGGGCCGCCATCACCTGCCGGCCTTCGCCCACCAGGATGTTGTAGGTGCGGCAAGCCGCTGCCGTGTCCATGGTTTCCACGCCGATGCGCGCGGCCATCAGGTGGCGCATGAGCGCCGGTTTGACAAAACGCAGGGCCATGCCCGTGCCCAGGATCAGCACCTCGGGCCGGGCGTCCAGGATGGGCTGGAAATCGGCCTCGGTCAGGACTTCGAGCGAGCTCACCGGCCAGTCGATCAGCGCACCGGTGGGTGGCACCAGCAGGCTGCGGGTGTGCTCGTGCCCGTTCACCGACACGCTGGTGCGGGTGTAGGCGTGGATGACGTTGACGCCCTCGGGGCGGTCTGGCTGGAATTTCATGGGGCGGACGGTGCGATCTGAGAGCCTGCGCACCTGGAGGGGGGCGGCGCGCGCCCGGGGTGTCTTGCACAGGCGGGTGTGGTTAAATTCTAGCTTTCCCTCGGTTTCCCCTCACCTTGCCCGCCCATCGGAGAACGTTTTGAAGCCCATCGCCAAGTCCAGCAAACTCGCCAATGTCTGTTACGACATCCGTGGGCCCGTGCTGGAAAAGGCGCGCCAGATGGAGGAAGACGGGCACAAGATCATCAAGCTCAACATCGGCAACCTGGCCGTGTTCGGGCTGGAGCCGCCCGACGAGATCGTGCAGGACATGATCCGCAACCTCTCGGGCGCGGCCGGCTACACCGACAGCAAGGGCCTGTTTGCGCCGCGCAAGTCGGTGGTGCACTACTGCCAGGAAAAGGGCATCAAGGGCGTGACGGTGGACGATGTCTACCTTGGCAATGGCGCGTCCGAGCTCATCGTCATGGCGATCAACGCGCTGTGCAACGAGGACGACGAGGTGCTGCTGCCGGCGCCCGACTACCCGCTCTACACCGCCGCCGTGTCGCTCTCGGGTGGCCGCCCGGTGCACTACATCTGCGACGAGCAGCAGGAGTGGTACCCCGACATCGCCGACATCCGCGCCAAGATCACGCCGCGCACCCGTGCCATCGTGGTCATCAACCCGAACAACCCGACCGGCGCGCTCTACCCCGAGAGCCTGCTCAAGGAGATCGTCGAGGTCGCTCGCGAGCACCAGCTCATCATCCTGGCCGACGAGATCTACGACAAGACGCTGTTCGACGGCAACACGCACACCTCGATCGCCTCGCTGGCCGAGGACGTCCTTTGCCTGACCTTCAACGGGCTGAGCAAGAACTACCGCTCCTGCGGCTACCGCGCCGGCTGGATGGTGGTCTCAGGCGAGAAGCGCCACGCCCGCGACTACATCGAGGGCCTGAACATGCTGGCCTCGATGCGCCTGTGCGCCAACACGCCGGGCCAACTGGCCATCCAGACCGCTTTGGGCGGCTACCAGAGCATCAAGGACCTGGTGCAGCCGGGCGGCCGTCTGTGCAAGCAGCGTGACCTGGCCTACGAGCTGCTGAACCAGATCCCCGGCGTGAGCGTGGTCAAGCCCAAGGGCGCGCTGTACATGTTCCCGCGCCTGGACCCGAAGATGTACCCCATCGCCGACGATCAGCAGTTCGCCTACGAGTTGCTGGCCGAGGAAAAGGTGCTGATCGTGCAGGGCACCGGCTTCAACTGGACGCACCCGGACCACTTCCGCCTGGTCTTTTTGCCCAACAGCGACGACCTGGCCGACGCCATCGGCCGCATCGCGCGCTTCCTGGACGGCTATCGCAAGCGCCACGCCTGAGCCTGTTGCCGTCTCTTTCCTGATTTGAAACACGCGGGCAGCCCACGAGGCGGCCCGCAGCGAAACCTAGAACACACCATGAGCCAAGAACAACTGCGCCCTGTGCGCGTCGGCCTGCTGGGCATCGGCACCGTCGGCGGCGGCACCTTCACCGTCCTGCAGCGCAACCAGGAAGAGATCCGCCGTCGCGCCGGCCGTGGCATCGAGATCGCCATGGTGGCCGACCTCAACACCGAGCTGGCCAAAAAGGTGGTGGGCGACGCCGCCCAGATCGTGTCCGATGCCCGCCAGGTCATCGCCAACCCCGACATCGACGTGGTGGTGGAACTCATCGGTGGCTATGGCATCGCCAAGGCCCTGGTGCTCGAAGCCATCGCCGCCGGCAAGCACGTGGTCACGGCGAACAAGGCCCTGCTGGCCGTGCACGGCACCGAGATTTTCGCCGCCGCCCGCGAGAAGAACGTGATGGTGGCCTTCGAGGCCGCCGTTGCCGGTGGCATCCCCATCATCAAGGCGCTGCGCGAAGGCCTGACGGCCAACCAGATCCAGTGGGTGGCCGGCATCATCAACGGCACCACCAACTTCATCCTGTCCGAGATGCGCGACAAGGGCCTGGACTTCGACGTGGTGCTCAAGGAAGCGCAACGCCTGGGTTACGCCGAAGCCGACCCCACCTTCGACATCGAGGGCGTGGACGCCGCCCACAAGGCCACGCTGCTCAGCGCCATCGCCTTCGGCATCCCGGTGCAGTTCGACAAGGCCCACGTGGAGGGCATCACCAAGCTGTCGGCCACCGACATCAAGTACGCCGAGCAGCTGGGCTACCGCATCAAGCTGCTGGGCATCGCGCGCCGTCGCGCCAACGGCGTGGAGCTGCGCACCCACCCGACCCTGGTGCCCAACAAGCGCCTGATCGCCAACGTCGAAGGTGCCATGAACGCTGTGCTGGTGCAGGGCGATGCCGTGGGCACGACCATGTATTACGGCAAGGGGGCAGGCTCCGAGCCCACCGCCTCGGCCGTGGTGGCCGACCTGGTGGACATCGCCCGCCTGCTGGACGCCGCGCCGGCGGCCCGCGTGCCTTACCTGGCCTTTCAGCCGGACTCGATGTCGGCGCTGCCGATCCTGCCGCTGGACCAGGTCGTCACCTCTTTCTACCTGCGCCTGCGCGTGGCCGACAAGGCCGGCGTGCTGGCCAAGCTCACGGGCATCCTGGCTGACAAGGGCATCAGCATCGATGCGGTCATCCAGCGCGAGGCCGACGAGGTCAGCGGCGAGGGCAACCAGACCGACCTGATCATCCTGACCCACGAGACGACCGAAGGCGGCATGAACCAGGCCATCGCTGCGATGCAGGCGCTGCCCACGGTGCTGGCCCCCATCGTCAAGCTGCGCAAGGAAGAGCTGGCATGAAGTACATCTCCACGCGTGGCGACCAGACCCAGCGCGGCTTCTCCGAGATCCTGCTCGAAGGCCTGGCTCCGGACGGCGGCCTGTACCTGCCCTTGTCCTACCCGAAGGTCGACGACGCCACGCTCACGAAGTGGCGCAGCCTGTCCTACGCCGAGCTGGCTTTTGAGGTCCTGTCGCTCTACATCGACGACATCCCGGCGGCCGACCTGAAGGCGCTGGCCGCCAAGACCTACACCCAGGAGGTCTACGGCTTCCCGGAAATCACGCCGCTCAAGCACCTGGAGCCGGGCCTGTGCCTGGAGGCCCTGTCCAATGGCCCGACCCTGGCCTTCAAGGACATGGCCATGCAGCTGCTGGGCAACCTGTTCGAGTACGAACTGGGCCGCCGCGGCGAGCAGCTCAACATCCTGGGCGCCACCTCGGGCGACACTGGCAGCGCGGCCGAGTACGCCATGCGCGGCAAGAAGGGCGTGCGCGTGTTCATGCTGAGCCCGCACGGCCGCATGAGCCCCTTCCAGCAGGCGCAGATGTTCAGCCTGCAGGACCCCAACATCCACAACATCGCCGTCGAAGGCGTGTTCGACGACTGCCAGGACATCGTCAAGGCCTGCTCAAACGACCTGGAGTTCAAGCGCAAGCACAAGATCGGCACGGTCAACTCGATCAACTGGGCGCGCCTGCTGGCCCAGGTGGTCTACTACTTCGCTGGTTACTTCTACGCCACCAAGTCGAACGCCGAGAAGGTCTCCTTCACGGTGCCGTCGGGCAATTTCGGCAACGTCTGCGCCGGTCACGTGGCGCGCATGATGGGCCTGCCCATCGACCAGTTGGTGGTGGCCACCAACGAGAACAACGTGCTCGACGAGTTCTTCCGCACCGGCACCTACCGCGTGCGCGGCTCGGCCGAGACGTACGAGACCTCGTCGCCTTCGATGGACATCTCCAAGGCTTCGAATTTCGAGCGCTTCGTGTTCGACCTGCTCGGCCGCGACGGTGCCGCCTGCAAAGCGTTGTTCAAGGACGCGGTCGAGAAGCAGGGCGGCTTCACGCTGCCGGCCGAGGTGTTCGCCAAGGTGCCGGGCTACGGATTCGTCTCGGGCACCAGCTCGCACGCCGACCGCCTGCTCACCATCCGCGACACCTTCGAGAAGGATGGCACGCTGATCGACACCCACACGGCCGATGGCCTGAAGGTGGCCAAGGAGCACATGAAGCCCGGCGTGACGATGATCGTGCTGGAGACGGCCCTGCCGGCCAAGTTCGAGGAAACCATCGTCGAGGCCACGGGCCAGCGTCCGGCCCGCCCGTTCTGGATCAAGGGCCTGGAAGGCCTGGAGGCGCTGCCCAAGCGCTTCGTGGTGTGCCCGAACGAGACCCAGTGGGTCAAGGACTACGTCGTCCAGCACTGCCAGGATTGAGCTGACGCGGTCGCGAACCAACGCAAAAAGCCTGCTCCGGCGAGCAGGCTTTTTTGCTGGCGGCCGGGGTGACGTGGCCCGCTCAACCGCGCAGCGCCGCTTCGATCTTGGCGATGTCGATCTTCTTCATGCCCATCATGGCATCGAAGGCGCGCTTGGCGGCTGCGCGGTCGGGGCTGACCACGGCTTCCGACAGGACGCGTGGCGTGATCTGCCACGACAGGCCCCACTTGTCCTTGCACCAGCCGCATTCGCTCTCCTGCCCGCCGTTGTCGACGATCGCGTTCCACAGGCGGTCGGTCTCAGCCTGGTCTTCGGTGGCGACCTGGAACGAGAAAGCCTCGTTGTGCTTGAACTCAGGCCCGCCGTTCAGGCCCATGCAGGGGATGCCCATGACCGTGAATTCGACGGTGATGACGTCGCCCTGCTTGCCCGCAGGGTAGTCACCGGGCGCGTGGTGGATGGCGGTCACCGCGCTGTCGGGGAAGGTGGCGGCGTAGAACTGCGCGGCTTCGAGGGCGTCTGCGTCGTACCAGAGGCACAGGGTGGTTTTGTGGGGCATGGCGGGCTCCTTGCGAGGGCTGTCGTGATCCTGATGCGTTGGCTGTTTTGCAGCGGATGGGCGGGCGGAGTCTGCTTGTCGTTTGATGCAGGGCAAATCCCTGCCGAGGACCGCGCGCTTACGCTGCGCGCAACCCGATGAACGACTGGAATTCTGCGACATGAACGCCATCCCTGACGAACTTGCCGACCTGCTCGCCCGCAGCCCGCTCAAACCCCTGAAGCTCGGCGGGCGCACCCTGCTGCCCATTTTCCAGGGAGGCATGGGCGTGGGGGTCTCCGGGCACCGGCTCGCTGGCACCGTGGCGAAGTGGGGTGGCGTGGGCACCCTGTCGTCGGTGGACCTGCGTCGCCAGCACCCCGACCTGATGGCGCGCACCACCGGCCTGCCGCAGGACGACCGCGCCAAGCAGGCCATCAACGCCGCCAACCTGGAAGCCATCGACCGCGACATCCGCGCCGCCCGAGAGCTGAGTGGCGGCCAGGGCCTGCTGGCACTCAACATCATGCGGGCGGTGAGCGAGTACGCGGCCTCTGTCAGGCAGGCGTTGGCATCTGGCATCGACGCCATCGTGGTGGGCGCGGGCCTGCCACTGGACCTGCCCGACCTGGCCAAGGAGCACCCCAAGACCTTGCTCATCCCGATCCTGTCGGATGCGCGCGGCGTGCAGCTCATCGTGCGCAAGTGGGAGCGCAAGCAGCGCCTGCCCGATGCGATCGTCATCGAGCACCCACGCCTGGCCGGTGGCCACCTGGGCGCGGCGAAGGTGGAGGACCTCAACGACGCGCGTTTCGATTTCGAGCGCGTCATCCCCGAATGCCTGGCCTTCTTCCGGTCTGCGGGCATCGAAAAGGACATCCCCATCATCGCTGCCGGTGGCATCCGCAGCCTGGCCGACATCCGCCGTGTGCAGGAACTCGGCGCCGCCGGGGTGCAACTGGGCACGCCCTTCGCTGTGACCGAAGAAGGCGATGCCCACCCCGAGTTCAAGCGCGTGCTGGCCCAGGCGCGCGAAGAGGACCTGGCCGAATTCGTCAGCGTGGCGGGGCTGCCGGCGCGTGCCGTGCGCACCCCCTGGCTCAACGCCTACCTGAAGATCGAGCACAAGCTGCAGGCGGTGGCCCATGTCAAGTCTCGCTGCACCAAGGCATTCGACTGCCTGGCCCAGTGCGGCTTGCGCGATGGCATGGCCACCTGGGGGCAGTTCTGCATCGACAACCAACTGGCCGCGGCCTTGCGTGGGGACGTGAAGAAAGGGCTGTTCTTCCGGGGGGCGGGAGCCTTGCCATTCGGCGACCAGATCCGCAGCGTGCGAGAGTTGCTGGAGCGGCTGATGAGCGAAGAGGCCGGATCGGGTGCTCCTGTGGCGGCTTTGGCAGGTCCCTGATCAGCCGGGGCGGTCCGCCGCTCGATGCTGGCGCCTGGCCACCATGGCATCTGCCAGGGCTTGCAGCGCTGCCGGGCTCAGCTCGGCGGCATGCGGGTAGACATCGGATTCTTCCGCGTGGGCATGATCGCGGTAGCGCGTGGCGAATCCGTCCACATCGGGCTCGGGGGCCGAGGGCAGCTGGCCCGCCGCGATGGCCTCCAGCCAGGGGCGCACCTCGGCCCACTGTTGTCCCAGCGTGTCGTGTTCGGCCTGCAGCGCGTCGATGCGCGCGGTCAGCGTGAGGTGGCCCAGGGCTCGCAGGGCCACGAACAGGTCATCGTCCTCGTCGGCGTGGTGCAGCGGTGCGGCCAGCGTGAAGTACCGCAGCACGGCTTGCGCGGCTTCGCGCGCCTGTTCATCCACACCCTGCTGACGCACATGCGCCTGCAGCCGCTGGGCCAGCGTGGTGAAGCGCACCACTTTTTCGTGGCAGGCGCGCAGCAGGGCCATCGGGTCGTCGATGCGCGGCGACACGGGCTCGGGCGGACGAGGCCCGACAGGAGATGACGGCGCAGACAATGGCACGCGAGGCATGGCGCCATTGTCTCGCGCGAGGCCGCACGATGCTGCCTTGCCCGTGCGACATCCTCGCCCTTTCCCGTGGCAGGAAAATCCAACGATCGACGTGAGAAGATCTTGCCGTTCATGGCCCAGACGGGCGGCTGAGCGCCGCAGCCATCAGCAAGGTTGGCCGCATGGGTGCCCAAGTGATGGTGCAATCGAGGGTGGTCGGCACCAAGGTCTGTTGGCGCCTGCCACCGATTTCCCACCCTGCTGAAACCTGAAAGAGGACAAGAACGTGGCCCAAGGCCCCCAACCCCTGATGTCACTGGACGAGGCGTGGTCGCGCCTGGCCGATGCCTTGAGCGCCTGGCCGCCGGCTGTCTGCCGCCAGACCTTGCCCACCGACCAGGCCCTGATGCGCGTGCTCGCCGAAGACGTGGTCTCGACCGTGGACGTGCCGCCGCATGACAACAGCGCCATGGACGGCTACGCCCTGCGCCTGAGCGACTGGCAGCGGGCCGGTGGTGTGGGCGCGGCCCTGCCGCAGGCCCAGCGCATCGCCGCCGGGCAGGTGGGGGCCACGCTGCCGGAAGGGGCCTGCGCGCGCATCTTCACCGGTGCGCCCATCCCTGCAGGTGCCGATGCCGTGGTGATGCAGGAGCACACCCAGCGCGCGGCGCAGGGCGAGGCGGGCAGCGACCTCGTCACCTTCACCCAGCCGGTGCAGGCGGGCCAGAACATCCGCCGCCGCGGTGAAGACATCGCCAGCGGGCAACTGGTGCTCAGCGCGGGCCGCCGTCTGAGTGCCGCCTCACTTGGAGTGGCCGCGTCCGTCGGCCGGGCCGAGTTGCCCGTGTTCGCCTTGCCACGCGTCGGCGTGCTGACCACGGGCGACGAGCTCGTCATGCCTGGTCAGCCGCTGCCGCCAGGTGGCATCTACAACAGCAACCGCCACACCCTGCTGGGCCTGGCCCGCGCCTGTGGCGCCGAGCCGCTGGACCTGGGCACGGTGCCCGACCACCTCGACACCACGCGGGCGGCCCTGCGCGATGCGGCGCAGTCCTGCGACCTCGTCGTCACCAGCGGGGGCGTGTCCGTTGGCGAAGAAGACCACCTGCGCCAGGCCGTGCTGGCCGAAGGCGGGCTTGACTTCTGGGCCCTGGCCATCAAGCCTGGCAAGCCCTTCGTGTTCGGCTGGCTGCGGCGCGCTGACGGCGGCCGTGCGCTCTACATGGGCTTGCCCGGCAACCCTGTGGCCAGCCTCGTCACCTTCTTGCTGCTGGCTCGCCCGGCGATTGGTTGGCTGGCTGGCGAGGGCTGGCAGCTGCCGCGCGCCACCACGCTGCCAGCGGCCTTCCACTGGCCGAAACCCGACAAGCGTCGCGAGTTCCTGCGTGCCCGCCTCAACGAAGCAGGCGAGCTCGAGTTGCATCCGCACCAGGGCTCGGGCGTGCTGAGCTCGGCCGCCTGGTCCGACGGCCTGATCGACCTGCCGCCCCAGACCGCCGTGCAGCCGGGCGACCGCCTGCGCTGGCTGCCATGGTCCGAGTTGCTGCACCCAGCATGGGGAGCGCGTCAGCCATGAGCATCACCGTGCGTTATTTCGCATCCGTGCGCGAGCGCCTGGGCGCGCAGGAAACGGTCGAGTTGAGCGCGCTGACCCAGCCCAACGTGGGGGCGTTGCTGGCCTGGTTGCAGGCTAGCTCGCACGAGCACGCTCGCGTGCTGGACCTCGACCGCGGCCTGCGCATGGCCTGCAACCAGGCCCTCTGCGAAGCCGACGAGCCCTTGTCCGATGGCGACGAAGTGGCCTTCTTCCCGCCCGTGACCGGAGGCTGACGATGGTCCCAGCCCCCCTCGCGCCATCGTCTGTCACGCTGGAGCAGGCCCTGGCCTGCGTGCGGGTGTCCCCTGAAGACTTCGACCTGGGCGCCGAAGTGGCCACCCTGCGCGCCGGCGACCCGGGCGTGGGGGCGGTGGTCAGCTTCGTGGGCACGGTGCGAGAGTGGCAGGAGGCCGCCCGAGCAGGTCAACCTGCCCTGATGGAGTTGGAGCACTACCCTGGCATGACCGAGCGAAGCATCGCTGAACTCGTCGTCCAGGCCTGCCGGCGCTTTGATGTGCGCGGTGTGCGTGTCATCCACCGCGTCGGCCCCCTGGCCGTGGGCGAGCAGATCGTGCTGGTGGCCGTCACATCGGCCCACCGCCAGCAAGCCTTCGACTGCGCCGCCTTCCTCATGGACTGGCTCAAGACGCGCGCGCCTTTCTGGAAAAAGGAGATCGCCGGAGACGACGCCCGCTGGGTGGACGCCCGCGAGAGCGACGAAGCCGCTGCGCGCCGTTGGCAAGACGCGGAGGGCAGGGCATGAGCAGCTGGATTTCGACCTGGCCCCCTGCGGTGGCGGTGGCGCTGGGGGCTGCAGCCGGCGCGCTCTTGCGCTGGCAGGCGGGTGTCTGGTTCAACCCGCTGTGGGGCGGCTTTCCGCTGGGCACCCTGGTGGTCAACCTCGTGGGTGGCCTGGGCATCGGGCTGGCGCTGGCCTGGCTGGGGCGCCACCCCGACGAAGGCCTGCGCCTGCTGCTGGTCACCGGCGTGCTGGGCGGTTTCACCACCTTCTCGGCGTTTTCAGCCGAGTCCCTGACCCTGCTGGAAAAGGGGGACCTCGGTGGCGCCTTGTTCCACACCCTGGCCCACGTGATGGGTGCCCTGGTGTGTGCAGCATTGGGCGCCCGGCTCATGCGGGGATGGCTGCTCTGAGTTCCCCTTTGCGCCCGGAAATGGGATGATGGCTTGAAGCCGTCCGATTCACGGGCGGCACGCCATCCGCATGTCCGTCATCGACGTCTACACCTGTTACGCCCTGGCGGGGGCAGGTTCCTTGATCGGCCTGGGGCTGATCATGCTGGTGCGCACCGAGCACCCCCGCATCCGGCGCGCCTTGCTGCTGTACCGGGTGGCGTTTGTCTGCCTGTCGGCCTTCCTGGTGGTGGGGATCACGCCGCCGGAGCACATGCGCGAGGTCTGGCGCCACGGTGTGGGCGTCTGTGCCACCGGGGTCACCTTGCTGGCCTGGGGCTTTCGCGAACTCAATGGCGAGCGCACGCCCTTGGCGGTGGGCCTGCTCGTCTCCGTCGGATCCGGCTGCCTGCTGTGGTTCGGCGGCGGGGTGCTGAGCCCGCAGCTGTATCAGCTGCTGGTGGCCGTGGTGCTGGCCGGCATCGCGGTGGGCACCTTGCTGGACCAGGGGCGGGTGCTGCTGCGGTCGCAAGAGCCTCGCCTGAGTGGGGAGTGGGCCTTGCTGTTCACGGCCTTGCTGTTCTCGCTGGACTGGCTGATCATCCTCGTGTACTCGTGGGGCCACGCCGGGCCATATCCCCCCCACCTCCTGCTGGCACCAGACTGGCTGATGGGCCCCTCTGCCATGGGCATCGCCCTGCTGCCGCTGTCGGTGGCGGCGATCGTCTTCGCCATCATCAACAACCGGCTTTACCAGCAGTTGCACCAGCGTTCACTGTCCGACGACCTCACGGGCATCCTGTCTAGGCGTGGGCTGCGCGAGCATGGGCAGCAGTTGCTGGCCCGCCAGCCTGCCAACAGCCTGGGCGTGGCCCTGCTGATGATCGACATCGACCACTTCAAGTCCATCAACGACCGCCACGGCCACCTGGTCGGCGACGAGGTGCTGCGCCACGTCACGCAGGTGCTGTCCGACCACCTGCGCGACGACGCCCTGTTGGCCCGCTATGGGGGCGAGGAGTTCACGGTGATGCTGCCCTTGCGGGCGGCCGAGGACGCCCAGGTGGTGGCCGAGCGCCTGAGGCAGGTGGTCGAGGCCCACCCCTGTCAGGCCGGTGCAGGCCCGAGCAGCGTGACCATTGGCGTGACGATCAGCGTGGGCGTGGCCTTCCACCACCGCACCCGTCCGCTCGAGGACGCCCTGTCCCGAGCCGACGCCCGGCTGTACGAGGCCAAGCAAGGTGGCCGCAACCGGGTCAGCAGCGAAAGGCTGATGGTCTGATCTGGCGCAAACCGGGCCGAAGTCACCGGTGCAAGCTGAATCGGCCCCTTGAAAACGGCAGGCTCCCCTCCATCTGGGCAGCAATCGGCCGCCGGACGCGGCCCCAGCACATCAGGAGAGCCCATGCGACTCGACAAACTCACCTCCACCTTTCAGGAAGCCCTGACCGAGGCCCAGAGCCTGGCGGTCACGCGCGACAACCCCTACATCGAACCGGCCCACATCCTGCTGGCCATGCTGCGCCAGGACGATGGGCCGCGCGCACTGCTGGAAAAGGCGGGCGTCAAGGTGGCCCCGCTGGCCACCGCCTTGGAAAAAAGCCTCGACAAGCTGCCCCAGGTGCAAGGTGCCGAGCAGGTGCAGGCCGGGCGCGACACCGTCACCCTGCTGCAGGGCGCCGAGAAAGAAGCCCACAAGGCCGGTGACGCCTACATCGCCGCCGAGATGTTCCTGCTCGCCCTGTGCGACCACAAGGGCGACACGGCGGTCACCGCGCGCGACTTCGGCCTGACCCGCAAGGCGCTCGAAGCCGCCATCAAGTCCGTGCGCGGCGACCAGAAGGTCGACAACCCCGAGGCCGAAGGCCAGCGCGAGGCCCTCAAGAAGTACACCTTGGACCTGACCGAGCGCGCCCGCGCCGGCAAGCTCGACCCGGTCATCGGCCGCGACGAGGAAATCCGCCGCGCCATCCAGGTGCTGCAGCGCCGCTCCAAGAACAACCCCGTGCTCATCGGTGAGCCTGGTGTGGGCAAGACCGCCATCGTCGAAGGCCTGGCCCAGCGCATCGTCGCTGGCGAGGTGCCCGATTCCTTGCGCAACAAGCGCGTGCTCGTGCTCGACATGGCCGCGCTGCTGGCCGGCGCCAAGTACCGTGGCGACTTCGAAGAGCGCCTCAAGAACGTGCTCAAGGAAGTGGCCAAGGACGAAGGCCAGACCATCGTCTTCATCGACGAGATCCACACCATGGTCGGCGCCGGCAAGGCCGATGGCGCCATGGACGCGGGCAACATGCTGAAACCCGCCCTGGCCCGCGGCGAGTTGCATTGCATCGGCGCGACCACGCTGGACGAATACCGCAAGTACATCGAGAAGGACGCTGCCCTGGAGCGGCGCTTCCAGAAGATCCTCGTGGGCGAGCCCACCGTGGAGGCGACCATTGCCATCCTGCGCGGCCTGCAGGAAAAGTACGAGGTGCACCATGGCGTCGAGATCACCGACCCGGCCATCGTGGCCGCGGCCGAGCTGTCCAACCGCTACATCACCGACCGCTTCCTGCCCGACAAGGCCATCGACCTGATCGACGAGGCCGCGGCCAAGATCAAGATCGAGATCGACTCCAAGCCCGAGGCGCTGGACCGGCTCGACCGCCGCCTCATCCAGCTCAAGATCGAGCGCGAGGCCATCAAGCGCGAGAAGGACGAAGCCTCCATCAAGCGCCTGGGCCTGATCGAAGAAGAGATCGTCAAGCTGCAAAAGGAGTACGCCGACCTGGAAGAAGTCTGGAAGGCCGAGAAGGCCCAGGCCCAGGGCTCAGCCCACGTCAAGGAAGAGATCGACAGGATCCGCTTCCAGATCGAGGAGCTCAAGCGCAAGGGTGACTTCAACAAGGTCGCCGAGCTGCAATACGGCAAGCTGCCCGAGCTGGAAAAGAAGCTCAAGGACGCCCAGGACAAGGAAAACGCCAAGACCAAGGCCAGCGGCAAGCCCACCTTGCTGCGCACGCAAGTCGGTGCCGAAGAAATCGCCGAGGTCGTGGCGCGCGCCACCGGCATCCCCGTGAGCAAGCTGATGCAGGGCGAGCGCGACAAGCTGCTGGCGATGGAAGACAAGTTGCACGAACGCGTGGTCGGCCAGCAAGAGGCCATCGTGGCCGTGTCCGACGCCATCCGCCGCTCGCGCGCCGGCCTGTCCGACCCGAACCGCCCGTATGGCTCCTTCCTGTTCCTGGGCCCCACCGGCGTGGGCAAGACCGAGCTGTGCAAGGCCTTGGCCGGCTTCCTGTTCGACAGCGAAGACCACCTCATCCGCATCGACATGAGCGAGTTCATGGAGAAGCACTCCGTCAGCCGCCTGATCGGCGCGCCCCCGGGCTACGTGGGCTACGAAGAAGGCGGCACGCTGACCGAGGCCGTGCGTCGCAAGCCCTACAGCGTGGTGCTGCTCGACGAGGTCGAGAAAGCCCACCCGGATGTCTTCAACGTGCTGCTGCAGGTGCTCGACGACGGCCGCCTGACCGATGGCCAGGGCCGAACCGTGGACTTCAAGAACACCGTCATCGTGATGACCTCGAACCTGGGCTCGCACCACATCATGCAGATGGCCGGGCAGCCTTCAGAGGACATCAAGGACGCGGTGTGGGTCGAGGTCAAGCAGCACTTCCGTCCGGAGTTCCTCAACCGCATCGACGAGGTGGTGGTGTTCCACGCGCTGGACATGGACAACATCCAGTCGATCGCCAAGATCCAGCTCAAGGGCCTGGAAGGGCGCCTGGCTCAGCTGGAGATGAAGCTCGACGTGTCGCCCGAGGCTTTGGTCGAGTTGGCCAAGGTCGGGTTCGATCCGGTGTTCGGGGCGCGGCCGCTCAAGCGCGCCATCCAGCAGCGCATCGAGAACCCGGTGGCCAAGCTGATCTTGCAAGGGCGGTTCGGGCCGAAGGATGTGATCCCCGTCAAGGTGGATGCGGAAGGCAACTTCGGGTTCGAACGGACGGTGCATTGAGGGCGCCTCGAGGCGTCTCGGCAAGCCGCCTTCGGGCGGCTTTTTCTCATGCCTGGCCGCTCAGCCTTGTCGGGGCGGAATCCGCATGCTCTCGCCCACAGCGAGCGCCTGAAACCGATCTTCCGAGAGGCCTGCCTGCCGACGCGCCCTGGCCAGAGCCCTGGGCGGCTCATCCAACGCCTCATCCGTCAGCTGAAACGTGCCCCAATGCACGGCCATCGCGCGCTTGCAGCCGATGTCATGGAAGATCTGCACCGACTCCTCGGGGTTCACGTGCTGGTCTTTCATGAACCAGCGTGGCTCGTAGGCGCCGATGGGCAGCAGGGCCAGGTCGAACCCGCCGCCGTTCTCCGGCGTGTGCTCGCGCGCGAAGTGCTGCCTGATGTCGACAAAGTCCTTCGAATAACCGGTGTCGCCCGCGAAGAAGACATGGCAGTCGGGTGAGCGCACCACGAAGCCGCCCCACAGGCTGCGCAGTGCATCGGTGGCTGTGCGTGCAGACCAATGCTGCGCAGGCACCAAGGTCACCGGGATGCGGGCGTTGCGCTCAGTGGCTTGGAGCACATGGGTGTCCCACCAGTCGAGTTCCTCCACGCGATGCATGCCGCGCCTGGCAAACCATTGCTTGTGGCCCAGCGGGCAGATCACCAACGGGGCGCCGCCGGCCTGCTGCTTCAAGGCCAGCATCGAGCCCTCGTCGAGGTGGTCATAGTGGTTGTGCGACAGCAGCACCACATCGATGTGTGGCAGCTCTGCCAGCGCCAAGCCGGGGGGCGTGTGTCGTTTGGGCCCCGCCCCCTGAACCGGAAAGCAGCGCTGCGAGAACACCGGGTCGGTCAGGATGTTGAGCCCGCCCACCTGCAGCAGCACGGTGATGTGCCCGATCCAGGTCGCCGCGGGTTGCATGGCCAGGCCCGCCTTCGCGTTGGCGTGGATGAAAGCCAGGTCGGGTTTCACCACCGGGATCGGCTCCTGCAGCGGCTTGGGGTGACCCGCACGCCAGGCCTCCCAGCGCCAGCGCAGGATCTCGTGCCAGCGCTTGCCGTGGAACGACTGGTGGTTGTTCTGGAAGCCGTCGGGGCGGTGGTGCTTCTTGGCCGGGTTGAAGTGCGGGTTCTTCATGCGAGCAGGCTACTTCGCGAACATTGCTGGGGTGTTTCGGCCAAGAAAAAGCCCCGAGGCCGAAGCGCCGGGGCCATTTCTGGGTTGGGGCCGATCAGGCCACGCTGACCGGGATCTTGCCGATCTTGGCCTGCCAGGTCTTGGGCCCTTCGACGTGGGCGCTGGTGCCACCCGCGTCCACCGCCACCGTCACCGGCATGTCGACCACGTCGAACTCGTAGATGGCTTCCATCCCTAAGTCTTCAAAGCCCACCACCTTGGCGGCCTTGATGGCCTTGGAGACCAGGTAGGCCGAGCCGCCCACGGCCATCAGGTAGGCCGACTTGTGCTTCTTGATGGCCTCGATGGCGGCGGGGCCCCGCTCGGCCTTGCCCACCATGCTGATGAGGCCGGTCTTCTCCAGCATCATGTCGGTGAACTTGTCCATGCGTGTGGCGGTGGTGGGGCCGGCGGGGCCGACCACCTCGTCGCGCACCGGGTCGACCGGGCCGACGTAGTAGATGACGCGGTTGGTGAAGTCCACGGGCAGCTTCTCGCCCTTGGCCAGCATGTCCTGGATGCGCTTGTGCGCGGCGTCGCGGCCGGTCAGCATCTTGCCGTTGAGCAGCAGGGTCTGGCCGGGTTTCCAGCTGGCGACTTCTTCCTTGGTCAGGGTGTTGAGGTCAACGCGCTTGGACTTGTTGTAGTCCGGCGCCCAGTGCACGTTGGGCCACAGGTCCAGGCTGGGCGGATCGAGGTAGACGGGGCCGCTGCCGTCCATCACGAAGTGGGCGTGGCGGGTGGCCGCGCAGTTCGGGATCATGGCGATCGGCTTGGAAGCGGCGTGCGTCGGGTAGGTCTTGATCTTGACGTCCAGCACCGTGGTCAGGCCGCCCAGGCCTTGGGCGCCGATGCCCAGGGCGTTGACCTTCTCGTACAGCTCGATGCGCAGCTCTTCCAGCTTGTTGGACGGGCCGCGTTCCAGCAGCTCGTACATGTCGATGTCGTCCATCAGCGACTCCTTGGCCAGCAAGGCCGCCTTCTCGGCGGTGCCGCCCACGCCGATGCCCAGCATGCCGGGCGGGCACCAGCCGGCGCCCATGGTCGGCACGGTTTTCAGCACCCAGTCGACGATGTTGTCAGAGGGGTTGAGCATGTACACCTTGGACTTGTTCTCCGAGCCGCCGCCCTTGGCTGCGACCGTCACGTCCACGGTGTCACCAGGCACCAGTTCCATGAAGACCACGGCGGGGGTGTTGTCCTTGGTGTTCTTGCGCTCGAAGATGGGGTCCGACAGCACCGAGGCGCGCAGCTTGTTGTCCGGGTTGTTGTAGCCACGGCGAACGCCTTCGTCCACGGCGTCCTGGATGCTGCGGGCGCCAAAGCCTTCCCACTTCACGCCCATGCCGATCTTCAGGAAGACGTTGACGATGCCGGTGTCCTGGCAGATGGGGCGGTGCCCTTCTGCGCACATGCGCGAGTTGGTCAGGATCTGGGCGATGGCGTCCTTGGCCGCGGGCGACTCTTCGCGCTCGTAGGCACGCGCCAGGTGGGCGATGTAGTCGGCCGGGTGGTAGTAGGAGATGTATTGCAGCGCGGCTGCGACGCTTTCAACGAGGTCGTCGTGGCGAATGGTCGTCATGGCAGGGGCCTTTGTGGGGCGCTTGTGAGGCGTTGGTGGGGCAAAAATCAGCCGACATTGTGCCAAGGTCTGGCCGCTGCGCGGGAACGCCCGGCTTCAGCGCCGAGCCCAGAGCAGGTGAACGACCGCGAAGCCGGCGAGGGCGCTCGCGGTGGCCAGCATCAACAGGCCGGTCATCAGGGGCGTGCCGTGCGTGACCGCCCAGTTCAGTCCCTGGCCCAGCCAGTGCGTGGCATCGGTCATCAGCCAGGTCAGGTCGAGGGCGTCGGGCAGCACCCTCTCGCCGATCTGGTAGGCCGCGTAATAAATGGGTGGCACCGTCAGGGGGTTGGTCACCAAGGTGCAGGCGGCGCTCACCGGCACATTGCCGCGAACGGCCACCGAGGCCGCCACCGCGAACAAGATCTGCGCCACCGGCATCAGCAGCCCCATGAACAGGCCTGTGGCCACGCCTCGGGCCACGCAATGGCGTTCGAGGTGCCACAGGCGATCGTCCTGCAGGTGCGGCCGCACCGGGGCCATCCAGGGGGATGCGAGGATTTCATCCTTGCCAGGCGCCTGCCGCCGCACTTTCGCCCAGGTCGTGCGGGTGGTGCGTCGGGTCATCGTCGATGCCCTGCGAAGCGATGCTTTCATGGTGGTTCAGGATCAGCGTTTCTCGTGCCCCGAGTCGGCATGGTGCAACAGCTTGTCGGTGTAGGCAATGGCCATGGCCGAGAGCAGGAAGGCGATGTGGATGACGGTTTGCGCGATCAGCACCTTGTCCGTGTAGTTCTGCGCATTGATGAAGGTTTTCAGCAGGTGAATCGAAGAGATGCCGATGATGGCCGTCGCCAGCTTGACCTTGAGCACCGACGCATTCACGTGGTCCAGCCACTCAGGCTGGTCCGGGTGGTTGTCCAGGTTCATGCGCGAAACGAAGGTCTCGTAGCCACCGACGATGACCATGATCAGCAGGTTGGAGATCATCACCACGTCGATCAGGCCCAGCACCACCAGCATGATGGTGGTCTCGGTCAGGTGCTTGGGCGGGTGATCGGTCGGCTGGCCGGTGGCCTGGAAGATGGCCAGCAGGGCCTCCTGGCTGCCGAAAGCGGCTTCGATCAGGTGAACCAGTTCCACCCAGAAATGGAAGACATAGACCGCCTGAGCCAGGATCAGGCCGAGATAAAGCGGCAACTGCAGCCAACGGCTCGCGAAAATGAAAGAAGACAGCGCATTGGCCTTCTTGGGCGCTTGATTCGAGTTCATGCCGACCTTGGGGGTAATTCCGAAGTACCAAATTCTAGAGTTAGGAGCATGGTCTTGGGTTGGCAAGGTGATCGCCCAAAGCGTACCCGCCTGGCCAATTCGACAAGCGCGTGCCACAAGCACCGTCCATCAGGAGCCGCCATGACTGGCCAACAACAGACCACCAACCCGACGCACGACCTCTACCCCCCGCCCGCCGCATTCGCCCAAGCCGCACACATCGGCAGCCGGCAAGCCTACGACAAGCTGGTCAACGAATCCCAGCAAGACCACACCGCCTACTGGGCCCGCCTCGCCAAGGAATTCCTGAGCTGGCACAAGCCCTTCACCCGGGCGCTCGACGAGAGCAACGCCCCGTTCTACAAGTGGTTCGACGACGGCCTCATCAACGCCTCGTACAACTGCCTTGATCGACACGTCGAGGCCGGTCTTGGCGACCGCACTGCCATCATCTTCGAGGCCGACGACGGCCAGGTCAGCCAGGTGTCGTACCGCGACCTGCTGGCCCGCGTCAGCCAACTGGCCAATGCCCTGAAGGCACAAGGTGTCAAGAAGGGCGACCGCGTGGTGCTGTACCTGCCCATGTCGGTCGAAGGCGTCGTGGCCATGCAGGCCTGCGCCCGCATCGGCGCCACCCACTCCGTCGTCTTCGGTGGCTTCTCCGCACAGAGCCTGCGCGACCGCATCGAAGATGCTGGCGCCGTCATGGTGATCACCGCCGACGAACAGGTGCGTGGCGGCAAGACCCTGCCGCTCAAGGCCATCGTCGACGAAGCCCTTGGCATGGGTGGCTGCGAAAGCATCAAACAGGTCATCGTGTTCCGCCGCACCGGTGGCAACGTCGCCTTCGACGCCAGCCGCGACGTGTGGATGCACGAGGCCATGGCCGCTCAGCCCGAGTACTGCGCCCCCGAGTGGGTCGAGGCCGAGCACCCGCTGTTCCTGCTCTACACCTCCGGCTCCACCGGCAAGCCCAAGGGCGTGCAGCACAGCACCGGCGGCTACCTGCTGCACGCCGCGCTGACCATGAAGTGGACCTTCGACTACAAGCCGTCGGACGTCTTCTGGTGCACGGCCGACATCGGCTGGGTCACGGGCCACACCTACGTGGCCTACGGCCCGCTGGCCAACGGCGGCACGCAGGTCGTGTTCGAGGGCGTGCCCACTTACCCGGACGCCGCGCGCTTTTGGCGCATGATCCAGAAGCACAAGGTCACCATCTTCTACACGGCGCCCACCGCCATCCGTGCGCTCATCAAGGCCGCGGAGTCGTCGGCCGAGGTGCACCCGCGCAACTTCGACCTCAGCAGCCTGCGCCTGCTGGGCACCGTGGGCGAGCCCATCAACCCGGCCGCCTGGGAGTGGTACCACCGCGAGATCGGTGGCGGCCGCTGCCCCATCGTCGACACCTTCTGGCAGACCGAAACCGGTGGCCACATGATCACCCCGCTGCCCGGCGCCCATGCGCTCACGCCTGGTTCGTGCTCGCTGCCGTTCCCGGGCATCGACGCGGCCGTGGTCGATGAAACCGGCAAGGAAGTGCCTTGGGGGCAGGGCGGTGTGCTGGTCGTGCGCAAGCCCTGGCCTTCGATGATCCGCAACATCTGGGGCGACGCCGAGCGCTTCAAGAAGAGCTACTACCCCGCTGACTTCGGTGGCAAGTACTACCTGGCAGGCGACGGCGCCATCCGCGACGCGCAAACGGGCTACTTCACCATCACCGGTCGCATCGACGACGTGCTCAACGTCTCGGGCCACCGCATGGGCACGATGGAGATCGAGTCCGCGTTGGTGTCGCACCCGCTGGTGGCCGAGGCCGCCGTGGTGGGCCGCCCCGATGACCTCACGGGCGAGGCCATCTGTGCCTTCGTGGTGCTCAAGCGCCCCCGTCCGGAAGGCGAGGAAGCCAAGAAGATCGCCAACGAGTTGCGCAACCACGTCGGCCAGGAGATCGGCCCGATCGCCAAGCCCAAGGACATCCGCTTCGGCGACAACCTGCCCAAGACCCGCTCCGGCAAGATCATGCGGCGCCTGCTGCGTGTCGTGGCCAAGGGCGAGGACGTCACGCAGGACACCTCGACGCTGGAGAACCCGGCGATCCTGGAGCAACTCGCCAAGAGCAACTGACGCCGTCGCGTCGCGCCTGAACGCCGGCCCGCCTGAAAAGGTGGGTCGGGTTTTGTCGTGGCCGTCAATCAAACGTTTGAATCGTGTCAGCCCATTTTCGGGCGACAGGTTTTCGCACGGTCGTTCAATTTGAGAAATCTTGTTTTCTGATGGGTTTCCGGGGTTAACCAGCAGAAATCACGCAAAACCCCACACCCCTAGCATTCCCCCTCATGACAAAACTTCACACAGCCCACTAGATTGAGGGGGTGACAGCGCCACAAGCGCGGTCCAACACCGCAATGACGAGGAGCTTTTGACATGGCTACAACCAGCGTTTCGAACGCACCGATGACCGCCGAGGAAAAGAAGGTGATTTTCGCCTCCAGCCTTGGCACGGTTTTCGAGTGGTACGACTTTTATCTATACGGTTCTTTGGCGGCCATCATCGCCAAACAGTTTTTCGCCGGCCTGGACCCGACATCGGCCTTCATTTTCGCCCTGCTGGCTTTTGCGGCCGGCTTCATCGTGCGTCCGTTCGGCGCGCTGGTCTTCGGTCGCCTGGGCGACATGATCGGCCGCAAGTACACCTTCCTCGTCACCATCTTGCTGATGGGCGCCTCGACGTTCATCGTCGGCATCCTGCCCAACTACGCCTCCATCGGCGTGGCTGCGCCGGTCATCCTCATCATCCTGCGCCTGCTGCAAGGCTTGGCGCTGGGCGGTGAGTACGGCGGTGCCGCCACCTACGTGGCCGAGCACGCGCCTCACGGTCGCCGCGGTGCTTACACCGCCTGGATCCAGACCACCGCCACGCTGGGTCTGTTCCTGTCGCTGATCGTGATCCTGACCACCCGCACCATGATCGGCGAAGAGGCCTTCGCCGACTGGGGCTGGCGCGTGCCGTTCATCGTCTCGCTGGCCCTGCTGGGCATCAGCGTGTGGATCCGCATGAGCATGAACGAGTCGCCCGCCTTCAAGAAGATGAAGTCCGAAGGCAAGACCTCGAAGGCCCCTCTGACCGAGTCCTTTGGTCAATGGAAGAACCTGAAGATCGTGATCCTGGCCCTGGTCGGCCTGGTCGCGGGTCAGGCCGTGGTCTGGTACACCGGTCAGTTCTACGCCTTGTTCTTCCTGACGCAGACGCTGAAGGTCGATGGCGCCACGGCCAACATCCTGGTCGCGATGTCCCTGCTGATCGCCACCCCGTTCTTCGTGGTGTTCGGCTCGCTCTCGGACAAGATCGGCCGCAAGCCCATCATCCTGGCGGGCTGCCTGATCGCGGCGCTGACCTACTTCCCGCTGTTCAAGGCGCTGACCCACTACGCCAACCCTGACCTGGAAAAGGCCCAGACCTCCGCTCCGGTGACGCTGGTCGCCGACCCGGCCGAGTGCTCGTTCCAGTTCAACCCGACGGGCACGGCCAAGTTCACCAGCTCCTGCGACATCGCCAAGCAACTGCTGGCAACGGGCTCGGTCAACTATGAGAACGTGGCGGGTCCTGCTGGCTCGACCGCCGTGATCAAGGTGGGTGAAGTGGCCATCAACAGCTACTCGCCGACCAAGGTCACCGAAGCCGACGTGCCGGCCGCCAAGGAGGCTGCAGCCAAGGCCAACGAAGCCGCCATCGCGAAGGTCGCCGACGCCAAGGCCGCCACGGGCCCGGATGCCGCCACCAAGCTCAAGGACGCCGAGAAGGCCGCCAAGGAGGCCGCCGCCGCCCTGGCAGCGTTCGACAAGGATCCGAAGGCCGCGGCAGCCAAGGTCATCGACGGCCAGTTCAAGAAGGCCGTCACCGGTGAGCTCAAGAAGGCCGGCTACCCCGCCAAGGCCGACCCGGCCAAGGTGAACAAGCCGATGATCGTCGCCATCCTGACCATCCTGGTGATTTACGTCACCATGGTCTACGGCCCGATCGCCGCGATGCTGGTGGAAATGTTCCCGACCCGCATCCGTTACACCTCGATGTCCCTGCCGTACCACATCGGCAACGGCTGGTTCGGTGGCCTGCTGCCGACCACGGCCTTCGCCATCGTGGCCCAGACGGGCAACATCTACAACGGCCTGTGGTACCCGATCATCATCGCGATGGTCACCTTCGTGATCGGCCTGCTGTTCGTTCGCGAAACCAAGGACGTGGACATCTACGCCGGCGATTGACCCTTGCGCCGATGCGCGACCGGATCACGAGTCCGGTTGGCCGCAAAACAAAGGCCCCGCACTGCGGGGCCTTTTTCATGGGGGGTGCGGTCGCGCACGCGGCGCCACGGCAACGCTCAATTGGTGGCGAGGATCCAGGTCACGAGCTGCTTGGCTTCGGCCTCGTTGACCTGGCCTTGTGCGGGCATCGGGCCCATGGGCATGTTCCAGACGCCGCCGCCGCCCTTGCGGACCTTGCCCGCCAGCCGATCAACGGCCTTCTTGTCGCCCTTGTATTTTTTGGCGATGTCGGCAAAGGACGGCCCCACCACGGCCTTGCTGACCTGGTGGCAGGCCAGGCAGGCCTTCTTGCGGGCGAGGTCTTCGCTGGCTTGGGCGGGGGTGAGGGTGCTCAGCGCCAGCAAGGCGCCGCCGAGCAGGGCGGTGGTCAAGGGGCGGGAAATCGTCATCGCAGCAAACATCCGGGGTCTCCTGTGCAAGAAGCTGATTTATAAACGCAGCAGGGCCGCAATCGGACGACCGCCTTGGGGGCGGTGTGCCGTTGGCCTGCAAAGGTGGGTGACTCTCATGTGGTTCGTGGTGATCGGTGTCGTCATGCTGGTGATGAACCTGGCCGGCATCGGCCCGGTCGGTGAATGGGCCTGGGCCGGTTTTGGCAAGGCTTGGTTCATCCTGGTGCCTTTTGGCCTGGCCTTTGCATGGTGGGGCTGGTCGGACATGTCCGGCCGCACCCAGCGCAAGGCCATGGAAAAGGTCGATGCCAAGCGCGAAGCGCGGCGGCAGAAAGCCCTGGATGCGTTGGGTTTGCAAAAGCCGGGGCGTCGGCGCTGATGGGGTCGGGGCTTAGAATCGAAGGCTCCCCTTACCGCGCTTTCCGGAGCCCCCATGCCCCAATACCGTTCCCGCACCTCGACCGCCGGCCGCAACATGGCGGGTGCACGCGCCCTGTGGCGCGCCACCGGCATGAAGGACGGCGACTTCGAAAAACCGATCATCGCCATCGCCAACAGCTTCACGCAGTTCGTGCCTGGCCACGTTCACCTCAAGGACCTGGGTCAGCTGGTCGCCCGTGAAATCGAAGCCGCTGGCGGCGTGGCGAAAGAATTCAACACCATCGCGGTGGACGACGGCATCGCCATGGGTCACGGCGGCATGCTGTATTCGCTGCCCTCGCGCGACCTGATCGCCGACAGCGTCGAGTACATGGTCAATGCCCACACGGCCGACGCGCTGGTGTGCATCTCCAACTGCGACAAGATCACCCCGGGCATGCTGATGGCCGCGCTGCGCCTGAACATCCCCGTGGTCTTCGTCTCCGGCGGCCCGATGGAAGCCGGCAAGGCCAAGATCGAAGGCAAGGTCATCGCCCTGGACCTGGTGGACGCCATGGTCAAGGCCGCCGACAAGAACTGCTCCGACGAAGAAGTGGCCATGGTCGAGCGCTCGGCCTGCCCGACTTGCGGCTCGTGCTCGGGCATGTTCACCGCCAACTCGATGAACTGCCTGACCGAAGCCCTGGGCCTGTCCCTGCCTGGCAACGGCACCATCGTCGCCACCCACGCCGACCGCGAAAAGCTCTTCCGCCGTGCCGGCCGCACCGTCGTCGAGCTGGCCAAGCGCCACTATGAGCAGGACGACTTCTCCGTGCTGCCGCGCAACATCGCCAACTTCAAGGCCTTCGAAAACGCCGTGGCGCTCGACGTGGCCATGGGCGGCTCGACCAACACCGTGCTTCACCTGCTGGCCGCCGCCCGCGAGGCGGAGGTGCCCTTCACCATGGCCGACATCGACCGCATGTCGCGCAAGGTGCCGTGCCTGAGCAAGGTGGCCCCGGCCGTGCCTGACGTGCACATCGAAGACGTGCACCGCGCCGGCGGCATCATGTCCATCCTGGGCGAGCTGGCCCGCGGCGGCCTGCTGCACACCGACGTGCCCACCGTGCACAGCAAGACCATGGCCGACGCCATCGCCAACTGGGACGTCACCGTCACCCAGGACGAGGCCGTGCACACCTTCTACAAGGCCGCGCCGGGTGGCATCCCCACGCAGGTGGCCTTCTCGCAGGACAGCCGCTGGAAGTCGCTGGACCTGGACCGCGCCAAGGGCGTCATCCGCTCGAAGGAAAACGCCTTCACGCAGGACGGTGGCCTGGCCGTGCTCTACGGCAACATCGCCGAGAAGGGCTGCATCGTCAAAACCGCCGGTGTGGACGAGTCCATCTGGGCGTTCAGCGGCAAGGCCCGCGTCTACGAGAGCCAGGACGATGCGGTCGAAGGCATCCTGGGCGAAGAGGTGCAGGCTGGCGACGTGGTCGTCATCCGCTACGAAGGCCCCAAGGGCGGCCCCGGCATGCAGGAAATGCTCTACCCCACGTCCTACCTCAAGAGCCGCGGTCTGGGCAAAGCCTGTGCGCTGCTGACCGACGGGCGCTTCTCAGGCGGCACCTCGGGCCTGTCGATCGGCCACGCTTCGCCTGAAGCCGCTCAGGGCGGTGCCATCGCCCTGGTCGAGAACGGTGACACCATCGAGATCGACATCCCGAACCGCCGCATCCACCTGGCCATCAGCGACGAGGAAATGAACCGCCGCCGCGAGGCCATGGAGGCCAAGGGCCCGAACGCCTGGAAGCCGGCCAACCGCCAGCGCCACGTTTCGGCCGCACTGCAGGCCTATGCCCTGCTGACCACCTCGGCCGACACCGGCGCCGTGCGCGACCTGTCGCAACTGCAGCGCTGAGGGTTTTCAGCGCCGCGACACGGCTTCGGCCACGTCGTCCCCTGAGGCGTCCGCGAGCGCGGGCGCCTTTTTCGTTCTGGGCACCACGGTTGCCACCATCTGCCGAGCCAGCGTCTCGTACAGGGGGCGCGCAATCAGCCGGGAGAGCGCTGCGGCCAGCATGGCCGCGCCCATCAGGCTGAGCACCATGGCGTGGCCGTCCACCATCTCCATCACGATGATGAAGGCGGTGATCGGGGCCTGGGTCACGGCCGCGAGGAAGGCCGCCATGCCGATGGCGATCAGCACCGGTTTCGGGTCCGCCGTCAACGACGCCACCTCGTGACCGATGCTCGCGCCCATCGTCAGCGAGGGCGCAAAGATGCCGCCGGGCACGCCACAGATGGCCGACAGCCAGGTGGTCAAAAAGCGCAGCAGGGTGTCCAGGCCCTGTGTGGCGTCCTGGCCTTCGAGCATCTGGCGGGTGACCTGGTAGCCGCTGCCGAAGCTGCTGCCCGAGCTCGCCAGGCCGATGCCGGCAACGGCCAGGCCACAGGCCGCGGCAAACCAGCAAGGGTGGGCCTGGCGGAAGCGGCGGAACCGGTCGGTGCCTGGGCTGAGGGACCAGCTCAGCAGGCGCGAGAACAGGCCGCCGCTGAGGCCGCAGGCCAGCGTCACGGCCAGGCCAGGCAGCAGCAGCCCCCAGCCAAAGGCCTCGACCTGGATGCGGCCGAAGTAAGTGCCGCTGCCATGGGCCGACACCGCCACCAGCCCCGCGATGACGATGGCCGCGATCAGCAGGCCGCTGGCGCGGTCTTCCGGGCGGCGGGACAGCTCCTCGATGGCGAACATCACGCCGCCCAGCGGGGTGTTGAAGGCCGCAGCCACCCCGGCGGCCCCGCCGGCCACGAGCAGGCCACGCTCGTTGATGTGGCTGCGCTCGGGCAGCCAGCGGCGCGCGTGGTGCATCACGCCCGCGGCCACCTGCACCGAAGGGCCTTCCCGCCCGGTCGACAGGCCGGCCAGCAGCCCGCCCGAAGTCAGCAGCACCTTGGCCACCGACAGCTTGAGCGACACGAAACGGCTGCGCTGCCCGGGCTCGATGGCCTCATGCTGCGCAGCCAGCACCTGCGGGATGCCCGAGCCGGCCGCGCCCGGTGCCCAGCGGCGCGTCAGCCAGACGATGCCGGTGGTCAGCGCCGGGGTCCAGATCAGCACCAGCCACGGCTGCTCGGTGTGCAAGCTGAAGAAGGCGCGCAGGGCGGCCTCGCTCAGCCAGGTCAGGCCGATGACCGCCAGACCGGACAGCACCGCGAAGCCGATGATCACCAGCCGGGCGGCCCAGGCGCGCCAGTCAGACAGCTCGCGGCCGAGGGCTTGCGCCTCCCCGCTGCCGGAGGGGGGTGTTTCGTTCACTGTTGTGTGCTGGGTTCATTGCGGGGGTCGGTGACCCAAGCTTGCAACACGCATGCCCAAAGCCAGCAGCCGGCGCGGATGGGGTCAAAGCAGCTTGAGGCAGGCCATCGCCACCACCGTCGGCCCGGCCGCCGACAGGAACAGAGCCAGCGCACTGACCGACTGCGTGCGCAGCTCGCCCTTGAGGATGGCCGCACCCGCGGGGTTGGGTGCGTTGGCGATCAGGGTCAGGCCGCCGCCCGTGACGGCTCCGGCCACCAGCGCGTACTTGAAATCCGGGCTCAGACCGGGCACCAGCGAGCCGAGGTAGGTCAGCGCCGCGTTGTCGGTGATGGCGGTCAGCGCGGTGGCACCGTAGTACACCGCGTCGCTGCTCATGCTCAGCAAGGCTGGCTCCAGCCACCACCGCTGCTGCCCGCCCAGCACGACCAGGCCGGCCAGGAAGAAGGCCACCATGAGCCCTTCGCGCAGGATGGGGGGCGATTGGTGCCGACCGTAGGCGTTCATGAAGCCCAGGAAGAACAGCAGCAGGGCCAGGAACACGACAGCGTGGTGCGCGAAGGCGACGATGCCCACCAGGAAGCCCAGGTGGATGAGCGTGACCGCCAGCGGGGGCATGGGCTCGGGCGAGCTGGCAGCGGGGCGCAGTCGGATGAACTCGCGCGCGAAGAGCACCACCAGGCCCAGCGAGTTCAGGCCCACCGCCAGGGCCGCCTTCCAGCCGAAGTTCGAGAGCATGAAGCCCAGGTCCCAGCCCCAAGCGCCTGCCACCATCAACACGGGCGGTGCGGCGTAAGGCGTGAGCGTGCCGCCGATGGACACGTTGACGAAGAGCACGCCCAGCACGCCGTACTTGAGTTTCTCGGAGATGCCCAGCTTGAACAGGCCGTCGCGCAGCAGCAGCGCCGCCAGCGTCATGGCCGCCGGCTCCGTGATGAATGAGCCCAGCAAGGGCACGAAGGCCAGGATGACCAGCGCCTGCCCCATGGCACCGGGCAGCGGCACGAGCCGCGTCAGGAACCGGGTCAGCAGGCTGGCGAGCTGGAGGATGGGTTTGCTCGCCGCCGTCACCATGATCGCGAACACGAACAGCGGCTCGGTGAAGTTGCGCCCATCGAGGTACCGGATGGCTTCTTCCTTGCCGTCGATGGCGAACATGCACACCATCAGCACCATGGCCCAGAAGCCGAACACCACCTCGACTTCGGCCAGGAAGTGCCACAGGCCGGCGTGGGCCGGGCGCGTGTGAGCGAGGTGCTCGAAGAACTTCGTCGAGAAGGTGTGCACCAGCGCGATGCAAAACAGCGCCGCACCGATGGCCTGAATGAGTGTGGGATGCATCGGGCGATGCTAGCAGTTGCCTGCTGCGTAAACGCGTGGACGCGCTTGCGGTGATTCACATGCGGTATCGTTCGCGCCATGCTGACGCACCCCCAATTCGACCCGATCGCCCTGTCCCTGGGCCCGCTGCAGATCCACTGGTATGGCCTGACCTACCTGGCGGCTTTCTCGATGTTCTACCTGCTGGCGGCCCAGCGCGTGAAGCGCCCCTGGTACGCCGAAGCTGGCTGGACGCGTGAAACCATCGAGGACTTGCTGTTCTTCGGGGTGCTGGGCGTGATCCTGGGCGGGCGTCTGGGTTACGTGCTGTTCTACAAACCGACCTACTACCTGGGGCACCCGGGCGAGATCCTGGCCGTCTGGCAGGGGGGCATGGCCTTCCATGGCGGGCTCATCGGTGTCATGGTGGCCATGCTGGTGTTCGCCTGGCGGCGCCAGCGCAGCTTCTTCGAGGTGGCCGACCTGGTGGCGCCTTGCGTGCCGGTGGGGCTGGCCGCGGGGCGCATCGGCAATTTCATCAACGGCGAGCTGTGGGGCAGGGCGGCCGATCCCAGCCTGCCCTGGGCCATGGTCTTTCCGCAGTCGGGCAGCGACCTGCCGCGCCATCCCTCTCAGCTCTACCAGTTTGGCCTGGAAGGCCTGACATTGTTCGTTTTGTTGTGGTGGTACGCCCGCAGCCCACGCCCGCGTGGTGCCGTCGCCGGGGCGTTCCTGTTCGGTTATGGCGTGTTCCGCTTTGTCGCGGAGTACTTCCGCGAGCCCGACAGCTTCCTGGGCCTGCTGGCGCTCAACATGAGCATGGGCCAATGGCTGTGCGTCCCCATGATCGCCTTGGGCGCCCTGATTTGGGGCATTGCACAAAAAAAAGCCCCCCGTCCGTGAGGACAGGGGGTTGAAAAGGGTCGGTGGCGTTTTCGCAAACCCACTGACCCCCGCTGAGGAAGACCGCCGGCTTCGCACGAAACCGACGGTCGCTGGAGCAGATGCAATCGCTGTGCCAGCTCTGCGGGGGCGGGGGGCCGCTCAGGCCGCCTGCTTGTGCGCCACGCCGTGGCGGGTGTAGAGGAAGTCCAGCACGGCCTTGCGGCAGTGCATGTAGGTGGCGTCCTCGGCCAGCTCGACGCGGTTGCGGGGGCGCGCCAGGGGCACGTCCAGCACCTCGCCAATGGTGGCGGCCGGGCCGTTGGTCATCATCACGATGCGGTCTGACAGCAGCACGGCTTCGTCCACGTCGTGGGTCACCATGACCACGGTGCTCTGTGTGCGGGCCACGATCTTGAGCAACTCGTCCTGCAGGTGGGCGCGGGTCAGCGCGTCCAGGGCGCCGAAGGGCTCGTCCATCAGCAGCACCTTGGGCTCCATCGCGAGGGCCCGGGCGATGCCCACGCGCTGCTTCATGCCGCCCGAGATTTCACCCGGGCGCTTCTGCGTGGCGTGGGACATGTTGACCAGCTCCAGCGCCGCTTCGGTGCGGGCCTTGAGCTGGGCCTTGCTTTCCTTGCCGCCGAAGACACGTTCCACCGCCAGGTAGACGTTTTCGAAGCAGGTCAGCCAGGGCAGCAGCGAGTGGTTCTGGAACACCATCGCGCGCTCAGGGCCGGGGCCGGCGATCTCGCGCCTGTCGCAGATCAGGCCGCCGCTCGTGGGTGTCAGCAAGCCAGCGATCAGGTTGAGCAGCGTGGACTTGCCGCAGCCCGAGTGGCCGATCAGCGCGATGAACTCGCCCTTGTTGATCTGCAGGTTGATTTCGCGCAGCGCGTGGAACTGGCCCTTCTTGGTGTTGAACACCATCTCGGCCTGGCTGATGTCGATGAATGCGGACATGGTGTGACTCCTTATTCGAAGCTGAAGCGCTTGGCGATGGCCACGAGGGCGTTTTCAAGCAGCAGGCCGACGATGCCGATCACGAAGATGGCGATGATGATGTGAGACACGTTCAGGTTGTTCCACTCGTCCCAGACCCAGAAGCCGATGCCCACGCCGCCGGTCAGCATCTCGGCGGCCACGATCACCAGCCAGGCCGTGCCCACCGACAGGCGCACGCCAGTCAGCATGTAGGGCAGCACCGAGGGGAACAGGATCTTGGTGACGATCTTCCACTCGCTCAGGTTGAGCACCTTGGCCACGTTGAGGTAATCCTCCGGCACACGCTGCACGCCCACGGCGGTGTTGATGATCATCGGCCAGATCGAGCAGATGAAGATGGTCCAGATGGCGGCCGGGTCGGCCGACTTGAACACCAGCAGGCCAATGGGCAGCCAGGCCAGGGGCGAGACCGGGCGCAGCAGGCTGATGATCGGGTTGAGCATGCCGCCGATGACCTGCGAGCGACCGATGATGAAGCCCATCGGGATGCCCACCAGCGCGGCCAGACCGAAGCCCATGGCCACGCGCTTGAGCGAGAACCAGATGTTCCAGCCGATGCCCTGGTCGTTGGGTCCGTTGCTGTAGAACGGGTCGGAGAACAGCGCCACGGCCGCGTCCCAGGTCTGCAGCGGCGTTGGGAAGGTGGTGCTCTTCATCGTGAGCAGGGCCCAGATGCCGATCAACAAGGCCAGGCCGGCAACAGGGGAGAGGATTTTCAGGGCCAATCCCGCCCAGTCGAAGGATGCCTTGGTGGCTGGGGTGGAGGCGGGGGCGGTGGAGGAGGCAGCTGTCATGGGCGTGGAGGCGGACTTCGCGGACGCCTTGTCGGCGCGCAGGGCGTCGCTGGCTTCGGAGGGGCTGTGAAAAACGGCGCTGACCATGGAGGACTCCTTTGGTGCAGAGAGAGGTCGGGGGCGGATGGGGCGCAAGGGCCCCACCCGGTTCAGCGTCTGCAAGAAATTGGCCTGATGAGCCATCCTTCATCGGGATGACCGGCCCCCTCCTGTGAAGGAGGGGGCGGTGCCATCGGGGGCGCTCTGTCGGGCCGGTCTCAGCGGGGCTCAGTGGTGAAACTGCGAAAACGTCGAACCGGGTGGCTTGCAACTCGGGGCGTCAAGGTGGGGCTCCGCCTCAGACCTTGATCTTGAAACCGTCGGCGTACTTCTTCGGGTCCTTGCCGTCCCAGACCACGCCGTCGATCATCTTGGTGGTGCGCAGCACGTCCTTAGGAATCGGCACGTTCAGCGCGCTGGCCGCCTGCTTGTACAAGTCGACCTTGTTGACCTGCTTGGCCACCGACAGGTAGTCGGGGTGGTCTTTGAGCAGGCCCCAGCGCTTGTGCTGGGTCAGGAACCACATGCCATCGCTGAGGTACGGGAAGTTGACCGTGCCGTCGTTGAAAAACTTCATGTGGTTGGGGTCGTCCCAGGTCTTGCCCAGGCCGTTCTGGTAGCGGCCCAGGATGCGCTGGTTGATCGCGTCCACGCCCGTGTTGACGTAGGATTTGGCGGCGATGGTCTCGGCCATCTTCAGCTTGTTCTGCAGGCCTGCGTCGATCCACTTGCCCGCTTCCAGCACCGCCATGATCACGGCGCGCGCGGTGTTGGGGTACTTCTTGACGAACTCATCCGTCGTGCCCAGCACCTTCTCGGGGTGGTCCTTCCAGATGTCCTGCGTGGTAGCGGCCGTGATGCCGATGCCGTCCACGATGGCGCGGTGGTTCCAGGGCTCGCCCACGCAGAAGCCGTCCATGTTACCCACGCGCATGTTGGCGACCATCTGCGGCGGGGGCACGGTGATGACCTTGGCGTCCTTCATCGGGTTGATGCCGTAGGTCGCCAGCCAGTAGTAGATCCACATGGCGTGCGTGCCGGTCGGGAAGGTCTGCGCGAAGGTGTATTCGCGCTTGTCGGTGGTCATCAGCTTGGCCAGCGAGGCGCCGTCCACGGCCTTCTTGTCGGCCAGGGCCTTCGACAGCGTGATGGCCTGGCCGTTGTGGTTCAGGTTCATCAGCACGGCCATGTCCTTCTTGGGGCCGCCGATGCCCATCTGCACGCCGTAGATCAGGCCGTACAGGACGTGGGCCATGTGCAGGTCACCATTGACCAGCTTGTCGCGAACACCCGCCCAGGAGGCTTCCTTGGTGGGGACGATCTTGATGCCGTACTTCTTGTCGAAGCCCAGGACCGAGGCCATCACGATGGAGGCGCAGTCGGTCAGGGGGATGAAGCCGATCTTGACTTCTTCCAGTTCAGGCTTGTCGGACCCGGCGGCCCAGACTGCGGAGGGCAGTCCGGCGGCGGCACCGACAGCGCCGGCAGCGGCAACGGTCTTCAAGATGGTGCGGCGGGTCATGTTCGGATCCTGCTGATTCATGGTGCAAAGCTTTCCTGTTTTGAAAAACAAAAAAGGTGTCGTCGTTGCGAGCAGCCTTTTGGCTTTTCGCAGCGAAGACACCTTTGTCCGGAAGCTCGGGGCCCATCGTTGAGCGCCCAAGTCACGCAAGGTCGCCGTTGACCCTGCTTGCATCAGGTAATGCAAAGCCTGTGCCAGCCCTGGGCGAGGCAGAAACATCGAAAACGGAAGGTTGAGCCGCAGAGGGCTGGTGCATCGGCCCCTGATGCGGTGCCCGCGCGCACCGTCCCGGGGTGATGTGCACCGATCGCGGTGCTCAGCCCAGCAGGTCGGCGGCGTCGATCAGGCGCTGGGCCACCTCGGCCAGTTTCAGACCCCGGTCCATGGCCGCCTTGCGCAGCCGGGCGTAGGCTTCCTGCTCCGACAGGCCCTGGCGGGTCATCAGGAGGCCCTTGGCCCGGTCGATGACCTTGCGCTCTTCGAGCTGGTTGCGCGCGTCGGCCAGTTCGCTGCGCAACAACTCCTCGTGCTCGAAGCGCGCCAGGGCCACATCCAGCACGGGCTTGATCTGGGCCGCGGTCGTGCCTGCCACCACGTAGGTGGACACCCCCGCGGAGATGGCCTGGCGCACGTAGCTCGTGTCCGGGTCATCCGAGAGCATCACGATGGGGCGGCGGTCGTCGCGCGTGGCGAGCACCACGTGCTCCAGGATGTCTCGCCCTTGGGATTCGGCGTCCACCACGATCAGGTCAGGCTGGATCTGCACCAGCCGCTCGGGCAGGAAGCGGTCGCCGGGCAGGGTGGCGACCACGTTGTAGCCCGCCTCCAGCAAGGCGATGCGCAGGATGCGCGTGCGCTCGACCTCGGCCACCTCGTCGTCATCCGGCTCCAGGGAGACGGTGACGGGCAGGATGATGACCACGCGCAGGTGGGTGGCTGGGGGTTGCGGCATGCCTGGCATCATGCAACAAACGAACCCCTGACCAGGCCGGGACCTTCGCCGATGTGGCCATGCGGCCACCGGCCTTGGCGCGGCGCCCTACACTTGAGGGATGTCTGTCCGCCCCCAACGCATCCTGGGCATCGAATCGTCGTGCGACGAAACCGGGGTCGCCATCGTCCAGCTGAACGAGCAAGGCCCGCCCCAACTGCTCGCCCACGCCCTGCACAGCCAGATCGACATGCACCAGGCCTATGGCGGTGTCGTGCCCGAGTTGGCCTCCAGAGACCACATCCGCCGCGTCGTGCCGCTGACCCGCCAGGTCATGGCCGATGCTGGCTTGTCGCTGCCCGACGTCGACCTGGTGGCCTACACCCAGGGGCCGGGTCTGGCGGGTGCGTTGCTGGTTGGGGCCGGGGTGGCCTGTGCGCTGGCCACCAGCCTGGGCAGGCCCATGCTCGGCATCCATCACCTGGAAGGGCACCTGCTGTCGCCCTTCCTGTCGGCCGACCCGCCCGAGTTTCCGTTTGTCGCGCTGCTGGTTTCTGGGGGACACACCCAGTTGATGCGGGTGGACGGGGTGGGGCGTTACGAGCTGCTGGGCGAGACCGTGGACGACGCGGCTGGCGAGGCGTTCGACAAGTCCGCGAAGCTGATGGGCTTGCCCTACCCTGGCGGGCCGCACCTGTCGAAGCTCGCCGAAGGCGGGCGCGAGGGCGCTTTTGAATTGCCGCGTCCCATGCTGCACAGCGGCAACCTGGACTTCTCTTTTGCCGGGCTGAAGACCGCAGTACGCACTCATTTGGTGCGCTTGGGGTGGCTCGACGAGTCGGCGGCCCTGGCGGATCCGGCGAACCGAGCCGTGCTGGTCGACTTGGCCGCCTCCACCCAGGCCGCCATCGTCGAGGTGCTGGTCAAGAAATCGCTGGCCGCCCTCAAGGAAACCGGCCTCAAGCGGGTGGTGATCGCCGGTGGGGTGGGGGCCAACCGCCTGCTGCGCGAGCAACTGAACCAGGCCTGCCTGCGTCGGGGCATCCGGGTGCACTACCCGGAGCTGCACCTGTGCACCGACAACGGGGCCATGATCGCGCTTGCGGCGGCCATGCGGCTCCAGGCGGGACGGGCCGAGCCCAGCCGCGAGCCGGTGTTCGACGTGCGCCCCCGCTGGGACCTCGCCAGCCTGTGAGGCTGCCTCGACCACCTGGCGAAATCCTGATATAGTGTCGGGCTGTCCTTCTTTGGTTGGCTGGCTTTGCCAGTTTTGCCAAAAAAGGCTTGTCGCACGACCTGGGTCGGTTTCACCCGGTGTCGCAAGTCCAACGCAGAAACCGATCATGCCCTGGTGAGTGCCGGGTGCTGGCGGTCTGCTCTTTTGTAGGAAACACCATGTCTGTCGCAGACCTCAACAAGTCCGAGATCATCAAGGCCAACGCCCGTGGCCAGGCCGACACCGGCTCCCCCGAAGTGCAAGTGGCCCTGCTGACCGCTCGCATCAACGAACTGACTCCCCACTTCAAGGCCAACAAGAAGGACCACCACGGTCGTCGCGGCCTGCTGCGCATGGTCAGCCGTCGTCGCAAGCTGCTCGACTACCTCAAGGGCAAGGACTTCGGTCGTTACACCGCGCTGATCCAGAAGCTGGGCCTGCGCAAGTAAGCACCGCATGACGACAAAAAGCCTGTCTGGACGCCTCCAGCACAGGCTTTTTGTTTTTTGACGCCGGCACTCATTCGAGCGACCGCTGTGTCATTCCAGCGTGGTTGACTCCCTCGGGTCAACAACGCACCTCGCGGCTCAGCCCCGCTGGAATGGCATCGCGACAGAGTGAAGGCACCCTCCGGGCCATGTGGCCCGACACAAACAGGAGACTGCATCCATGACCATGTTCAACAAAGTCACCAAGACCTTCCAGTGGGGCAACCACACCGTCGTGATGGAGACGGGTGAAATCGCCCGCCAGGCCACCGGCGCCGTGCTGGTCGACATCGAAGGCACCGTGGTGCTGGCCACCGTCGTGTGCGCCAAGACACCCAAGGCCGGCCAGGACTTCTTTCCCCTGACCGTCGACTACATCGAGAAGACCTACGCCGCCGGCAAGATCCCTGGCAGCTTCTTCAAGCGCGAAGCCAAGCCTTCCGAACTCGAGACCCTGACCTCGCGCCTGATCGACCGCCCGATCCGCCCGCTGTTCCCTGAAGGCTTCTACAACGAAGTGCAGCTGGTCATCCACGTGGTGTCGCTGAACCCCGAAGTCTCGGCCGACATCGCCGCCATGATCGCCTCCAGCGCCGCGCTGTCGATCTCGGGCATCCCCTTCAACGGCCCCATCGGTGCCGCCCGCGTGGGCTACATCAACGGCGAATACGTGCTAAACCCCAGCATCGCCGAGCTGGCCGACTCCAAGATGGACCTGATCGTCGCCGGCACCGAAACCGCCGTGCTGATGGTCGAATCCGAAGCCGACCAGCTGTCCGAAGACGTGATGCTGGGTGGCGTGGTGTTCGGTCACGAGCAGGGCAACATCGCCATCCAGGCCATCCACGACCTGGTGCGTGACGCCGGCAAGCCGGCCTGGGACTGGCAGCCGCCTGCCAAGGACGAAGACTTCATCGCCAAGGTCAACGGCCTGGCCGAAGAAAAGCTGCGCGCCGCCTACCAGATCCGCTCCAAGCAGGCCCGCACCCAGGCTTGCCGTGCCGCCTACGCCGAAGTCAAGGGCGCCCTGACCGAGCAAGGCATCGCTTTTGATGCCGTCAAGGTCGAAAGCCTGATGTTCGACATCGAAGCCAAGATCGTGCGCAGCCAGATCCTGGCTGGTGAGCCCCGCATCGACGGCCGCGACACCCGCACCGTGCGCCCCATCGAAATCCGCACCGGCGTGCTGCCGCGCGTGCACGGCTCGGCCCTGTTCACCCGTGGTGAAACCCAGGCCCTGGTCATCGCCACCCTCGGCACCGAACAAGACGCCCAGCGCATCGACGCCCTGACCGGCGACTTCCGCGACACCTTCCTGTTCCACTACAACATGCCTCCGTTCGCCACTGGCGAAACCGGTCGCGTGGGCTCGCCGAAGCGCCGTGAAATCGGCCACGGCCGCCTGGCCAAGCGCGCCCTGGTGCCGCTGCTGCCCGCCAAGGAAGACTTTGCCTACACCGTGCGCGTGGTCTCGGAAATCACCGAGTCCAACGGCTCCTCGTCGATGGCTTCGGTCTGCGGCGGCTGCCTGGCCATGATGGACGCGGGCGTTCCGATGAAGGCCCATGTGGCCGGCATCGCCATGGGCCTGATCAAGGACGGCAACAAGTTCGCCGTGCTGACCGACATCCTGGGTGACGAAGATCACCTGGGCGACATGGACTTCAAGGTGGCCGGCACCACCGGCGGCATCACCGCCCTGCAGATGGACATCAAGATCCAGGGCATCACCAAGGAAATCATGCAGGTGGCACTGGCTCAGGCCAAGGAAGCCCGCCTGCACATCCTGGGCAAGATGACCGAAGCCATGGCCGGCGCCAACACGGAAGTCTCCGAGTTCGCTCCTCGCCTGTACACCCTCAAGATCAACCCGGAAAAAATCCGTGACGTGATCGGCAAGGGCGGTGCCACCATCCGCGGCCTGTGCGAAGAGACCGGCTGCCAGATCAACATCGCCGAAGACGGTGTCATCACCATCGCCTCGACCGATGGCGCCAAGGCCGAGTTCGCCATCAAGCGCATCAACGAGATCACCGCTGAAGTGGAAATCGGTGCCACCTACGAAGGCGCGGTCACCAAGCTGTTCGACTTCGGTGCCCTGGTGAACCTGCTGCCCGGCAAGGACGGCCTGCTGCACATCAGCCAGATCGCCCACGAGCGCGTCGAGAACGTGGCCGACTACCTCAAGGAAGGCCAGATCGTCAAGGTCAAGGTCCTCGAGACGGACGAGAAGGGCCGCGTCAAGCTGTCCATGAAGGCCCTGCTGGAGCGCCCTGAAGGCATGCCCGAGCGCGAAGAGCGCGGCGACCGTGGTCCCCGCGGCGATCGTGGTGATCGCGGCGGCCGTGACCGTGGCGACCGCGGTGGTGACCGCGGCGAGCGCCGTGACCGTGCGCCTCGCGCCGAGCAGGCTCCCCAGGAAGCTGGTGGCGAGTCGCAAGGCCAAGAACAACAACAGCAGCAGTGAGCACCATGAAGAAGCTGGTTGTTGGCAACTGGAAGATGCACGGCAGCCGTGCGTCCAATGCCGAGCTGCTGCAGGGCCTGCTGGCCGCTGACCTGACCGCGACGGCGCCCCGCGCCGACGTGGCGGTCTGCCCGCCGGCGGTGTTCCTGGCGGACGTGGCTGAGGCCCTGAAGGGTTCGGCCATCGCCTTTGGCTCGCAGGACCTGTCCACGCAGGCCCAGGGCGCCTACACCGGTGAGGTGTCGGGCCCCATGGTCCGCGAGTTCGGTGCGACCTACGCCATCGTCGGTCACTCCGAGCGCCGCAGCTACCATGCCGAAAGCGATCAGCTCGTGGCCGACAAGGCCAAGGCTGCGCTGGCGCATGGCCTGGTGCCCATCGTCTGCGTGGGCGAGACCCTGGCCGAGCGCGAAGCCGGTCAGACCGAAGCCGTTGTGGGTCGCCAGATCGACGCCGTCATCGCTGCCCTGGGCGCCGATGTGGCCAAGGTGGTGGTGGCTTACGAGCCCGTCTGGGCCATCGGCACCGGCAAGACCGCTTCGCCCGAGCAGGCCCAGGCCGTGCACGCTTTCCTGCGTGCGCGCCTGAAGTCGGCTCAACCGGCTGCGGCCCAGGTGCCTTTGCTTTACGGCGGCAGCGTCAAGCCCGACAACGCCAGCGAACTGTTCGCCCAGGCCGACATCGACGGCGGCCTGATCGGCGGCGCTTCGCTCAAGGCGGCTGACTTCGCCGCCATCGCGCGCGCGGCCTGATCGGTCCGCGCATTCACTGATTTCAGGAGTTCGAGTTCATGCAACAAGCCTTGTTGACCTTGGTCCTGCTGCTGCAGGTGGTGTCGGCGCTGGCCATGATCGGCCTGGTGCTGGTGCAGCACGGCAAGGGCGCCGACATGGGGGCGTCTTTCGGCAGCGGTGCTTCCGGCAGCCTTTTTGGCGCCACCGGCAGCGCCAATTTCTTGTCCCGCTCCACGGCGGTGGCGGCCACGGTGTTCTTCGTGGCCACCCTGGCGCTGGCTTACTTCGGCACCAACCGTGTCGCGGTCGCCGAGCAACCCTCGCTGCTGGAGCAGGCCGCCAGCGCCGCGGCGCAGGCTTCGGGCGCGGCCCCTGCCTCCGCACCGGCGACACCCGCCTCCGGCGCGGCCCTGATCCCTGGCAAGTGATGTCAGGCGTGCGGCCGGCGCGGGTGCTGCTTGAGTGCCCGGCCGGCCGCGCACGAAAGTGCACACTCACGCCACACCCCCTGCGTGAAGAAGTGTTTTTCGGTTTAGAATCTGAGTCTTCGGTGAGCAATCCTCAGGCAAACCGGAGCAAAGTTCGACAAGCGGTCACAAAGACGTGATGCAGCTTGACGTCAGGTCCCCAGCCTGGTGTCCATTCGAATGCCGACGTGGTGAAATTGGTAGACACGCTATCTTGAGGGGGTAGTGGCGAAAGCTGTGCGAGTTCGAGTCTCGCCGTCGGCACCAAAAGATCAAACGAGTCTTTGTGTCCACCCACATGATCAGCGCCAGTTGCTTGCTTGTAGCTGATCGGTTGTGCGATGACAGCCACCTGTCCGGGGTAGGTGTCGGTGGTGCGAAGTTCTCCGGAGGGCGCGCTGTGGCCGCTGCCATGTCGGTTTTTGCCGGCTGGTGGGTGCCTGGCGCGCTTTTTGTTTTGTCGATGTGTTCCAATCGCGCAGCACGCGCCTTGTGCGCTGCAGCATGACGTTCAATCAGAAAGCCCTCGGCCATGAACATTGAGCAATACCTGCCGGTCATCCTTTTCATCCTGGTCGGCGTGGGTGTCGGCGTGGCGCCTCAACTGCTGGGCTTCCTGCTCGGCCCTCGTCGCCCTGACGAGGCCAAGAACTCCCCCTACGAATGCGGCTTCGAAGCCTTCGAAGACGCGCGCATGAAGTTCGACGTGCGCTACTACCTGGTCGCCATCCTGTTCATCCTGTTCGACCTGGAAATCGCTTTCTTGTTTCCCTGGGCCGTGGCCCTCAAGGAAGTCGGCATGACCGGTTTCCTGGCCGTCATGCTGTTCCTGGGCATCCTCGTCGTGGGCTTTGCCTACGAGTGGAAAAAGGGCGCCCTGGACTGGGAATGATGCAGACCGTGCCCACACCCACCAGCGGGCACCAACGGAATCTGAAGAGGTAATCACATGGGCATCGAAGGCGTTTTCAAGGAAGGTTTCATCACCACCTCCGCCGACACCCTGATCAACTGGTCGAAGACCGGCTCGCTGTGGCCGATGACCTTCGGCCTGGCGTGTTGCGCCGTGGAGATGATGCACGCGGGTGCCGCGCGCTACGACATCGACCGCTTCGGCATGCTGTTCCGTCCGAGCCCGCGTCAGTCCGACCTGATGATCGTGGCCGGCACGCTGTGCAACAAGATGGCGCCCGCGCTGCGCAAGGTCTACGACCAGATGGCCGAGCCCCGCTGGGTGCTGTCCATGGGCTCTTGCGCCAACGGCGGCGGCTACTACCACTACAGCTACTCGGTGGTGCGCGGCTGCGACCGCATCGTGCCCGTCGACGTCTACGTGCCGGGCTGCCCCCCGACCGCTGAAGCGCTGCTCTACGGCATCTTGCAGCTGCAAGCCAAGATCCGCCGTGAGAACACCATCGCCCGCTGATCAGGAAGCACGCGCATGAGCCAGAAACTCGCCACCCTGCAAGCCGCCCTGGAATCCGTCCTGGGCGACAAGATCAAGCGCCTGGTCGTCGACCGCGGCGAGATCACCATCACCGTCTCGGCTGCCGATTACGAAGGCGTTGCGCTCACCTTGCGCGACGATGCCTCGCTGAAGTTCGAGCAATTGATGGACCTGTGCGGCATCGACTACTCGGCCTACAAGGACGGTGCGCCGAGCATCTACGCCGAAGGCCCGCGCTTTTGCGTCGTCAGTCACCTGCTGTCGGTCAGCCACAACTGGCGTGTGCGCCTGAAGGTGTTCGCGCTGGAAGACGACTTCCCCGTGGTCAAGTCGGTCAACCCCATCTGGAACAGCGCCAACTGGTTCGAGCGCGAGGCCTTCGACCTGTACGGCATCGTGTTCGACGGTCACGAAGACCTGCGCCGCATCCTGACCGACTACGGCTTCATCGGCCACCCCTTCCGCAAGGACTTCCCGGTGTCCGGCCACGTCGAGATGCGCTACGACGCCGAGCAAAAACGCGTGATCTACCAGCCGGTGTCTATCGAGCCGCGCGAGATCACCCCGCGCATCATCCGCGAAGACAACTACGGTGGTCTGCACTGATCGCTGGAGCACTGAGTCATGGCTGAAATCAAGAACTACACCCTGAACTTCGGTCCGCAGCACCCCGCGGCCCACGGCGTGCTGCGCCTGGTGCTCGAGCTGGACGGCGAAGTCATCCAGCGCGCCGACCCCCACATCGGCCTGCTGCACCGCGCCACCGAAAAGCTGGCCGAGTCCAAGACCTACATCCAGTCGCTGCCCTACATGGACCGCCTGGACTACGTCTCGATGATGAGCAACGAGCACGCCTACTGCCTGGCCATCGAGAAGATGCTGGGCGTCGACGTGCCGGTTCGCGCACAGTACATCCGCGTGATGTTCGCGGAAATCACCCGCGTGCTGAACCACCTGCTCTGGCTGGGCTGCCACGGTTTCGACTGCGGCGCCATGAACATCCTCATCTACTGCTTCCGCGAGCGCGAAGACCTCTTCGACATGTACGAAGCCGTCTCGGGCGCCCGCATGCACGCGGCCTACTTCCGCCCGGGTGGTGTCTACCGCGACCTGCCGGACACCATGCCGCAGTACAAGGCCAGCAAGATCCGCAACGCCCGCGCCATCTCGAAGCTCAACGAGAACCGCCAGGGCTCGCTGCTGGACTTCATCGACGACTTCACCCAACGCTTCCCCAAGCTGGTGGACGAGTACGAGACCCTGCTGACCGACAACCGCATCTGGAAGCAGCGCACCGTCGGCATCGGCGTGGTCAGCCCTGAGCGCGCCCTGCAGATGGGCATGACCGGCGCCATGCTGCGTGGTTCGGGCATCGTCTGGGACCTGCGCAAGCACCAGCCCTACGACGTCTACGACAAGCTGGACTTCGACATCCCCGTGGGCACCAACGGCGACTGCTACGACCGCTACGTGGTCCGCGTCGAAGAGCTGCGCCAGTCCAACCGCATCATCAAGCAGTGCGTGGACTGGCTGCGTGCCAACCCGGGCCCGGTCATCACCGACAACCACAAGGTGGCACCGCCTTCGCGCGTCGAGATGAAGTCGTCGATGGAAGAGCTGATCCACCACTTCAAGCTCTTCACTGAAGGCTTTCACGTGCCCGAGTCCGAGGCCTATGCCGCGGTCGAGCACCCCAAGGGCGAATTCGGCATCTACCTGGTGTCCGACGGCGCCAACAAGCCTTACCGCCTGAAGATCCGCGCCCCCGGCTTCCCGCACCTGGCCGCCCTGGACGAGATGTCCAAGGGCCACATGATCGCCGACGCCGTGGCCATCATCGGCACGATGGACATCGTGTTCGGTGAGATCGACCGCTGAGTGAACGCTACCTGAGCAGCCCCACCATGTTGAGCGAACAAACCAAAGCGCGGTTCGACCGCGAACTCGCCAAGTACCCGGCCGACCAGCGCATTTCCGCGGTCATGGCCTGCCTGTCCATCCTCCAGCAGGAGCGTGGCTGGGTTTCGTCCGAGAGCGAGCAGGAGCTGGCCGACTACCTGGGTGTGGCCCCGATGGCCGTCCACGAAGTCACCAGCTTCTACAACATGTACAACCAGAAGCCGGTCGGGCAGTTCAAGCTGAACGTCTGCACCAACCTGCCTTGCCAGCTGCGCGACGGCGAGCAGGCCCTGCAGCACGTGTGCAAGAAGCTCGGCGTCGAGCCCTACGGCACCACGGCCGATGGCGTGTTCACCGTGCAGCCCAGCGAGTGCCTGGGTGCCTGCGCCGACGCGCCGGTGATGCTGGTCAATGACCGTCAGATGCTGAGCTTCATGAGCAACGAGAAGCTGGACCAGCTGCTCGACCTCCTGAAGTCCAAAGCCAAGTGAAGGGCAGGGCGATGATCGATCTCTCCCAATTCCAGGCGACCGGCAAGGAAACCGTTTTCCACGGCCGCCACATCAACCCCCAGATCTACGCCGACATCAACGGCAGCAACTGGTCCATCAAGGATTACGAAGCCCGTGGCGGTTACGCAGCCCTGCGCAAGATCCTGGGCAAGGACGGCGGCGAAGGCATGACGCAGGACGTCGTCATCGCCGAGGTCAAGGCCTCCGGCCTGCGTGGTCGCGGTGGTGCCGGTTTCCCCACGGGCCTGAAGTGGAGCTTCATGCCCCGCGCCTTCCCGGGCCAGAAGTACCTCGTCTGCAACTCCGACGAGGGCGAGCCGGGCACCGCCAAGGATCGCGAGATCCTGATGCACAACCCGCACATCGTGATCGAGGGCATGATCATCGCGGCCTACGCGATGGGCATCTCGGTGGGCTACAACTACATCCACGGCGAGATCTTCGAGGTCTACGAGCGCTTCGAAGCGGCCCTGGAAGAAGCCCGTGCGGCCGGCTACCTGGGTGACAACATCCTGGGCAGCGGTTTCAGCTTCCAGCTGCACGCGCACCATGGTTTCGGCGCCTACATCTGCGGCGAAGAAACCGCCCTGATCGAATCGATCGAAGGCAAGAAGGGCCAGCCCCGCTTCAAGCCGCCTTTCCCGGCGAGCTTCGGCGTCTATGGCAAGCCCACCACGATCAACAACACCGAGACCTTCGCGGCCGTCCCCTGGATCATCCGCAACGGTGGCGAGGCCTACCTGGCCGTCGGCAAGCCCAACAACGGTGGCACCAAGCTGTTCACCGTCTCGGGCGACGTCGAGAAGCCCGGCAACTTCGAGGTCCCGCTGGGCACGCCTTTCAGCACGCTGCTGGAACTCGCCGGTGGCGTGCGCAAGGGCCGCAAGCTCAAGGCTGTCATCCCGGGCGGCTCGTCTTCGCCCGTGATCCCCGCCGACGTGATGATGGGCCTGACGATGGACTACGACGCCATCGCCAAGGCGGGCTCCATGCTGGGCTCGGGCGCGGTCATCGTGCTCGACGACTCGCGTTGCATGGTCAAGAGCCTGCTGCGCCTGAGCTACTTCTACATGCACGAGTCCTGCGGCCAGTGCACGCCTTGCCGCGAAGGCACGGGCTGGCTGTGGCGCGTGGTGCAGCGCATCGAGGCCGGTCAGGGCCGCCTCGAAGACATCGACCTGCTGAACTCGGTCGCCGACAACATCCAGGGCCGCACGATCTGCGCGCTGGGTGACGCCGCCGCGATGCCGGTGCGTGCCTTCATCAAGCATTTCCGCGAAGAGTTCGTGCATCACATCGAGCACAAGACCTGCGTGGTCCCGGCCTACATCTGAACTGGGCATAGACATGGTTGAAATCGAAATCGACGGCCGAAAGGTCCAGGCTCAGGAAGGCTCCATGCTGATCCGGGCCGCCGAAGAAAACGGCACCTTCATCCCGCACTTCTGCTATCACAAGAAGCTGTCGGTGGCGGCCAACTGCCGCATGTGCCTGGTGGACATCGAAAAGGCCCCCAAGCCCATGCCCGCCTGCGCCACGCCCGTGACGCAAGGCATGATCGTTCGCACCAAGAGCGAGAAAGCCATCAAGGCTCAGCAGTCCGTCATGGAGTTCCTGCTGATCAACCACCCGCTGGATTGCCCGATCTGCGACCAGGGCGGTGAGTGCCAGCTGCAGGACCTGGCCGTTGGCTACGGTGGCAGCAAGTCGCGCTACGAAGAAGAAAAGCGCGTGGTGTTCCCCAAGGACGTGGGCCCGCTGATCTCGATGGAAGAGATGAGCCGTTGCATCCAGTGCACCCGCTGCGTGCGTTTCGGCCAGGAAATCGCCGGCGTGATGGAACTGGGCATGTCCAACCGTGGCGAGCATTCCGAGATCGAGACCTTCGTCGGCCGCTCCATCGACTCCGAGCTGTCGGGCAACATGATCGACATCTGCCCGGTCGGTGCCCTGACCAGCAAGCCCTTCCGCTACAGCGCCCGCACCTGGGAGCTGTCGCGCCGCAAGAGCGTCTCGCCCCACGATTCAACCGGCGCCAACCTGATCGTTCAGGTCAAGAACGGCAAGGTGATGCGCGTGGTGCCGCTCGAGAACGAGTCGGTCAACGAGTGCTGGATCGCCGACCGCGATCGCTTCAGCTACGAGGCACTCAACAGCGATGACCGCCTGACCCAGCCCATGATCAAGCAGGGCGGCCAGTGGCGTGAAGTCGATTGGACCACCGCGCTCGAATACGTGGCCAATGGCCTCAAGGGCGTCAAGACCGAACACGGTGCCGCCGCCATCGGCGCGCTGGCCACCGAGCACAGCACCGTCGAAGAGCTCTACCTGCTGGGCCAACTGGTGCGCGGCCTGGGTTCCGACAACGTCGACACCCGCCTGCGCAACGCCGACTTCACCTCTGGCGCCGGTGCCCGCTGGCTGGGCCTGCCCATTGCCGAGTTGAGCTCGCTCGACCGCGCCCTGGTGGTCGGCTCCTTCCTGCGCAAGGACCACCCGCTGTTTGCCTCGCGCCTGCGCCAGGCAACCAAGCGCGGCGCCAAGGTTTGCGCCATCGGTGGTGCCAACGACGACTGGCTGATGCCCCTGGCGCAGCGCGTGACGGTTGCGCCGAGCGCCTGGGCCCAGGCCCTGGGTGACGTGGCCGTGGCGATCGCCAACCAGCTTGGCATCGACATCCCCTGCAACGGCACCGCCACCGACGCCGCCAAGGCCATCGCGGCCTCGCTGCTGTCCGGCCAGAACAAGGCCGTGCTGCTGGGCAACGCCGCGGCGCAACACCCGCAGGCCTCGACCCTGCAGGCCCTGGGCCAGTGGATCGCCGAGAAGACCGGCGCCAAGCTGGGCTACCTGGGCGAGTCGGCCAACACCGTGGGCGCGCAGCTCGTCGGTGCGCAGCCGCAGCAAGGCGGGCTGAACGCTGGTCAGATGCTGTTGGGCCAGTCCATCAAGGCCCTGGTGCTGCTGGGTGTGGAACCCGAGTTCGACAGCGCCAACCCGGCCGCTGCCGTGGCCGCCGTTCAGGCCGCCGAAATGGTCGTGGTGATGAGCACCTTCAAGGGCGCCGCCCCCGAGTACGCCGACGTGATCCTGCCGATCGCGCCGTTCAGCGAGACCTCGGGCACCTTCGTCAACGCCGAAGGCCGCGCTCAAAGCTTCCACGGCGTGGTCAAGCCCCTGGGCGAGACCCGTCCGGCCTGGAAGGTGCTGCGCGTGCTGGGCACGATGCTGGGCATCAACGACTTCGCCTTCGAGACCTCGGAAGAGGTCAAGGCGCGTGCCCTGGGGGACCTCGCCACGCTGCCTTCGAAGCTGAACAACGCCACCTCGGCCGCCATCGCGATCAGCGCCGGCACCGGTGCCCTGGAGCGCCTGGCCGACCTGCCCATCTACAGCGCCGACGCCCTGGTGCGTCGCTCGCCCTCGCTGCAAGCCACCGCCGATGCCAAGGCCCCGGTTGCCAGTCTGCCGCCCGCACTGTGGGCCGAGCTGGCCCTGAGCGAAGGCGCCCAGGTCAAGGTGTCGCAGGACTCGGCATGGGCCGTGCTGCCCGCCGTGCTTGACGCCAGCTTGCCGGCCAACGTCGTGCGCGTGCCCACCGGCCACGTCGCCACCGCCACGCTGGGTGCTGCCTTCGGCAACATCCGCGTCGAAAAGGCCTGAAGGGCAGGGGAGACAAGCAATGATTGACACCCTCTACAACGCTGGCGCCGCCAACCTCGGAGCCGCCTGGCCCGTGGTCTGGTCGCTCATCAAGATCGTGGCCCTGCTGCTGCCGCTGCTGGGCTGCGTTGCCTACCTGACCCTGTGGGAGCGCAAGGCCATCGGCTGGTCGCAGATCCGACCGGGCCCGAACCGCACTGGCCCTGGTGGCTTGCTGCAGCCCATCGCCGACGCCGTCAAGCTGATCTTCAAGGAGATCATCACCCCGACGGCGGCCAACAAGGGCCTGTTCTTCCTGGGCCCGATCATGACCATCATGCCGGCCCTGGCCGCCTGGGCCGTGATCCCCTTCGGCCCCGAAGTCGCGCTGGCCAACGTCAACGCCGGCCTGCTGTTCCTGATGGCCATCACCTCGATGGAAGTCTATGGCGTGATCATCGCCGGCTGGGCCTCGAACTCGAAGTACGCCTTCCTGGGCGCGCTGCGCGCTTCGGCCCAGATGGTGTCGTACGAAATCGCGATGGGTTTCTGCTTCGTCGTCGTGCTGATGACCGCGGGCTCGCTCAACATGACCGACATCGTGCTGAGCCAGGACAAGGGCCAGTTCGCCGACATGGGCTTGAGCTTCCTGTCCTGGAACTGGCTGCCGCTGCTGCCGATCACCGTCGTGTACTTCATCTCCGGCCTGGCCGAGACCAACCGCCACCCCTTCGACGTGGTCGAAGGCGAATCGGAAATCGTGGCCGGTCACATGATCGAGTACTCGGGCATGTCCTTCGCCATGTTCTTCCTGGCCGAGTACGCCAACATGATCCTGGTGTCCACGCTGGCGGCCATCATGTTCTTCGGCGGCTGGCTGCCCCCGATCGAGGCCCTGAGCTTCATCCCGGGCTGGATCTGGTTGGGGCTGAAGGCCTTCGTCATCGTCACGATGTTCCTGTGGGTGCGCGCCTCGTTCCCGCGCTTCCGCTATGACCAGATCATGCGCCTGGGCTGGAAGATCTTCATCCCCGTCACCCTGATCTGGCTGATCGTGGTGGGCGTGTGGATGATGTCGCCCTGGAACATCTGGAACTGAGACTGAAAGGACACCCCCACCATGAGCACGTCCTTCAAGGAATTCGTCTCCAGCTTCCTGCTGCTGGAGTTGTTCAAGGGCCTGGCCGTCACCGGCAAGCACTTCCTCAAGCCGCACATCACCGTGCAGTTCCCGGAAGAAAAGACCCCGATGTCGCCGCGCTTCCGCGGCCTGCACGCCCAGCGCCGCTATGACAACGGCGAAGAGCGCTGCATCGCCTGCAAGCTGTGCGAAGCGGTCTGCCCGGCCATGGCCATCACCATCGAGTCGGCCGTTCGCGAAGACGGCCAGCGCCGCACCACGCGCTACGACATTGACCTGACCAAGTGCATCTTCTGCGGTTTCTGCGAAGAAAGCTGCCCGGTCGACGCCATCGTCGAGACGCACATCTTCGAATACCACGGTGAAAAGCGTGGCGACCTCTACTTCACCAAGGACATGCTCCTGGCCGTGGGTGATCGCTACGAAAAGGACATCGCTGCCAACAAGGAGGCGGACGCGAAATATCGCTGACCGATCATGGACACCTTCAGCCTACTTTTCTACACCTTCGCCTTCGTGCTGGTCTACGCGGGCTTCCGCGTGATCACCGCCAAGAGCCCGGTGACCGCCGCCCTGCACCTGGTGCTGGCTTTTGCCAGCGCCTCCTGCGTCTGGATGCTCCTGCAGGCCGAGTTCCTCGCCATCGCCCTCGTGCTCGTGTACGTGGGGGCGGTGATGGTGCTCTTCCTGTTCGTGGTGATGATGCTCGACATCAACACCGACTCGCTGCGCCAGGGTTTCTGGAAGCACTTCCCCGTCGCCGGCATCATCGGCGTGGTCATCGCCCTGGAAATGTCCTTCGTGCTGACCCGCGGCTTTGACCTGCCGACGGCCAAGCCGATGCCGCCCGAAGTCGCCCAGGTGGCCAACACCAAGGCGCTGGGCATCGACCTCTACACCAACTACCTGTTCCCGGTGCAGGTGGCCGCCGTCATCCTGCTGGTGGGCATCATCGCCGCCATCGCCCTGACCCTGCGCCAGCGCAAGGACTCGCGTTCGCAGAACGTGAGCGAGCAGGTCCGCGTCAAGAAGGCCGACCGCCTGCGCGTGGTCAAGGTGGCGCCTCAGGTCGAGGCCCCCGCCGCTCAACAAGAAGAAGGAGGCCAGGCATGACCACCTCGATCACCCTCGGGCACTTCCTGTCGCTCGGCGCCATCCTGTTCGCGATGTCGGTCATCGGCATCTTCCTGAACCGCAAGAACCTGATCGTGCTGCTCATGGCCATCGAGCTGATGCTCCTGGCCGTGAACATGAACTTCGTGGCCTTCTCCCACTACCTGGGGAACATGGACGGCCAGGTCTTCGTGTTCTTCATCCTGACCGTGGCGGCCGCCGAGTCGGCCATCGGTCTGGCCATCCTGGTGGTTCTGTTCCGCAATCGCTCGTCGATCAACGTGGACGAACTCGACACCCTCAAGGGCTGATGCGACGCCAGGAGAACAACAACCATGTCTGAGCTTTCCCTCAACTCCCTGCTGGCGGTGCCCCTGGCGCCGCTGGTCGGATCGATCGTGGCGGGCCTCTTCGGCGGCTACATCGGTCGCCGTCCAGCCCACCTGATCACCATCCTGGGTGTGCTGGTGTCCTTCATCATCTCGGCGATGACGCTCAAGGCCGTCGCCGTCGATGGCGCCAGCTTCAACGCCACCGTCTACGAGTGGATGACCCTGGGCTCCCTCAAGATGGAAGTCGGCTTCATGGTCGACGGCCTGACCGCGATGATGATGTGCGTGGTGACCTTCGTGTCGCTGATGGTGCACATCTACACCATCGGCTACATGGAAGAGGACCCTGGCTACCAGCGCTTCTTCTCGTACATCTCGCTGTTCACCTTCTCGATGTTGATGCTCGTGATGAGCAACAACCTGCTGCAGCTGTTCTTCGGCTGGGAAGCGGTGGGCCTGGTGTCGTACCTCTTGATCGGTTTCTGGTTCAAGAAGCCCACGGCCATCTTCGCCAACATGAAGGCCTTCCTGGTCAACCGCGTGGGTGACTTCGGCTTCATCCTGGGCATCGGCCTGCTGCTGGCCTACACCGGCACGCTCAACTACACCGAGCTGTTCGCCAAGGCCAATGACCTGACCGCCTTGAGCCTGCCCAAGACGGACTGGTCCCTGATCACGGTCATCTGCATCTGCCTGTTCATCGGTGCGATGGGCAAGTCGGCGCAGTTCCCGCTGCACGTGTGGCTGCCCGACTCGATGGAAGGCCCGACCCCGATCTCCGCGCTGATCCACGCCGCCACCATGGTGACGGCCGGCATCTTCATGGTCTCGCGCATGTCGCCGCTGTTCGAGTTGTCCGACGCCGCGCTGAACTTCATCCTGGTGATCGGCTCCATCACGGCGCTGTTCATGGGCTTTTTGGGCATCATCCAGAACGACATCAAGCGCGTGGTGGCTTACTCCACGCTGTCGCAGCTGGGTTACATGACCGTGGCCCTGGGCCTGTCGGCCTACAACGTGGCCGTGTTCCACCTGATGACGCACGCCTTCTTCAAGGCCTTGCTGTTCCTCGGGGCCGGCTCGGTCATCATCGGCATGCACCACGACCAGGACATCCGCAACATGGGTGGCCTGTGGAAGCGCATGCCCATCACCTGGATCACCTCGCTGTTGGGCTCGCTGGCCCTGATCGGCACACCGTTCTTCGCGGGCTTTTACTCCAAGGACTCGATCCTGATCGCCGTGGAGCACAGCCACCTGCCGGCCGCTGGTTTCGCCCAGTTCGCCGTCATGACGGGTGTGTTCGTCACCGCCTTCTACAGCTTCCGGATGTACTTCCTGGTCTTCCATGGCAAGGAGCGCTTCCACCACAAGCCGTTCCCGGGTGAACACGATCACCACGACGACCATGGTGACGACCACCACCACGAGCCGCACGAGTCGCCTTGGGTCGTTACGGCCCCGCTGCTGCTGCTGGCCATCCCCTCGGTTGTGATCGGCTTCCTGACCATCGAGCCCATGCTCTTCGGTGACTTCCTGAAGTCGGCCATCTTCGTGGACGCGGCCAAGCACCCGGCCATGGCCGAGCTGGCGCATCACTTCCATGGCGCCACCGCGATGGCCCTGCACGGCTTCCAGACGCTGCCGTTCTTCCTGGCCCTGGGTGGTGTGGTGACCGCGTACGTGTTCTACCTGGTGGCCCCGCAGATCCCGGCGTTCTTTGCCAAGGTGCTGCGTCCGCTCATCGTCATCGGCGAGAACAAGTACTTCCTGGACTGGTTCAACGAGAACGTCCTGGCCGCCGGTGCCCGCCTTCTGGGCCGCGGCTTCTGGAAGATCGGTGACGTTGCGCTGATCGACGGCCTGGTCGTCAACGGCTCGGCCAAGCTGGTCGGCATGATCGGCTCGGTGGTCCGCCTGTTCCAGACCGGTTACCTCTATCACTACGCGCTGGTCATGATCCTGGGGGTGTTCGCCCTCATGACCTGGTTCGTGTTCATGCAACCCTGAGCACGAGGACCCGCCCATGCAAACCATGTCCAACATCCTCTCTCTGGCCATCTGGGTCCCGGTGGCCTTCGGGCTCCTGCTGCTGGCCGCTGGCCGCCAGGAGAACCCCAGCGCTGCCCGCTGGATCGCGCTCATCGGCTCGGTCGCCGGCTTCCTGGTCACCATTCCCCTGATGACCGACTTCGACACGACGACCGCAGCGATGCAGTTCGTCGAGAAGGCGCCCTGGATCGAGCGCTTCAACGTCATGTACCACCTGGGTGTCGATGGCATCTCGATGTGGTTCGTGCCGCTGACGGCCTTCATCACCATCATCGTGGTGCTGGCCGGCTGGGAGGTCATCGAAGACCGACCGCACCAGTACTTCGGTGCCTTCCTGATCCTGTCGGGCCTGATGATCGGCGTGTTTGCCGCGCTGGACGGCATGCTGTTCTACGTGTTCTTCGAAGCCACGCTGATCCCGATGTACATCATCATCGGCGTGTGGGGTGGCCCGCGTCGCGTGTACGCCGCCTTCAAGTTCTTCCTGTACACGCTGCTGGGCTCGCTGCTGATGCTGGTGGCACTGGTCTTCCTGTACTACAAGTCGGGCGGCTCGTTCAACATCCTCGACTGGCACAAGCTGCCGCTGGGCGCCACGCCGCAGGCCTTGCTCTTCGGTGCGTTCTTTGCGGCCTTTGCGGTGAAGGTGCCGATGTTCCCGGTGCACACCTGGCTGCCCGACGTGCACGTCGAAGCACCAACGGGTGGCTCGGCCGTGCTGGCCGCCATCATGCTCAAGCTCGGTTGCTACGGTTTCCTGCGCTTCATGCTGCCCATCGTGCCCGATGCCTCGCACGAGTTTGCGCCGGTGGTGATCACCCTGTCGCTGATCGGCGTGATCTACATCGGCCTGGTGGCCATGGTCCAGCAGGACATGAAGAAGCTGGTGGCGTATTCGTCCATCGCGCACATGGGTTTCGTGACCCTGGGCTTCTTCATCTTCAACGAGCTGGGTGTCTCCGGTGGCCTGGTGCAGATGATCGCCCACGGGTTCGTTTCGGGCGCCATGTTCCTGAGCATCGGCGTGCTGTACGACCGCGTGCACTCGCGTGAGATCGCCTCCTATGGCGGCGTGGTCAACACCATGCCCAAGTTCGCCGCCTTCGCGCTGCTGTTCTCGATGGCCAACTGCGGCCTGCCGGGCACAGCCGGTTTCGTGGGCGAGTGGATGGTGATCCTGGGTGCCGTCCAGCACGACTTCCTGATCGGTGCGCTGGCTGCCACGGCCCTGATCTTCGGTGCGGCCTACACCCTGTGGATGTACAAGCGCGTCTACCTCGGTGACATCGCCAACGACGACGTGCGTGCGCTCAAGGACATCAACGCCCGCGAATTCCTGATCCTGGCCGTGCTGGCGGCCGCCGTGCTGTGGATGGGCATCCAGCCCAAGCCGTTCACCGACGTGATGCACGTCTCCGTGACCGAGCTGCTCAAGCACGTCGCTCAAAGCAAGCTGAACTAAAAGGCCGAAGCAACATGACTGACCTGAACTGGCTCGCGGTGACCCCCGAGATCGTCCTGCTGGGCATGGCCTGCCTGGTGGCGTTGTTGGACCTGTTCGTCACCTGTCCCCAACGCCGTCCCACCTATTACCTGACCCTGGCTTCGCTGGCGGCGGTGGCCGCGCTGCACCTGGTCGAGATCGACAACGGTGCCACGGCCTATGCCATGCAGAAGATGGTCGTGATCGACCCGATGGGGCACCTGCTGGCCCTGTGCGCCACGCTGGCCGTGATGGGCAGCCTGGTCTACGCCCAGGTTTACGCCGGCCCGCGCGAGCTGGCCAAGGGCGAGCTCTACACCCTGAGCATGTTCTCGCTGCTGGGCATCAGCATCATGATCATGGGCAACAACTTCCTGACCATCTACCTGGGTCTGGAGTTGATGTCGCTGTCGCTGTATGCGCTGGTGGCCCTGCGCCGCGATCACGCTCAGTCGACCGAAGCGGCCATGAAGTACTTCGTGCTGGGTGCGCTGGCTTCGGGCTTCCTGCTGTACGGCCTGTCGATGATGTACGGCGCCACCGGCTCGCTCGACATCGCCGAGGTCTACCAGGCCACCCTGGCCGGTGACCTGAACAAGCAGGTGCTGGCTTTCGGCCTGGTGTTCATCGTGGCCGGTCTGGCTTTCAAGCTGGGTGTGGTGCCCTTCCACATGTGGGTGCCTGACGTGTACCAGGGTGCCCCGACGGCTGTCACGCTGCTGATCGCCGGCGCTCCGAAGCTGGCCGCATTCGCCATCACGCTGCGCATCCTGGTCGAGGGCCTCATCAACCTGGCCACCGACTGGCAACAGATGATGATGATCCTGGCCGTGGCCTCGATGACGCTGGGCAACCTGGCCGCCATCGCGCAGACCAACCTCAAGCGCATGCTGGCCTACTCGGGCATCGCTCAGCTGGGCTTCATGCTGCTGGGCTTCGTGCCCACCGTGATCTCCGGCAACACCGTGTCGGCCGGCAACGGCTATGGCTCGTCGCTGTTCTACGTGCTGACCTACGTGCTGACCACGATGGGCACCTTCGGCCTGATCATGGTGCTGTCGCGCCCCGGTTTCGAGTCGGAGCAGGTCTCCGACCTGGCCGGTCTGGCCAAGCGCAGCCCGGTGCTGGCTGGCGTCATGCTGGTGTTCATGTTCTCGCTGGCCGGCATCCCGCCGACCGTGGGCTTTTACGCCAAGCTGGCCGTGCTGCAGTCGCTGATCACGACCAACTCGCCGCTGCTGCTGCAGTTGTCGATCGTGGCGGTGCTGCTGTCGCTGGTCGGGGCGTTCTACTACCTGCGCATCGTCAAGGTCATGTACTTCGACGAGCCGGTGCAGACCCAAGCCGTGGCCGAGGGCTCGGGCGCGCGCCTGCTGCTGTCGGCCAATGCACTGGCTGTGCTGGTGCTGGGCGTGCTGCCCAGCGGCCTGCTGTCGCTGTGCGCCCGCGCCATCACCCAGTCGCTGGCTGGCTGATGGGCTGGCCACTTCGCCAAGGGGGCCCGGCATGACGGGCCTGGTCCCCGCCTGGGCAGTCCTGACCGTGCTGCTGGCCGCGTTGATCGCGGCCAATTTGCCATTTGTGAACGAGCGATTGTTCCTCTTCGGGCCGCGCCGCGAGCCCAAGACGGTGGCGTGGCGGGTGCTGGAGTTGCTGGCCTATGGCACGCTGATTGCGCTGCTCGGTCGTGCGCTGGAATCCCACCTCGGGCGCGCCAGCGTGGTGCGCTGGGAGTTCGTGGCCGTGTGGCTGTGCGTGTTCCTCACGCTGGCCTTTCCTGGCTTCGTCTGGCGTTACCTGCGCAAGCACTGACCTGACGCGAGGCCCGATGCCATGGACCAGGACCCAGACGCCCACCTGATCGAACACACGTTGAATTCGCAGCGGGTGTACGAGGGCTCCTTCATCCGCGTGCAGCGCGACGAGGTTCGACTGCCCGATGGCAAGCAGGCTGTGCGCGAGTACGTGCTGCACCCGGGCGCCGTGATGATCGTGGCCGTGCTGCCCGATGGTCGGTTGGTGCTCGAGCGCCAGTACCGTCACCCGGTCAAGCGCGTCATGATCGAGTTCCCGGCAGGCAAGCTGGACCCGGGAGAAGGTGGCTTGCGTTGCGCGCAGCGCGAGTTGCTCGAAGAAACCGGCTACACCGCGACCCGCTGGGCGCGCGCTGGCGTGATGCACCCGGTCATTGGCTACGCAGACGAGTTCATCGAGGTCTGGTTCGCCGAAGGCCTGGAGGCAGGCGAGCGCCACCTCGATGAAGGTGAATTCCTCGACGTGTTCTCGGCCACCCAGCAGGAGCTCGAAGACTGGATGCGCGACGGCGAGCTGACCGACGTGAAAACCATCGTCGGGATGATGTGGCTGCAGAAATGGCGCAGCGGCGATTGGCCCTTGAACTGGGTCGATGCCTGAGACCCGACAGGCGCGGGCTCATGGAGTCGGCGGCGCCTGTGAAAGATCAGCATGCTGGTAGTTGACCTCCATTGCGAACACGGCCACGTTTTCGAGGGCTGGTTTGCCTCGGCCGATGACCTGGCTTCGCAACAGGCCCGGGGGCTCGTGAGCTGCCCGGTTTGTGCGTCGACCGAGGTCGTGCGCAGGCCGTCGGCCACCAGGTTGAATGTCGCTTCGCTGAAGGCAGAAAAAGCAGCCGGTGGAGTCGGGCAGGCTTCGCTGCCGGGGGCTGAGGCGCCCGGTGTGCCAGCCGCAGCTGACGTGGCCAAGGGGCCGGAGGCACCCTCCGCCGAAGCCCTCCAGGCGATGTACCTCCAGGCCGTTCGCCACGTGCTGCAGCACACCGAAGACGTGGGCGAGGGCTTCGTCAAGGAGGTGCGCAACATCCACCGTGGCGATGCCCCTCAGCGCGCCGTCCGAGGTCAGGCCGATCAGCAAGAGGTGGCCGAGCTCAAGGAAGAGGGCATCGACGTGATGTCGCTGCCCATCCCGGAATCGCTCAAGGGCCCTTTGCAGTGAGCCCGCTGGCGGCCTGACGTGACCGCCGGAACGTTGGAAGCCCCTGCAAGCTGTTCACGCCTGGTGCGTGCCCTCGTCCGCCAGCGGCAAGACCCGCCCCGGGTTCAGCACCCCTGCCGGGTCCAGCGCCTGCTTGATCGCCCGCATCGCGGCCAAGGCCGCAGCGGGGTGGCGCGCAGACAGTTCGTGCTTGCGCAACTCGCCGATGCCGTGCTCGGCCGAGATCGTGCCGCCCAGCGCCTGCACCGCGTCGAACACCAGCGTGTTGGCCTCCCGCTCGAAGGCATCGAAACCCGCCCCCTGCGCCTGCTCGGCCGGAGGTTGAACGTTGAAGTGCAGGTTGCCATCTCCCAGGTGGCCAAAGCAGACCACCGCCGAGCCAGGCCAGCGTTGCCGCAGCGCGGCCTCCACCTGCGCGATGAAATCGGGGATGTGCGATGTCGGCAGGCCGATGTCGTGCTTGACCATGCGGCCGGCGGTCTTTTCGGCCATGGGGATGGCCTCGCGCAGGCGCCACATGGCCGCCCGCTGCGACAGCGATTGCGACAGGCTGGCGCTGGTATCGGTCAGCACACCGGCCAGGCGCTCTTGCGCGTCGGCGTCGGACAAGGGGCTCACGGCTTCGAGCAGCAGCCACCACGGGCTGCCCGCGTGCAAGGTCTGCGCAGAGGGCAGGGGCAAGCCACCCAGCGCCTTCACCACGTCGGGCAGGTGCGTGTGCACCAGTGAAAGCGGCAGCGGAGCCATCAGCTCGCACGCGGTGAGGCCGGCGTCGAGCACCTGTCGCGCCTCGCGCAGCAGGGCCACCGCAGCGGCCGGGTTGGCGCAGGGCACCAAGGCGGTGGCGCAGCCCCTGGGCGCCGGGTGGAGCTTGAGGCTGGCCGCCGTGATGATGCCCAGCGTGCCTTCGCTGCCGATCAGCAGGTGGCGCAGGTCGTAGCCGGTGTTGTCCTTGCGCAGGCCCTTGAGCAGGGTCCAGGCCTCGCCTTGCGCCGTGACCACCTCCAGACCCAGGCACAGCTCGCGCGCGGTGCCGTAGCGCAGCACCTGCGTGCCGCCGGCATTGGTGGCCAGCACGCCACCGAGCGTGCAAGTGCCCTCCGAGGCCAGGCTGAGGGGGAACAGCAGGCCGGCCTGGGCAGCCGCCTGCTGAACCGCGGCCAGGGTGCAGCCCGCTTGCGCTGTCATCGACAGGTTGTCGGCGTCGACGGACAGCACCTGGTTCAGGCGCCGCAGGCTGAGCACGACCTGCTCGCCGCTGGCGTCCGGCACCGAGCCTCCCACCAGGCTGGTGTTGCCGCCCTGGGGCACGATGCTCACGCCGTGGGCGCCGCACAGTTTCACGGTGGTGGCGACACCGGCGGTGTCGGCCGGGCTCACCACGGCCAGCGCCTGCCCGTGGTAGCGGCCACGCCAATCCTGCAGGTGCTCGGTGAGCGGGTGATCGGCATCGGGCACGCGCACCGCCACGTCACCCAGTGCCGCGCGCAAGGCACGCAGCAGGTCGGCGTGGCGAGAGCCCGGCATCAGGCCGGATCCTTGGTGGCCATGCCCTTGGCCGAGCCCTTCTTGGCCTTGGGCGGCAGCACCTTCAGCCGCTGGCGCACGTACACCAGGCAGCCCACGAACAAGGCGGTGCTCAGCACCACTTCCACGCCGGCCAGCCATTGAGAGGTGCCCCGGTCGCTGACCGCGCGCACCACGCCTTCGGTGAAGTACAGCCAGATCAGCAGCGACATCCAGCGGTAGGTGTAGAGCCGGTGGCGCAGCATGCCGGCGACGGCCAGCGTCAGGGGCAGGGCTTTCCAGGCCAGGGCGCCGGTGCCGCCGGGCAGCGGTGCCAGCCACAGCTCCCAGGCCACGCACAGGGCGATGAGGGCCACCAGCGCGGCCACGCAGGCGGCGCGCAGGCGCTGGATCAGGGCCAGGCGCTGGGGCGTGTGCTGGCCCAGCACGGGGGCGTCCAGGGCGACGTCGGCGTCGAGGGGGGGCGTCAGGGGCATCTTGGAATGAAGCGGCGGGACGTGGCGCGGGCGCGCATGGTCGGGCAGGCAGTGTACAGACGCTGGCATCATAGCCAGCATGACGTCAACGAGGCCCCTCCTGGCTCGCGCATCGCAGCGCTGGCACCTGCTTGTCGAGACCCTTCGCACCTGGCCCTGGCGCCAGACCTGGGACACCTTGCGACTGCGCTTTCGCGAAGACCGGCTCGGCGTGACTGCCAGCAGCCTGACCTTCACCACGACCATCGCCCTGGTGCCCCTGTTCACGGTCATGCTGGCGCTGTTCAGCGCTTTTCCGGTGTTCGGGCGCTTTCGCAAGGCGCTGGAGCAGCAGGTGCTCGCGGGCATCCTGCCCGATGTCATCGCCAAGCAGGTGATGCTGTCTTTGACCAAGTTCGCGGCCAAGGCCAGCCAGCTCGGTGTGCTGGGCCTGATCGGCCTGGGCGTGGCGGCCATGGCCCTGATGCTGACCATCGACCGCACGCTCAACGGCATCTGGCGGGTGCGCAGCGCGCGGCCGATCGCCCAGCGCGTGCTGGTCTATTGGGCGGCGCTGACGCTGGGGCCACTGCTGCTGGGCGCGAGCCTCTCGGTCACGTCCTACGTGCTGTCGGCCTCCAAAGGGCTGGTGGGGGAGTTGCCCGGCGGGGTGGGCTTCCTGCTGTCGTCGATCCTGTTCGTGCTGCAGACGGCGGGCTTCGCTGCGCTCTACAAGTACGTGCCGAACACCTTCGTGCGCACTGAACACGCCTGGGGCGGGGCGATCTTTGCCTCGCTGGGGCTGGAGCTGGCGCAAAAAGGCCTGGCGCTCTACCTGGCCAAGGTGCCGGCGTATTCGACCATCTACGGGGCCTTCGCGGCCGTGCCCATCTGCCTGATCTGGATCTACCTGAGCTGGCTGATCGTGCTCATGGGCGCGGTGGTGGCCGCCTACACGCCCAGCCTGCTGTCGCAGGTCAAGCGCTGGCCCGACGCGCCGGGGCTGCAGTTCTCGCTGGCGCTGGCCATCCTCAAGGCGCTGGCGGTGATGCAGCACAGCGAGCGCAAGGGCCTGTCCACGGTGGGGCTGGCCCACCACCTGCGCACCGACCCGCTGCAGATCGAGCCCTTGCTGGAGGCGCTCAAGGCGCTGGACTGGATCGCCGAGCTGAGCGAGCCCGAGGGCGACCGGGGGGCGCGTTACGTGCTGCTGTGCGACCCCGATCACACCCGCGTGGGGCCGCTGGTCGAGCGCCTGCTGCTCAAGCAGGATCTGCTGGCACAGGGTTTCTGGCGCGAGGCGGCGCTGGAACGCCTCACGCTGCGTCAGGTCATGAGCTGAATCGCGCTTTTTCTGGCAGGATCAGGGTCATCCCGCTGGTCACTTTGGCGCAGGTCTGTCGCAATCAAGGTGACACCCCTTGCGTGCCGACACCACTCGGCATCGCGACCATGTGCAACCCACTGTGAAACCCCACCGAGGAGACACATCCATGAAAGTCAGCGACATCCTGCGCGTCAAGGGCAGCACCTTGTTCACCGTTCAGCCCGAGCAGCCGCTGGCCGAAGCCGCCCAGACCATGTCCGAACACGACATCGGCTCCCTCGTGGTGATGGACCACGGCGACCTGGCCGGCATGCTCACCTTCCGCGAGGTCATCCGGGGTGCGGTCAACAACGGCGGCAGTTTCGGCTCGCTGGTGGTGCGCACCGTGATGGACGACCACCCCCTGACCTGCACCCCCGAGACCGACATCGACGAGGTCCGCCGCATGATGCTCAGCCGCCACGCGCGCTACATGCCGGTCATGACCCAGCGCACGCTGATGGGCGTGATCTCGTTCTACGACGTGGCCAAGGCCGTGGTCGATGGCCAGGACTTCGAAAATCGCATGCTCAAGGCCTACATCCGCGACTGGCCGGTCGAAGAAAACGCCGGTGGCGAGCGCCAGGCGCTGCTCTGAGCCGGTTTTCAGCTGATGCGCATGCAACGCCCGGGCCGCCCGGGCGTTTTTTGTTGCCGCCATGAACCCTCCCGCATGGGGGACAATACGCTTTTGCGTCATTGATTGATCTGGATCCCGCGTCATGGCTGGCAGCACCCTCGGTCTTTTGTTCACGGTCACCAACTTCGGCGAGTCGCACGGCCCGGCCATCGGCTGCGTCATCGACGGCTGCCCCCCGGGCATGGCCCTGTCCGAAGCCGACATCCAGCCCGACCTGGACCGCCGCCGCCCTGGCACCTCGCGCCACGTCACCCAGCGCAACGAGGCCGACGCCGTCGAGATCCTCTCCGGCGTCTACGAGGGCAAGACCACCGGCGCGCCGATTGCCCTGTTGATCCGCAACACCGACCAGCGCAGCAAGGACTACGGCAACATCCTGCAGACCTTCCGCCCGGGCCACGCCGACTACACCTACTGGCACAAGTACGGCATCCGCGACCCGCGTGGTGGTGGCCGCTCCTCGGCCCGCATGACCGCGCCCATGGTGGCCGCCGGAGCCGTGGCCAAGAAGTGGCTGAAGGAACAGTTCGGCACCGAAATCCGCGCCTGCATGACCCAGCTGGGCACCGTGCCCATCGCCTTCGAGGGCTGGGAGCACGTGCCGAACAACCCGTTCTTCGCGCCCAACGTGAGCCAGATCGAGCAGCTCGAGGCCTACATGGACGAGCTGCGCAAGGACGGGGATTCCTGCGGCGCCAAGCTCATCGTCGAGGCCTCGGGCATGCCCGTGGGCCTGGGCGAGCCGCTGTTCGACAAGCTCGACGCCGACATCGCCTACGCGATGATGGGCATCAACGCCGTCAAAGGCGTCGAGATCGGCGCGGGCTTCGAGAGCGTCTCGCAGCGTGGCACCGTGCACGGCGACGAGCTCTACCCCGATGGCTTTGCCTCCAACCACGCCGGTGGCGTGCTGGGCGGCATCTCCACGGGGCAGGACCTGCGCGTGGCGATCGCCATCAAGCCGACCAGCTCGATCCGCACGCCGCGCCAGTCCATCGACCTCCATGGTCAGCCGGCCACGGTCGAGACCTTCGGTCGCCATGACCCGTGTGTGGGCATCCGCGCCACGCCGATCGCCGAGGCCATGCTGGCGCTGGTGCTGATCGACCACGCGCTGCGCCACCGCGCCCAGTGCGGCGACGTCGAGGTCGGCACGCCCAGGATCCCTGCTTCGCGCGGCTGATCAGTTCAGCTCGGTCGCGGCCTGCGGGCGCTCGATCAGCTCGATCTTGTAGCCGTCGGGGTCGGTGATGAAGGCGATGACGGTGGTGCCGCCCTTGATCGGCCCTGGCTCGCGGGTGATGGCGCCGCCCAGCGCGGCTGCCTTGTCGCGCACGCTGTTGCAGATGCCGGCCACGTTGTCCACGCCGATGGCGATGTGCCCGTAGGCCGTGCCCAGTTCGTACTGCTCGACGCCGTAGTTGTAGGTCAGCTCGATTTCGGCGTGCTCGGGGTTGCGACCGTAGCCCAGGAAGGCCAGCGTGTACTGCTGCTCCGGGCGGTCGGTGGTGCGCAGCAGCTGCATGCCCAGCACCTGGGTGTAGAAGTCGATGGAGCGCTGGAGGTTGCCAACGCGCAGCATGGTGTGAAGGAGGCGCATGGGGAGGTGCTTGCCAAGCCGTGGTGTCAAACACCGGAGTTTGCCGCAAGGGGCCCCAGGCTCGCAGCGCTGGGGCCTTGTGTGTCAGCGCGTCACACCGCGCTGGGCGTGCTCAGCTCACTTGAACTGCGGCAGCAGGACGCTGTCGATGAGCCAGACCGTGCCGTTGCGCGTCTTCACGCCCTTGCAGGCGGCCACGGACTGGTTGACCGAGGCGCCGTCCTGGTCATACCCCACGTACAGGGTCTGTCCTTGCAGGGTCTTGACCTGCGTGGGGATCAGGCTGCGACGCGGATCGGCCGTGCCGGCGCTGACGTGGTAGGTCAGCACCTGGGTCAGCAGCTCGTTGCTGCCGCCGATCAGGCCCAGCAGGGGGGCAGGCACCTTGCCGAACGCGTCGTTGGTGGGGGCGAACACGGTCAGGGGGCCAGGGCCGTTGAGGGCATCGACCAGGCCGGCGGCGCTCACCAGCGAAACGAGGGTGCTCAACTCGGGCGTGGCGACGGCGGCTTCCACGATGGTGCCGGGGAAGTCGGTCAGCGTGGTGTGTCGGCACTTCAGGTAGCTGGCGAAGTTGGTGCTGGCCTGGGCTGCGGTGCTGGCGGCAACGAGGGCCGATGCGAGGCCGACGGCGCGAAGGAAGCTCTTCATGTGCGTATCTCCTGATCAAGGTGAATGGTTGATTCAGGCCGCAGGCAACCGGTTGGCAGCGCCGCGACCTGAGGGCCAGATACGGCTGATCAGGTGCCGCGGATGCAGCAAACCCCGAAGGACTTTGAGGAAATAACCCGTTCAGGTTGACGTCAAAGTGACGTCAATCCAGCCGCGCACGCTGTTGATCAGCGCCAGGCCTTGCGCGCGTTGCAGGTCGGACCGGGTCAGCATGCGCTCCTGCAAGGCCCCTTGGGCCAGCAGTTCTGCGCGCATCACGCCCGGCAACAGCCCGCAGGACAGCGGCGGGGTCCACCAGGCGCCATCCAGCTTCAGGGCCAGGTTGCCGATGGTGAACTCGGTCAGCTCGCCTGACGCGTTCCACAGCAGGGTGTCGAAGCAGCCTGCGGGCGGTGCAAAGCGAGCATAGGCCTGCCTGCGCGTGGTCTTGTGGCGGATGAAGTCGTCGGTGGGCGGCATGGGCTCGGCCGCCAGCGCCACCTGGGGCGGTTGCGAGGGGGGCGGTGGCAGGGGCGCCGATTCAGCATGCACGCCGCCATCGGCGGCGACCAGCAGCCGCAGCTTGAAGACCCCGTGTGGGTGCGCCTCGGCCTGAGCGGCGAGGGCCTGCCTCACGGCGGTTTCGTCCAACTGGTGCCCGAAGTGCCTGGCGCTGGCGCGCAAACGGGCCAGGTGACCCTCCATGCGCAGCAGCCGGCCATCCTCCAGCCGCATCGACTCCAGCAGTTCGAATGGCCGGCTGGCGCGCTCCAGGAAGCCGCGCTTGGCCTGCCACTCGCGCCATTCGCCATCTGCGCGGGCGTCCAGCGTGATGCCGCTGCCGATGCCACAGTGCGCCGTCCAGGGGGCGGGCGGCGGCGGCGTGTGCAGCACCACGGTGCGGATGGGCACGTTGAAGGTCACGCGCCCGCCGGGGCTCATCAGGCCCACGGCACCACAGTAGACGCCGCGCGGCCCGGCCTCCAGCTTGGCGATGTGGTGCATGGCCTGGCGCTTGGGCGCACCGGTCACCGAGCCGCAGGGAAACAGGGCCGCGAAGGCCTCGCTGAGTTTCAGGCCCTGGCGCGAGCGCGCCGTGATGGTCGAGGTCATCTGCCAGACCGTGGGCAGGGCCTCCAGGTCGAACAGCGAGGGCACCTTCACGCTGCCGACCTCGGCGATGCGCGAGAGGTCGTTGCGCAGCAGGTCCACGATCATCAGGTTCTCGGCGCGTTCCTTGGGGCTGGTGCGCAGGTGCTCGGCGGCGATCTGGTCGGCGACCGGGTCGGCGCCTCGCGCGGCCGTGCCCTTCATGGGACGGGTGGTGATCACCTCACCGTCCCAGTCGAAGAACAACTCGGGAGACACGCTGAGCACGATGCCCGGGCTGCGGCTGGCGGCTCGGGCGTCGAGCATCAGGCCATAGCCATCGGGCTGGCTGCGACGCAGGGCGTCGAAGAAGGGCTCGATGGCCGCGGGGCCGCCTTCGAAGGGGCTGCGCAGGCGGCTGGTCAGGTTGACCTGGTAGACCTCGCCGGCCTGGATGAGTTCGCGGATGCGGTCGATGCGGCGGGTGGCCTGGGGCTCGTCGAGGTCGCAGGCCCAGTCGTCGGCGAACCAGTGAGCCGGATCGGCAGCACGGGCCGTGGCCTCGACTTGTTCGGGCGAAAAAACCGCCCACACCGCATACGGCTGCCCGGGTGGCAGGGCCTTGACCGGCAGGCAGGCATCGAGCCCCGGCGCGGCCTCGTAGGCCACCCAGCCGACCAGCCAGTGGCCGGCGCGTGCCAAGCCGTGGGCGGCGTCCAGCAGGCCGGGCACCTGGGTCGGGTCGTGGGCCACCAGCCAGCGTGAGGGCTGGTGCAGCGTCAGCTGGCGGCGGGCAAGCCCGGGCGCTTCGGGCGGGAAGTCCACCCGGGCCGTGGGGGCGCCGGGCAACTGGTCAAGCACGGCGCGCCGGGTTGAGCACGTTGAGCACCAGCACCAGGCCGACGGCGGCGAACAAGGCCAGGGCCCAGAACTCGAAAGGCACGCCGAAGACGCTGACGGCGGCATCGGCGCAGGTGGCGCGCACCTCGAACCACTCCGGGAACCGCATGTCCAGGCCGGTGGCCATGACGATGCGGTCGGCCAGGGTCATGGCGCACGACGAGGTCTTGGCCGCCACGAAGTGCTGCCACAGCGCGGCTGCCATGCCGCCTGCCGCGAAGGGCAAGGCCAGCGCGGCCACCAGCCGGCGGGGCAGGGCGGGCAGGGCCGCACCCAGCAGGCACAGGCCGGCCAGCACGACGAAGATCAGGCGCTGCAGGATGCACCAGGGACAGGGCTGCATGTTGAACTGGTGCTGGGCCAGCAGCGCCAAGCCGACGGAAGCGGCGCAGGCCAGGCCGGCGATGGCCAGCAGCGCACGGGAAGACAGCCGCAGGTTCATGGTCAGCGGACCTCGGCGATCAGCTCGATCTCGACGCAGGAGCCCAGCGGGATCTGCGCCACGCCAAAGGCGCTGCGGGCGTGGCGACCGGCCTCACCGAAGACCTCGGCCAGCAGTTCGGAGCAGCCATTGGTGACCAGGTGGTGCTCGGTGAAGTCGGGCGTGGAATTGACCAGGCTCATGACCTTGACGATGCGCACGACCTTGTCCAGGCCACCCGCGGCCACGGCCAGGGTGCCGAGCAGGTCGATGGCCACGGCGCGCGCGGCCTGCTGGCCTTGGGCCGTGACCATGTCTTTGCCCAACTGGCCGACCCAGACCTGTCCGTCCTTCTTGGCGATGTGGCCGGAGAGGAAGACGAGGTTGCCGGTGCGGGCAAAGGGTTGGTAGGAGGCGGCGGGCACGGCCACGGGGGGCAGGGTGATGCCCAGGGCCTGGAGGCGTTGTTCGATCGACATGGGAATGGGCGTCGGCAAGGAGGTGGCACCCACTTCATGGGGCGTCTTTCAAGGGGGCAGGCGCGTGCCCGCCCCGGCTGCGGCCGATCCTACACTGAGCCGAAACACAACGAACAGGGAAGGGGCAGCCGCGTGTACACCTGGCTGGGCGCCAGCCTGGCCTGGCTGCTGGGCACGGCGCTGCAACTCATGTCGGAAGCACCCACGCGAGCAGGGTGCGGTTGGGGGCTGACCTTGGGTGCCGGTGGCTTGCTGCTGGCTGCGCTGGGGCGGGTGTGGTGGCGCGGCTGGGTCGGTGATGGCGACCCGGGCTCCGGCAACCCGGGGTGGCGCCTGCAGTGGGGCTGCCATGTGCTGGCTGCGGCCGGCCTGGCAAGCCTGGCCTGGGGGCTGACCGGCTGGCGCGCCCTCGACCGGCTTGAACAGGCCTGGCCCCACCACCTGGACGACCAGGTCGTGCTGGCCGACGTGCGCTGGACGGGGTTGCCGCAGCGCACCCCCGCACAGGGCAATGCGTTGCGCTGGCGTGTCGATGCCCGCATCCTGCGGTGGCTGGGGCCTGCCGCGGCCCCTTCAGGCACGCCGTTGCCGGGCCGCGTCCAGCTGTCATGGGACCGCCCGGCCGCTGAAGGCCCGCCGCGCCCGGGCGAGCCGTGGCGCGTGGCCATGCGCCTGCGCACCCCCGACGAGCGCGTCAACCCGGGCGTGGGCGACGGCACCTTGGGGCGTTTTGGCCGAGGCGTGCGCGCCGTCGGCCGGGTCGTGTCGGCCGAGGGCCTGCCGGCCACGGTGGCGCCATCCGGCTCTGGCTGGCTGACAGCCAGGCTGGACGCCATCGACGCCTGGCGGCAGCGGGTGCGCGACCGCATCCTCGAGCGGGTGCCTGACACCCGCGCCGCCGGGGTGATCGCGGGGTTGTCGGTGGGCGATCAGGCCGCGATCAGCCGCGCCGACTGGGTCGTGCTGCAGCGCACCGGCACCGCGCACCTGGTGAGCATCAGCGGCACCCACGTGGCCTTGCTGGGCGTGCTGGCCGCCTGGCTGGTGCGGGGCGCCTGGTCTCGCCTGCCGGGGCTGACACGCCGGGTGCCTGCCCACCTGGTGGCCGCCTGGGTGGCGCTCGGGGTGTCGACGCTGTACGCCTTGGCCGCAGGTTGGGGCGTGCCTGCACAGCGCACGGTGTGGATGATGGCCTTCGTCACCGTGCTGGGCACCGTGGGGCGGCGCTGGCCCTGGCCGTTGGTGTGGTTGCCGGGCGCAGCGCTGGTCGCGCTCACCGACCCCTGGGCGCTGCCGCAGCCGGGGTTCTGGTTGTCTTTCGTTGCCGTGGGGGTGCTGCTGGCCTCGGGCGTGCGGTTGCCCGAAGCGGCGGTCGACGAATGGGCGCAAGGCCGTTGGTGGTCCCGCTGGCGCGAGGCAGGGAGCGAGTTGCTGCAGACCCAGCGCCTGGTGGCCGTGGCCCTGGCACCCCTGGCCCTGGTTTGTTTTCAGCAGGCCTCGATCGTCGGGGCGGGTGTCAACGTGCTGGCCGTGCCCCTGTTCACCCTGGTGTTCACGCCGCTGGCGCTGGCCGGCGTGCTCTGGCCTGTTTGCTGGGACGTGGCGGCCTGGGGGCTGCAGGCCACCTGGTGGGCGCTGTCCATGAGCGCCGAGGCACCTGGTGCGGTGTGGACGGTGCCTGCGTTGCCCGCCTGGGTGGCGGCCAGCGGCATCGCGGCGGCCTTCGTGCTGGCCCTGCCCGGGCGCTGGCACTGGCGTGTGCTGGCCTTGCCGTTTCTGCTGCCCTTTTTTCGGCTGCCGGACGCCTGGCACCTGCTGCCCAGGCCGCCCCCGGGGCAATTCTCTGCTGTGGTGGTGGACGTGGGGCAGGGCGGTGCCACCCTGGTGCGGACGTCATCGCACACGCTGTTGTTCGACGCCGGCCCACTGCGCCCGGACGGCAGCGACCTGGTCGAGCGGGTGATCGCGCCGATGCTGCAGTCGCTGGGCGTGCGGCGGCTCGATGCCCTCGTGATCAGCCATGACGACGCCGACCACAGCGGGGGCGCGCAAAGCCTGCTGAACGGCACCGAGGTCGGCCAGCTGATGACGCCGTTCGGTGCTGACCACCCGCTGAGGCGGCATCCTGTGGCGCACCGGGGCTGCGAGGCCGGCCTCACGTGGACCTGGGACGGCGTGGTCTTCAGGATGCTGCACCCGGGGCCCACGCCTGAGAACGCCTCAGACAACGCGCGCTCTTGCGTGTTGCAGGTGGAGGCAGGCATGGCGAACGCGGCGGGCTCGGCAACCCGTTCGGGCGCAGCGGGGCCCGTGCGGCTGCTGCTGACCGCCGACATCGAAGCCGAGCAGGAGCGATCGCTGCTCGCCCGCTGGCCTGCGTCGACGCTGCGCAGCACGGTGATGCTGGTGCCCCACCACGGCAGCCGCACCTCGTCGACGGCGGCGTGGCTGCGCGCGGTGGCACCTCGCCAGGCCGTGGTGCAGGTGGGCGAGCGCAACGCCTACGGACACCCGAGCCCGGCGGTCATGGGCCGCTATGCGCAATCCGGCATCCCCGTCGTCACCACGCCCGACTGCGGGGCCTTCGTGTGGGAAAGCGCCCAAGCCATGGCCGATGTGCAAAACCATCGGTCAGCGCATGAGGGCATGACGGCTCCATGGGGGCAGCCTGCGCTGGGGCGCTGCTGGCGGGCGACGCGCACCCGGCATTGGCAACACTGAGCTCGGCTGGACGCCTCAGTCGTCCTCGTTCATGCGGCTGGCCAGCACCTTGTCGATGCGCTTGCCGTCCATGTCCACCACCTCGAAGCGCCAGCCGTGCCACTCGACCACGTCGGTCACGCGGGGCAGGCGACCGAGCAGCAGCATGACCAGGCCGGCCAGGGTGTTGTAGCGGCCGCGGTCTTCGTCGGGCAGGTTCTTGATCTCGAGGCGGTCCTTCAACTCGGGTGCCGGGATGAGCCCGTCGATCAGCCAGGAGCCGTCTTCGCGCTGCACGGCCCAGGCGTCGTTCGGCTCGGCGGGCGTGAACTCGCCGGTGATGGCTTCGAGCACGTCGCGCAAGGTGATGACGCCCTGCACCTCGCCGTACTCGTCGACCACGAAGACCATCTGTGTATCCGAGCCGCGGAAATGCTCGAGCAGTTCCATGCCCGACAGGGTCTCGGGCACGAACACCGCGGGCAGCAGGTTCTGGCTGAGGTCGTGGTTCTGCTGCTGGGTGAGCTGGTGCAGCAGCTGCTGCGCGGTGACCACGCCCACCACGTCGTCCAGGCCGCCACGGCAGACCGGGTAGCGCGAGTAGCCGTGTTCGGCGATGGTGGCGATGTTCTCGGCCATCGGCACCTCGATGTCGAGCCAGGCGATGTCGCTGCGCGGGATCATCATCGAGCCGATCTGGCGCTCGTCGAGGCGGAACACGTTGCGCACCATCTGGTGCTCGTGGGCCTCGATCACGCCGGCGTCCAGGCCCTCTTCGAGCTGGGCGGCGATTTCTTCTTCCGTCACGCTGCGCCCGCCGTTGTCCTTGATGCCCAGCAGCTTGAGGATGCCTTCGGTGGTCACCGACAGCAGGTGCACGAAGGGCTTGGTCAGGCTGGAGATCAGCTTCATGGGCTGCGCCATCAGGCGCGCCACGGACTCGGGGTACATCTGCCCCACGCGCTTGGGCACCAACTCACCGAAGATGATGGTCACGAAGGTGATGATGACCACCACCAGGGCCGTGGCCGAGATGGCGGCGATGCCTTCGCTGATCGGGAAGTGCGTGATGAGCCATTGCGCCAGCGGACTGGAGAACGCCGCATCACCGACGATGCCGTTGAGCACGCCGATGGAGGTGATGCCGATCTGCACCGTGGACAGGAACTGCGTGGGGTTGTCGTGCAGGTCGATGGCGGCCACGGCGCCCGCGTCGCCGGTTTCCGCCATCACCTGGAGCCTCGCTTTGCGACTGGCGGCCAGGGCCATCTCGGACATGGCGAACAGGCCGTTGAGCAGGATGAGGAAGATCAGCAGCGCAAGATCCATGGAAGGCTCCGGGCAGGGCCGGGCCACCTGTGAAAGGACGATTAGCGTAGCAGAATCCAGGCCATGGACTACCTTGTTGGCGACTTGCAGGGCTGTTGCGATCCGCTGGAGCGGCTGCTGCAGACCCTTGATTTCTCACCCTCCCGCGATCGGCTCTTCGTGCTGGGCGACCTGGTCAACCGCGGCCCGGACTCGCTGGGCGTGCTGCGGCGCTTGCGGGCTTTGGGGGCGGCGGCCGCCTGCCTGCTGGGCAACCACGACCTGCACCTGCTGGCCATCGCGCACGGGGTGCGCAAGCCTCACCGCAGCGACACGCTCGATGCCATCTTGCAGGCGCCTGACCGCGAAGACTGGCTGAACTGGCTGCGCCAGCAGCGCCTGGCGGTGTGGGACGCGGGCTGGCTGATGGTGCACGCGGGCGTGCTGCCGCAATGGGACGCCGCGCGCACCGTGGCCCTGGCCGGCGAGGTGGAAGCCATGCTGCGCAGCCCCGACCTGGGCGATTTCCTCACCCAGATGTATGGCAACGAGCCCGACCGCTGGGACGATGCCCTGACCGGTGTGAGCCGCTGGCGCTGCGTGGTCAACGCATTGACGCGCCTGCGCTTTTGCACCGCTGACGGCACGATGGAATTCGCGACCAAGGAAGGCGCGGGTGGTGCGCCAGAGGGCTTCATGCCCTGGTTCGAGGTGCCGGCGCGTGGCACGCAGGGCACCCCGGTGGCGTTCGGGCACTGGTCGACGCTGGGCCTCATCGACCGGCCTGACCTGCTGGCCCTGGACACAGGTTGCGTGTGGGGTGGGCACCTCACCGCGGTGCGGGTCGACGGTGGCCGGCGTGAGATCGTGCAGGTGGCGTGCCCGCAGGCGCAAAAGCCGGGTCAGGCTTGAAGGCAAGCTGCCACTACAATGCAGGGCTCAACGGGTGTGTGGCCGAGCGGTTTAAGGCACCGGTCTTGAAAACCGGTGTAAGCATGGCTAAGTGGTTGATTGGTAAAGAGTTGCGTCTCCGCATCTCCGCATCATCTCCGCAACCCCTTGAAAAATGATGTAGTTGGAGACGTGGCCGAGTGGTTTAAGGCAGCGGTCTTGAAAACCGCCGAACGTTTGCGCGTTCCGTGAGTTCGAATCTCACCGTCTCCGCCACACAACGTGTGGCGAGCTGTTGCCCAGGCTCGGTTGGCACAGCATGAAGGATCATCTAGTCGGCTTGACTGTGGCTCCTTTGCGAACGTAGACCTTGCGTGTGAGCTCCTGCTCGGTGTGGCCGAGCAGCGCTGCGGCCGATGCCAGGTCAGCGATGTCGCTGGCTGCTTTTGGCCTGATGTCCCTGAACTGGAACTGCCGGATTCGAGCAGCAAGGGCTTCTGCGTCTCGCCGTGTATCGTCGGTTGCTTCGTCCAAGATCCTTCTGGCTGCTTCGTCGCGGGCCTTGTCAAAACGGATTCGCAAAGTGGGCTTGTTCAGCGGTGTTCCTGCTGGGGTGGCGATCAAGCTCAGGCTTTTGATCTTTCGCGGTCTGGCTTTAATTCGGTCGATCACGTTTCCAAGTTCAGTATTATTTCCATCTTCATTCTTTAAAAGGATCCGCAAGAATTTAGAAGTCTTGTTTTGTCGCACCTCAAGTGCGCCATTCTTCACGTCAGTCAACGTCATTTTTAGAACGTCTGCAGGTCTCTGGCCGGTGAAGTAAGCAAGATCCATGGCATCTTGTAGCTCTGTTGGGGCTGAGCTGTATACGGCTGACCAAACCTGTTCGTCGACGTAGAAGTCGCGTGGCTTTTCTTTATTTTTTCTCACGCCGCGACATGGGTTTTCTTTCTTGGTGAAACCCCACTCGCGTGCCAGGTTGAAAATGTGACTCAATAATGCGATTTCACGATTTGCTCTGACCTTCGCTGATCGTTTGTCCCGGTATAGCGCGATGTGTTGCGGTGTAATGCTGTCAATGTGTGTATTTTCGAACACGGGCCGTAGGTTCTTCATGCACCATTCATTGTCGATCTGTGTGCGCGGCGCTTTTTTTGCAATGATTTCTTCTTGGTATTTTTTGAATATGTGTTTGAGTAGGCCTGTCTCGATTGGGGTTGGGGTGCACTCTAGCTCAGCCCATTTTCTCTTTGCCTGATTTAAATCTGACCCAAGCGGTATTTCGATGCGCTTGCCTTCATCGTTTCTGCCGTTGTAGTAATAGGATTCCCAGATCAATCCGCTTTTGAGTTTTTTGCGTCTCCTTAGCATTCGTGGGGGAAGGTCCCGAGCAGAGGATTTGGGTCTCATTTGAATCACCTGATTTTATTGAAGGAGGGTTGATCTGATCCCGCAATATCAGTGTTGGGCTTGATTCCAGCCAATTGCATTCGCGCATAAAGGCGGCCAATGATCGGGTCCCCACCTCTGTTTTTATAGAATCGCCAGCCGTTTGCCGTGAGCCACTCTATCTGGTCGCCTCTGCGATTGCAGCCTGTTATGGACGCAACTTCGTCGGCAGATAGCGTTTCTGATTGAATAGTTAATTCAAATAGCGCGGCCATATTAAACCTCAATAAAATTCAGTTCTCTCATTGCCTTGAGCAAGGCTATTCGTGCTGGGCCGGTTGGTGTTTCTTTGTTGGCAAATGATGTGGAAATCTTTTCAGCGTACCGGCAGACTTTTCGATCGGATTGAACTTTCTTGATCACTCGGTCAATTGCGTCTAGGGGAGCTGTCTTAATAAATCTATCGAGTTCAATGAGTTGCGCTTTTTGGCGTTCGCTTGCTTTTTCTATGAATTTGCTTTGTATGGCTTCTGCTACATTTTCAACTTCATTTGATTCGCTCTTCAATGTGTTGCGAAACTTATAGCCTCGACTTAGAATTTTTTTGCCAGTGGCTGCAGTTTCTGCAACTGACTTTAGCCAGTCTCGAATTGAGTAGATTTGTGATTTAGGGTCATGCGCAGAATCAATCAATCGCTGCGACATTTCCCACCCAATTTCACGCGCTATCGGATATGGGAGTTTGTATGCCCTGCAAATTTCTATCAACAGGTCTCTGTAGTCCTCGGCTGGAGCTGAAAGTTCAAGCGGATCCCACAACTCCAACGCTTCTTCGTCCGAAGAGGCAGTGGGAGTTGTTGTTGTGGTTGCTGTTGGTTTTTCAGATTGTTGTTGCCTTTTTGTAGTTTGGTCTACTGCAGCCAGGGTGGATTGAGGGGTAGTACTGGGGGTAGTACCCAGTGTGGGATCTGAGTTGGTGACATCCTTTTGGACCGGCAGGGGCTCTGGTGGTTCTTCTGTGTTCCCGTTCAGCCAGCGGTTGACCTTTATGCCGGCCTTCATCGATGCCTTCGCCCAAATATCGATGATTTCAGCCGGAGCTTCTTGCAGGATTTCTTTGATGTGCGCGTCCCATCCTGGCCCTGGCGGGGAGTTGTGATCCCACCATGTGGTCACAAAGATCCAGTTTTCGAGGACGTTTACCTCGCCCTGCGCCTCGATTCGTTTGAGCACTGATCGAAGTTGGTGCTCATCCCATTTCACCCTCGCAGCCAGAAGCCTGAAGTGGACTTGGAATAGGCCGATCGGGGTGCGATCCCGAGAGGTCAGCAAGCACAGCAAGAGGACCATGTCTTCCAACGTCTGGTTGTCTCGCCGTGGTGCATCCCAGAAGCCGCTCTTCAGTTGTGCTGCGGGCGAGTCTTTTTCTTTCTTGCACATCGTTGGTCTCACTGGTCCTTGATTCTTCAGCATGGTGCTCTCCGACGGTTCCGCAACTCACGGTCAATCACAGATAACGCCACAAAACAGTGTGCATAGTACACAAAAACAGGCGCAATGCAACTGATAAAGTGGTGGCTCTACCCCACGCTTGTGTCAATCGCACCAACTTCCAATGAGAACGCACCCCTCACAACTAAGGGACAGGCTCGTTTCACTCATCACGGCGTTGGTCCCTGAGAAGGGACGCTTTCGTACCTTGGCGGCGAAGTCACAGCTGACTGAGGATGCATGGCGAGGGATGTGGTACGACCGCCAGCGTGCCTCTGTCTACATGATTGAGTTCGCTGCCAGAGAGTGGCCTCAGCATGCGTTCTGGCTCGCAACGGGTGTCACGGATCAGCGCGCAGGACACTCTGCTCCGCCGACCGTAGACCCGTTCCCCGAGCAGCGCTTACCCGAGCGCCTGCGTGCGACGGAGTTTTTCAAACAAGCGATCAAAGTCCGTGACCTTGCTGCTGCTGGCACGGATGTTCCTTTGGTCGAGAAGGCTCTTCTTGATCAGTTGGCAGAGGCTAGGCTTCAAGAGCAAGCCCAGCTAGACAAGGGAAGCGATGAGCGGCTTGCTGTGGCTGCGGCTTTTGATGAGATCGCAACAAGACCAATGGCATCGTCTGGTGGTAAGCCCAGTGCGCTCCTGACATTGCTTGAACGATTGCAGTCGGAGCGGGGATGGCCTGACGCCAAGATGGCCGAGGAACTGGGTTTGAGCCTTGATCAATACAAGGCTTCGCGTTACGGCGGCGAGCCGCTCGCTACGTGGGCTGCGAGGGCGCGTCTTCTTGACCGATGGGGCTACGACCGGGTGCGCGATGCCATCATGGGCCTTGTGGCCATCGATCAAAGCTCTAAGCGTCAGTGATGGATCGTCAAGCAGTCATGATCACGACCATCCTCGGAAGGCGCTGCATGAGCTCCCCCGCTCGTCCTGGAGCAGTGGGTGGTTTGGATCGCCATTCTCAGGCGCGACTTGACTTGCTTATCGATCACTCAAACAAGCTCCGCCAGCGTCTTCCAAGTACTGTAAGGTGCAGTACATTTGCGGCAGTTTCAGGAGGGGCCATGACTACAGTAAAGACTGCCACGCTCACATTTCGCATAGACCCAGGCGTGAAAGAAGCGCTTCGCATCGCGGCGGACCAGGAACACCGATCGATTGCCAACATGGTTGAAGTCTTGATTCGCGGCTACTGCGAGCAGCGAGGCATTGCGATTCCGCACTCCAAAGAGACCAAGAACAACAACGGAGTGCGTCCATGATCAAGACGGTTAAGCAAGCCTGTCGGTTCAACCCCATCATCCGTGACTATCGGATGAGTCAGGGGATCGAGAACCTTGCAGATCTCATCAATGACGCGGGCGACGGCAGCGAGTTTTTCTCGCGCAACTTCGTCACTCACGGCATGGATCAGCTTTTCCGTGAAGGTCTATTGCGGCTTTCAGGGAAGTCGGATCAGGCAGTCTTTGAACTCACTCAAGCAATGGGTGGCGGTAAGACGCACATGATGATCGCGCTGGGCCTGCTGGCGCGTCATCCGCATCTGCGCAAGGATGTTCTGCCTGCGGAGCTGGCTTCGCGCGTCGACTTTGGGCAAGCTCGGATCGCTGCGTTCAACGGCCGTAACAACCCGGACAACTTCATCTGGGGTGAGATCGCCACTCAACTGGGGGCTGCTGAAGCCATCAAGCCGTACTGGGCGAATGGGCCCAAGGCTGTGGATCAGCGCCAGTGGAAGGAGATCATCGGCGACCAGCCAACACTCATCCTTCTGGATGAGTTACCGCCCTACCTGGACAACGCCAGCACCCAGGTGTTCGGCCAAGGCACGCTGGCCAACATGGCCGTCTACACGCTCTCTAGTCTGATGAGTGCAGCGCTGGAGCTGCCCAACTGCGCCATCGTGGTTGCCAACTTGTCGGGTAGCTACAAGGCACAGACCAAGGCACTCGCCGACGCGATCTCCAACTTGCAGCAGGAAACACGTCGTCAAGCGATGACCATCACGCCGGTGCAACTGGCGGGCAACGAAATCTACGAGATCCTCAAGAAGCGACTCATTGACGAGTTGCCTGACGAGCGTGTCATCTCAGACGTCGCTGAAGAGTATGCCCAGCAGATCAAGAAGGCTGAAGACGGTGGCTACATCGTGGCCAGCAGCATTGAGCAGATTGCCGAGCAGGTCAGAGAGACTTATCCCTTCCACCCGTCCTTCAAGCACCTTGTCGCGCTGTTTAAAGAGAACGAAGGCTTTCGTCAGACTCGTGGTTTGATGCAGTTCACGGCTCGCCTGCTCAAGAGTGTGGACGAGCGTGAGGCAGACGATGTTTTCCTGGTCGGTACGCAGCATCTCAACCTGAATGACGAGCAGGTCAAAGACGAGATTGAACGCATTGCCCCTAAGCTGATGCCGGCTGTGACGCGAGACATCGCTGACGCAGGCAATGCCATTTCAGAGCACATTGACGTTGAACTGGCGGGTGATGCAGCTCAGCAGCTCATGACTCTGCTGCTTTCATCCAGCCTGTCGCGTGCTGTCGGTGGACGCATTGGTCTGTCTGAGAGTGAGCTGATCGAGTTTCTGGCCGCACCACAACGTAAGCCGGATGAGTTCCTCCAGGCTTTGCAGCGCCTCCGAGAGTCCGCTTGGTACCTGCACAGAGAAGAGCAGCGTTTCTTCATCAAGGAAACGGAAAACCTCTCGCGCCAGATTGAGCGCAATGCCAAGGAGGTCCCACAGCCTAAAGTTGATCAGGCGCTGATCAACCGACTCTCAGGAATTCTTGCGCCGGTTAACAAGGTTGCATACCAAGACGTGCAGGTTCTGCCCAAGCTGAGTGACCTCAAGCTCGGCGGCCCACGTACGCTCATCGTCATCAAACCAGACGGCAAGGTGCCTCCTAGCGAGTTGCAGAACTTCTTCGATTACCAACAAGAGAAGAACAACTTGTTGGTGTTGAGTGGTCAAGACAGCATGCTCGCCGACGCAGTCGAAGAACGGCTTCGAGAGCTGTACGCCATCGAGCAAATCCACAAGCGGCTCAAATCTGGTGATACCTTGTTCGAAGAGGCGCGCGACCGCTACGAGGAGTCCGAAGATCGATTCAGCAAGGCGCTGTCGGCCGCCTACAACCGCCTGTACTTCCCTGCCAATGATCCCGTGGATGGGCGTGACGTGCTGGCCGGGGTCACCATCGACCAAGGCTTGAAGCTTGGGCAAGGTGATCAGTCCGCTGAAACGCAAATTGAAAAGCTGCTTTCCAGCCCGCGAGCTGACTACAAGCTCGTGGCCGAGCTGAACAAGGACAACTTCGACGAGTGCTTTGCACAAGCTGAGGAGTACCTTTGGCCCTCCGGCAAGGAAAACCGTCGGACACCTTGGAAGGACGTCGCTACGCGTGCCAAGTGCTCGCCAATCTGGCCATGGATGCCTGGTGCCAGTGGCATGGATGCCCTCAAGTCTGAAGCCCTCAAACAAGGCCGGTGGCGCCTGGGGGAAGACGGCTACATCGAGAAAGGGCCGTTCCCCAAAGACAAGGCCACCGTCAATGTCTCAGTCATCAATGTCAAACCGGACACCGGCGAGACCGTGCTAAGTCTCACGCCACGCCACGCCGGCGAAAGCCCGATTGTTTATTGGTCGAACAAGCCCGACGTGTCCGACAAGGACAATAGGGTGGAAGACTTGGATAACTTCGCCACTTGCGACGGCACGGTTTACTTCATGGTGAAGGAGCCCACCGGGCGCTACGAAAGCGGTCCGGCCACCCGTTGGCTCGCTGACCTCAAGATTCGCCATCAGGTCGAACCGGCCGCTGACAAGCGACGAGTCATTCTTGCTGCAACGCCGAAAGCTGACATCTTCTACACCCTCGATGGCTCCAATCCAAAAGACGGCAAGCGATACGAGGCGCCGTTTGAGATTGGTTCAGAGAGCTGCCGTCTCTTGGTGTTTGCCCGTGCAGGAGAGGCCAACAAGACGGCTGACTTTCAGGTGCCTGCTAGCGGCGACAAGACCGTGCAGATTGTCGACAGCAAGCCAGCCAAGCTTCAAAGCAAGCGGGTAGCGCTCGACACCACGGACCGCGTGTTCAGTGTCATTAACCGTTTCCGAGATCAGCCCGGCACGCGATTCAAAGGCGTTCGCGTCGAGATCGGAGAAGGGGAGAACACCGTGACGGTGCGCTTCCAGGAGCGCGAGGTTACCGCTGCCATCATCGAAGGCGTAGTCAACGGCCTGCGTGATGTGCTCAAGGAGCCCGACGCACCATTGAACATTGCCATTGCCGATGGGATCTCTTTCGATTCGGGCTTTGCTCTGAAAGAGTTTGCCAAGCTCGCCGGGATCGAACTGAAGCCAGGCGACGTCAACCAAGAGGAATGAGGATGGCCATCGCTGCAGGCAATACATCGTCGCCAAAAGTGCGTGAGCAAGCTTTGCACACGCTGGGCTTTGGCGTGCCTGCAACTTCAGATCCGCATCATTTCAAAATCATCCTCCCCAAGGCAAGCACTGGCAAGGTCCAGATCAGCGAGTACCTCGGCCTGCAAGCTGCAAGCAGTGACAACGCAGTGATCGATCGTGTGATGCTTGATCGCCCTCGCTGGACGGCCATTCGCGCCGAGGTCCAGCGAGCTTTCAATGCGCGGTTGGCTGCACACGGCATCAAGCCGGGCACATGGAAGGTTGGCGACAATCCCGTAGACCGTCTTCTCGGGAAAGAGCTGTGTGTCCTGGCCTGGGCCGTTGAGCAGATGGAGATGGAGAAGATTCCCGTGGCTGTGCGCAACTGGCTTGCGTTGCGGCCCGAGGAGCGCTGGTGGTTGTTTGGCATGACCGCCGTGAGCACCGGAGGCGTGATGGACGCAGGCAAAGGATGGCGTGCGGCGCTCAAACATGCCCTTGGCGATGTTGCGCAGAGTGAATTGCTTTCGCCTCGTGCACGGCGTGGTAAGTCAGAGCAAGAGGTTGCGCAAACATCATTGGGGCTGTTCGGAGACGACGCAGCATGAACGCCGCGCCGATTCCTCAGCAACCCAAGATCTACCACATCGCCCATGTGGATCGTCTGCCCTCTATCGTGGCTGCAGGCGGGCTGTTGTCTGATGCATTGGTCCAAGCGCAGGCGCTGGGTGGGACCATGGTTGGAATGAACCACATCAAGCAGCGCAGACTGACCGAACTGCAATTGACAAGTCATCCGGGCTTGTTTGTTGGAGCGTGCGTGCCGTTCTACTTCTGTCCGCGATCCGTGATGCTCTATTTGATTCACCGGCGCAATGCAGAGCTGGCCTATCAAGGTGGGCAGGAGCCCATCATCCATTTGCAGGCGGATTTGGGTGCGGTGGTGGCTTGGGCCAATGCCCAACCTGCTCGCTGGGCGTTCACCTTGTCAAATGCTGGGTCGTATTTTTTTGAAGATCGCAGTGACTTGGCGCATCTTGGCGAAATCAACTGGGCGGCGGTGCAGGCGAACAATTGGAGTGGTGGCCTGAAAGAGGGTAAACAAGCTGAGTTCCTGTTGGAACATCAATTGCCCTGGCACCTGGTTGAGCGCATCGGCGTTCGATCAAGGGCCCTGTACGGGCAAGTCGTCAATGCCCTTCCGGCCCAGGGACATCGTCCACAGGTCGACGTGCGTCCAGACTGGTACTACTGAAACACGAGGAGCAGAGCCATGATTGAGTACACCTCGGGCGACATCCTCCAATGTGAGGCCGACGCACTGGTCAACACCGTCAATTGCGTTGGCGTGATGGGGCGTGGCATTGCCTTGCAGTTCAAGAACGTCTATCCCGACAACTTCAAGGCTTACGAGGCCGCCTGCAAACGCGAAGTCGTGCAGCCTGGCCACATGTTCGTCTTTGAGACAGGGCAGCTCACATTGCCGCGCTTCATCATCAACTTCCCGACCAAGCGCCACTGGCGAGGCAAGAGCCGCATTGAAGACATTGAGGCGGGCCTTGTCGATCTGGTCAATGTCATCCGCGACAGAGGCATCCGATCCATCGCCATTCCGCCGCTGGGCGCAGGCCTGGGTGGGCTGGACTGGAACGAGGTGCGACCACGCATCGAGCGCGCACTTGCAGAGCTTGCCGACGTGCGGGTGCTGGTGTTTGAGCCCAAGGGAGCCCCGGCCAACGACAAGATGGCTCACGTGCGCGAGGTGCCCAAAATGACGGCAGGCCGTGCCGCTTTGGTGGAGCTGATGCAGCGCTATCTTGGCGGCCTGCTTGACCCCTACGTCACCCTGTTAGAAGTTCACAAGCTGATGTACTTCATGCAGGAAGCTGGTGAGCCGCTGCGTCTTCAGTATGTCAAGCATCACTACGGCCCCTACGCCGAGAATCTTCGTCATGTGCTGAAGGCGGTGGAAGGCCATTTGATTGCGGGTTATGCCGACGGCGGCGACGCGCCCGACAAGCCGCTCACGCTGGTGCCCGGTGCGGTGGAGGATGCCAAGGATTATCTTGATCAGCACGACATCAGCCGCGCCCGTTTCGAGCGCGTCACCAAGCTGGTCGAGGGCTTCGAGTCGCCTTACGGGCTAGAACTCCTGGCCACGGTGCATTGGGTGATGAGCCGCGAGGGTGCCACACAGCACGAAAGCGTAGAGCGCCAGGTCTATGGTTGGAACGCGCGCAAGCAGCAGTTCACCCCGCGCCAGCTTGCCATTGCCGAAGAGCGGCTGCGCTCCCACGGCTGGCTGTCACCTGACGTGGCTTCGGCCCATTGAGGATTCATCAGGGAATGCAAAAAACAACAATCACTCTCACGCCCTTGGCCCTGAAAGATGCGCCCGCGCTGATCGAGACGGTTTTCCCAGCCCAGAAGGTGTCGTTCGAGGCACAAAAGGAACGCAAGGCAAATCTTGGCCAAACCCTGACCGGGCTAGGCTCCTACTGGAAGGGTCGCAAGCCACTGATCTTGGTGCGAGCCATCGTGCTTGGCACTCTGCTACCGCCCACTGACGACGCGGAAGCCGATCTCGCCATCTTCGAAAAGCTTATGACTTTCGACGATGAAGGATTGGCCCGACGGGCACTGGCTGCCAACGCGTTCTCGGTGTCCAAGCTTCAGGAGATGATCCCTATTCCGGACCCGGAGCGCTACTTTGGCGGACGTGGCTGGCGACGCGACATCACCGATGATGACAAGCTGGTGCTGTACCGCCAGGCGCTGGCCACCTTGTCTGGTTACGAAGAAAAAGCCAGCATCAGCAAACGCCCGGAAGAACTGGATCAAGACTGGCTCTTCGCTCCGGTGTGGGCAGAGGTCAACCGTCACTATGCTCATCTCGGTTTAAGCGTGCGGTCCTTGCCCGAGCTGGTGGAACAGCTGGGCGTCTTGCGTTACGGCCACCGCGCCCGCGTGGGCGACACTTTTAGCGGCGGCGGCTCCATCCCTTTTGAAGCTGCGCGCATCGGCTGCGACGTGTATGCCTCCGACCTCAACCCCATCGCCTGCATGCTGACTTGGGGCGCATTGAACATCATTGGTTCAAGCCCGGAGCGACGCGTAGAAATCGAGAAGTCACAGGAACGTGTTGCCAAGTCGGTGGATGCGGAGATCACGAAGCTGGGCATCGAGCACGACAAGCAAGGCAATCGCGCCAAGTCATATCTTTATTGCGTAGAAGCCCGTTGCCCGGAAACGGGATGGATGGTTCCTCTGTCCCCCTCGTGGGTGATCTCCAAGGGCCGGAACATCATCGCTCGCCTGAAGCCGGATCACGGCAAGAAGCGATTCAACATCGAGATTGTCAGTGGCGTTTCGGACAAGGAAGCAGCGGCTGCTGATCAGGGTACGGTACAAGACGGCGACATGGTCTATACGCTGGACGGAAAGACCTATCGCACGCCCATCAAGACGCTGCGCGGCGACTATCGGAATGCCGATGGCAGCACGGGCAATCGCCTACGCCGTTGGGAGAAGAGCGATTTCAAGCCGCGCCCTGATGATATTTTTCAGGAGCGGCTCTATGCCATTCACTGGATCGCCAAGGACTCGCTCACCAAGTCCCGGCAGGAGACTTGGTTTGCCGCCCCGACTGACGCCGATTGGGAATCTGAGCGCCGCGTGGAAATGCTCGTCGCCGCGAACCTGAGCCAGTGGCAGGATGAAGGTCTGGTTCCGGATATGGCCATCGAACATGGAGACGAAACGACCCGTCTATTCCGTGAACGCGGCTGGACACACTGGCACCATTTGTTCAATGCGCGGCAGCTTCTTTTGATCTCGCGCTACTTCCAGCACCGGATGCCGGAAGACTACGTCTTCAATGCCAAGTCGCTGGATTGGAACTCCCGGATCGCCAACTGGATGAACCATTGGGAGAAGACCAACAACGTCTTCTACAACCAAGCGTTGAACACGTTCTACAACTACGGCATCCGTTGCTTTTTCAGCCACGAAGCAGGCCGGTCGTTCGGCTTTGCCAACAGTCCGCTTCCAGAGACTCTCCGGTCGATCAAGTGCCGTGATGCAGCCAAACTTGAAGACGACGCCGATATCTGGATCACCGATCCACCCTATGCGGATGCGGTGAACTACCACGAGATCACCGAATACTTCATTGCCTGGTTGCGCAAGAACCCACCCCAACCCTTCGATGACTGGGTGTGGGATTCGCGCCGCGCACTGGCGATCAAGGGGTCAGACGACGAGTTTCGACGTGGCATGGCTGCCGCCTACAAAGCAATGGCCGATCACATGCCTGACAACGGCATGCAATGCGTGATGTTTACCCATCAGGACACCGCCGTCTGGGGCGACCTAATCGGGATCTTCTGGGCCGCAGGCCTGCAAGTTGTGGCGGCGTGGTACATCGCGACGGAAACCAATGCAGCTATCAAGAAGGGGAGCTTTGTCCAAGGCACTGTCATTCTGATGCTCAAGAAGCGCGCGGCTGGCGAGCGTACTGGTTTCAAGCAGCGTCTGTTGCCCGCTGTTCGGCAGGAAGTGGCGCGCCAGATCGAAACCATGATGCATCTGAATGACACTGTGGCCGCCCACCACGGTGAGCCGGTGTGGGGCGACTCCGATTTGCAGATGGCCGGTTATGCGGCAGCCCTCAAGGTGCTGACCGCCTACACACGCATCGGCGACGAAGACGTCACCACCTTCGCCCTGCGCCCGCGTGCACGGGGTGAAGTGACCGTGGTGGACGAAATTGTCCAGCAGGCGGCTGAAACCGCATCAAGCCTGTTGGTGCCCGAGGGTCTTACCGCTGATGCCTGGGGGCGCCTCACTGGCATCGAGCGCTTTGTGCTGCGGATGATGGACATGGAGACCGCAGGAGTGGGCAAGCTGGACAACTACCAGAACTTTGCCAAGGCCTTCCGCGTGACGGACTACACCCGCGTGATGGGCGACATGCGACCCAACAACGCACGTCTAAAGCGTGTCAGCGAATACGCCTCGCGTGATCTGACGGATGCCACTGAGATCGGCGTGACGCGGTTGGGGCAGCTCATCATTGCCCTGCAGCAGCTGCTCAAGGACACCGAAGCACAGGTCATCGTCGAGCAACTGCGAGCCGAGATGGCTGACTTCCTGGAGGTCCGATCCCTGCTTGTGGACATGCTGGCCTTCATCGAGCGCAAAGCGCCCGAAGCTGAGGTGCGCTCTGCCGCCGAGGTTTTGGGCGCGCGCTTGAAGAATCTGCGCTTTGGCGACTGAGGTCTTGAGCCATGAGCATCCGGCGCTTCTCTTCGCGTACCCATCGGCTGGATGCCAGCTTCCTGATGCAGCATCTGGCCGGTGCGCGCAGCTACAAGCGCATCGCCGGCTACTTCACCAGCTCGTTGTTTGAAGTGGCGGGCGAGGCGCTGGAGCATATCCCTGAGGTCAAGATTGTCTGCAATGTGGACATCCACCCCGATGACCTGAAGGTAGCGCAACTGCGAGAGAGCAAGATGCTGGGCCGCTGGAATGATCGCGCCATGGAAGCCGAGGCCCTGCTGAACCGCGAGCGCTATCGGCGGCTGGATGCCTTTCTTGCCACACATGGTCAGGCAGTGCGTGTCGCCCCGGATGACATCTGTGGCTTTGTGCATGGCAAAGCTGGCGTGATCACCTTGGCGGATGGCCGCAAGCTCGGCTTCATCGGTTCGATGAACGAGACTCGCAATGGATGGCAGCGTCACTACGAGATTTTGTGGGAAGACGAATCCCCAGAGGGCGTGGCGTGGATCGAGGAAGAGTTCGACTTTCTCTGGAACGCGGCGAAGCCGCTGCCTCAGGCTGTGATCCGCGAGGTGCATCGGCGCGGCTATCGCAGAGAGATCGAATTCGCCGAAATCGATGATGCCGAAGATCTCGCACCTGCGGCGCTGATCGAATCGCCTTTGTACCGCGAAGGCCAGCAGCTTCAGCCTTGGCAGCAAGGGTTTCTGACTGAGTGTCTTCGGCATCAGCGGCTCTACGGTACGGTGCGCTTGCTATTGGCTGATGAGGTTGGCCTGGGCAAGACGCTGTCGCTCGCCACCGCTGCGTTGACGCTCTGTTTGCTTTCAGACAAAGACAATGGACCGCGCCGACCTGTTGTGATTTTTGCGCCAGCCACGCTGACAGAACAGTGGCAGACCGAGATGCTGGACAAGCTCGGTATCCCGACTGCACGCTGGGATACCGTGGGCAAGGTCTGGCTTGATGTGGACGAGCGTGTGCTGTCTCCGGCTGGACGGGAGCACATCGCCCGATGCCCGCTGCGCATCGGCATTGTTTCCACCGGCTTGATGATGCGCGATTCGCTTGAAAAGCAGCATTTGCTGGGGATGCGTTTTGGTGTCGTGATCCTGGATGAGGCGCACAAGGCCAGAACACGTCAGGGTTACGGCAAAGATGCCGGAACTCCGAATGAGCTGTTGGCATTCATGCGCGAGATCGCCGCGCGCGCCGACCACGTGCTGCTCGGCACTGCGACACCCATTCAGACCGACCCATCTGATCTGTGGGACTTGCTGGGGGTTCTGCACCAAGGCCCTGGCCGCTTTGTCCTGGGCCATGACCTCGCCCCTTGGCACCGGCCGGAAGAGGTGCTTGACATCCTCGCAGGCCGAGTGGAGGTCGAGTCTCCAGATCGCGCGTGGGAGTTATTGCGATCACCACTTCCACGCACCGAGTCGACCGCAGAGCCTAGAGCGCGCCGATTGTTCTCTGCCATTCGGCAAGATCTGGAGATGAACAACGGCGAGTGGCAAACAACTCGGTCACTGCACGATTTGACCGAGGAGACGCGGGAGATCTTGGAGGAAGAACTTGACCGCCGGATATCTGGCGCGACGTTATTCCAGCGCGAGAACCCCTTGGTGCGTCACGTGGTTCTGCGCAAGCGTCAGCAGCTGGAAGAAGCCAGGGACAAGGATGGCAAGCCATTGTTGACCCCTGTTGGTGTGGATGTTCATCCTGATCGTGATCAGGTTTCAGACCAGCGCGCCTTTGACATGCTGTTTGAGGGAAAGGCTCTTCGAACACCCGAGAACTTTCGGCAGGCCTATGGCGAGGCTCGTGCCTTCGGCAAGGCTTTGGCCAAACGCGGCAAGGGGAGCGGCTTCATGAAGAACCTGATGGAGCAGCGAATCTGCTCCAGCATTCACGCAGGCCTTTCGACCGCGCGACGTTTGTTGGAGGGTGAAGCCGTGCATCAGGATGATGACGAGGCGGAAGCGGATGTCAAAGCCGAGACCGGCGAAGAGCGGGATGCGCTTCAGCGCCTCATCGACCGCCTGGAGCAGGTTGAGGTTGACCCGAAGATGGAGGCCGTAGTTCACTTCCTCGACAAGGAGAGGTGGCGGGACCTCGGCGTCATCATCTTCAGCCAGTACTACGACACGGCAAAATGGCTCGCTGAATCGCTTGCTGGTCGATACCCAGAGGAGGCGATTGGACTGTACGCTGGCGCGGGGCGCAGTCGCCTGTATCAGCTCGGGGACAGCGTGAGCGTCGAGCGCGAGACACTGAAGCGCATGGTGGCGGAGCACCAAACACGCATCATGGTGGCTACAGATGCAGCATGCGAGGGCTTGAACCTTCAAACCCTCGGTACTTTGATCAACATCGATTTGCCTTGGAACCCCACGAGGCTGGAGCAGCGGATCGGTCGCATCAAGCGCTTTGGGCAGAAGCGTGAATCCGTTGACATGCTCAACCTTGTGTTCGAGCAAACCGTGGATGAAAAGATCTACGAGCGCTTGTCTGAGCGCATGAAAAATCGGTATGACCTGATGGGGTCTTTGCCTGACACCATCAAAGACGAATGGATCGAAGACATTGAGACCTTGGGTGAGCGGTTGGACGAGTACATCAATGCTCAAAAGTCCGCTACTGGGTTTGATTTGCGTTACACCGGTACGATGATGCCGCCTGAGAAAGATTGGCGTGAGTTCACGGAAGTTCTGTCCCGCCGTGATCTGTCCACGCTGATGAGTGCAGCCTGGGGGGCATGACACTGGTGGTTGAGCCCCCTCGATGGATTGCTCAGTTCACCAATCTCAGCCCCGACTGCTTTTGTAGGCCGTACATCGCAGAGATCTCTGCGTAATGCAGCATCAAGACCTGCTCAAGGTCGCTCTCGGTATACCCCAATTCTTCCGTGAGATGGCGCAGCATCGCTGGAAACAAGGTGGATTGCTCGCGTTCAATGGCCAGTTCTGGCGGCTCCATGGTTCTGTAGCCCATGGATGACATCTGCCGCCACAAATAGTCTGACTTGTAGTGGTCAATCGCTCCGGTCGTCTTGGCTCTCACCAGCAATGCAGCCATCGACACTCGCCACACTCTTTTCAGTTGAGCTGCTCGCTCAAGGGAAATGTCTCTCAAGTGTGGCGTGATGTCATGTCTGGGCATCAGCAACGCTGACGCGAACTGATTCGCTTGATCTTCCATCTCTGGGTGGGGGATCGCATGCATCACGAGATGCCCAAGCTCATGTGCCAAGCTGAAGCGCTGACGGTCACCAGGCGCTCGGCTGTTGAGGAAAATGATTGGTGGCAGACCCGGTATGCGGTAGCTCACTCCATCAATCTGTGCGTCAGCCATGTCCAGGTGAACAACAATGCAGCCGGCACGCTCGACATAGTCCATGAGCGACTTGATGGGGCCTGATGGAGCGTACCAAGCCCGACGCACGTTCGCCGCGACCTCTTCAGCGCCGCCTTCGAAGTCGTCTACGTCGTACTGCGGAAGTGGCAACTCAGGCTCAAGGTCAACCGTTTTCAGCAGTGTGCGAAGGTGCGCAATGCGAACGTTCAGTTCTGCAATGAACTGGCTCAGGACTTTGACGCCCACAGCAGCTTTCTTTCTGAACATCGGATGTGCGCTGATCGGCGCACCGTACTCGCGTTCAGCCTGAAAGAAGAACGACAACAGGCAGCGCAATGCTTTCGCAAGCGCTGCCTGTTGTGCTTCGGTCGGGCTTTTCAAGCCATCTTCAATTTTTGAGATGACAGCTTGAGACAGTCCAGAAGCTGCGGCCAGTTCCGACTGACTCATGCCAAGCATGCGCCGACGGAGATGAACGAGGTCAGACCTAAACGGCGCGGTCTCCTCGCTTTGGCTGATCTTGTTGATCGGATTCATGAAGTGGTTTGCGGGGCTTGAGGATGCGATCAGCTGCTGTACCCAAACGCTCTGGTGTCGGCATTTGAACCAATGTGCCCTGACAGCTTTCAGTTGCGTCTCGAAGTGGCAGCAGCCATTTGATTTTGTTCTGGTCGCGCTGGCTTAGACAGATGTCTTGCACGGATGTAGCCAACGCGTTCAATGTGTAGATCAACTCCAACCTGGCGATGCCACCAAACAGATCGATGGACTGATCGTGAAAGGCAATCGCTGACTTTGTCGGAAAGTTGCTGGACCGATAGCTCTGTCGGGCGAATTTCGGTCTGACGAATACTCGGTTCTGAATCACAAAGCCAAGGTTGCCATGTATCTTGTCGATGCAGATGTCATCAAGCTCTGCGGTTTCCCGCCGTCCCCAGTAGATGATCTGGTTGTTCATGAACTGGGCCCGGAAGCTGGTCGTTTGCATCTGAGCAGCTTGTTCGCTTTCGTTCCAGTCATCCCAGGCACGTTGAACGCACCGACGCAGAACTGGCGAGTACTGGGAGGCAAAGGATTCTGAGGCTTGATCGTCTTGAAAGATAAGCATGACAGTAAGGGTTGGGTTGAAGACTCCCCCGTGTGTGCTGGCAGTATACGGCAACCACAATCAGTTGCGCAAATTATTCTGAAAAATATTCATGGGTCGCTGTGTCGCAAGGGCCTTGCCTAGCCGCTGCCGTAGGCGGCGGGCCAAGCAGCAGGCGCTGCGAAGGCCCCCGAGGCGCACCTGGCCCCAGCCAGGTTGCCGAGGGGCAGGGGGGAGCCGCCAGGCACAAATCGCCCCAGCGATTTGAGGCGCCCCAGCGCCGGTGCATGAGCGGGGGGCGAAGCCCCCGCCTCCCCCTCGCCGCAGGCGCGGGGGCACCCGGGAGGCCGGTGGGGCGTCCAGCCCCAGCCCAACGGGCCGAGCGAAGCCGGTGCGCGCAGCCGCACAGCGAAGAGAGCCGGATCTGCCGGGTGCCCCCGCGCAGCGGGGTGCTGATGGCGCAGCCATCAGCAGGGGGAGGCGCGACCCCGGACAGCGGGCGGGCAGCAAGCCCCGCGTCCAGCGGGGATAGGGGCCGTGGGCGGCGTCCAGCCGCCCCTTGAGGCCCCGGTGATGTCCGACGGCTGCCCCGATCAGGTTGCCCGACGATTTCTCCGACTTCGCCATCGTCGGGCCTCGGTCGGAGACATGGTCGGAGGTGCGGACTGCGACACCAGCCCGGCCGACACTCCGTCACCCTGCGACGAACGCCGTCACCCCACGACGGTGCCGTGCCTCGGGTGCGCTGCCGTCTTGCAGGAACGGGCGAACCAGAGCATGTACACATTGAAAGGTGACATATGCCGTGTTCACAGCAATCATGTCGGATGTGCATTGTTGAGTTTCAAGTAATGCATGTCCGACGCCGTCGGGGTGCTGGTCGGGTAGGCGGTCGGCAATCTGTCGGGCGCGTTCATGTGTTGGGTTGCCATGTGCCAATGTCAGCTTGACAATGGGCATGTACAACTTGAACTTGTTCAACTGCACATGTTCGGAGGCCTGATGACTGCTTACTTGCTTTGGGGCGGGATTGCCGCCATGGTCCCTGCGACGTTGGTGGTGATCAGCACCGTCTACGGCCTGCGGGTACTCAGGCGGGCGCGCACTGCGCGGGTGGAGTTGGCGTTGCTGGAGCAAGGTGCTTTGGCGAATCGGAAGATAAGCATCAGGCACTGATTGATGCCTGCCAAAAAGCCTCAGGGGCCGAAGCGCAGCACCAAAGACGAATGGCTGCGCAGGGTAGGGCTCGTGGAGTCGTGGGGTGGCTACCTGTACCTCAGTGCTGACCGTGAACGCTCAGGTGTCGAACGGCGCAGCATGCATGGGCTGAAGCTCAAGGGGGGCTTGACCGATCCGGTGGCCGGCGTATCAGCCTTTGAGTTGACCGTGTGCAGTGACCCTCGCGCCTGCGCGTCGTCAGGTGACGTGCCCGCCATTGGCTCCTGGCTGAAAGCCAAGCCTGCGCTGGATGGCTTGGTCATGCTTGCTGAGCGGGAGTTTGACCTGGTGTTGGCGCTCGCAGTTGGGGGCAAGCTGGCCTCGATCAGTGTGAGCTTTCAGAAGCCGCACTATGGGCATGGCTTGATCACCAGGGTTGATTTCAGCAGCGAGGTATTGGTGGCGTAGGGGATGCCTGGCTGGGTGGCACGGTTTTCCGTAGCATACGGAAAACCGTATGGTCTCGTGGTCAAAACACAGGCTGCGCCTCAAGGCCCATGGATCGAGTCAAGAACGGGAAATCCTTGTCGTTCGAATGCTGCTTTGGGAGGTCGGTGTCAGTCGTGCGCGCCTGATTGCCGAGTTTGAGCTGGGTCCGATCCGGGCAAGCGAATGGCTTTGCGACTTCAGCGAGGCCTGCCCAACATGGGCCTCCCAAAAAGGCGACAACATGTTCCGCCGCCAATCCTTCGCCGTATCCTCCATCAGGAGCGGTTGTGATACTGCCCGTTTGGCTCGTTGGCTCGCCCAAGGCGTCAGCGTCGCTTGCCGTGTCCGTAGCTGCCTGGCAGCATCAGCCGAGAGTCCATTAAATCTTGGCTTACCTCAGTCTTTGCGACCTTGCTGGGTGGCTTGGCGGGGATCGTCTTGGCTGTGATTGCCTTGGAGGCGGCCTGTCTCGCCGCCTTGGCTACTTGCTCCGGCGTAGCCTTTTTGAATTTGCGCGGCTTAGTCTCCGTGAGGAGAAAGTTCAGCTTCGGCCGAAGCGAGGAAATGAGGTCGGTGGCGTGCACGCTGCCTTCAAAGAGGGCCAGCAGTTGGTTGAGATAGTTGAAGTCGCCGTGTTTCATCGCATGCTCTGTAGCCATCTGTACAGCCAGGTTGTAGATGCCTGACTGGTAAAGCTTCTTGAGATCAATGAACGCACTGATCTTTGGGTCCGTAACGGTACCTATGAACTTGCGAAGCTCAGCAACCCTTTTCTCATCCATGTGAATGCATCTCCCCGTTGATCATTTTCAAGCGACTTTGCCGCAGTGTGCGAGCTGCGGTCGCCTGTCTGCTAAGGATGGGTAGCCAACCGCGACGGAAGAAACGAACCAGTTTACAGCTGGCAAATCCCACCCCCCGCAAGCAACTGGTCCGCGGGCAAACATCGCAACATGTCCTCAGGGCTTTCCAATGGTCCTAGCCACCGGTCAAAGTCGTTTTCCTCCAGCACCACCACCATCCGCTTCTCATCCTCAGGCCGATGGAAGTTCTTCATCAACGGGTGCTCATCGGCATTGACCGTCAACATGCTCATGCTGCGCACGATGGAGCCATCGGGCGCCCGCCAGCCTGTCCAGATGCCCGCAATCCCCATTGGCTTGCCATCGGCACGCGCGATGCGCGTGGGCACCGCCCGGCCTGATCGCCAATCGGGCTCATAAAACGCCTCAGCGGGGATGATGCAGCGCCGCCCCAAGCGCCATGCGTCCCGGTAGCTCGGCTTGCTGGCCACGGTCTCACTCCGCGCGTTGTAGGTCTTCTTGGCCAGGCTCGGGTCTTTTGCCCAGTGCGGGATCAGGCCGAACGACCCTGCCATGGCCTCGCGCCAGGGGGCCACGCCATCGCCCTGCCGCGCTTCCCGTGGGTGCCGGATGAAGATGCCTGCGTACCCCGGCCAGACATCCGCCACCGCGCCAGTCGGCATGGCCACCTTGAACGTGTCGTGCATTCGTTCAGGTTTCGAGACGGCTTCGTAGTGGGCGCACATGTGCAACATCGTACCGAGCACATATACTGTATGCATGTACAGTACACTGGATTTCCACCAACCCGTGCCCCTGTCAGAGTGCAGCCTGGTGCTGCCGCTCGCGGGCGACAAGGTGCAGGCCGGTTTTCCATCGCCGGCTGAAGACTTCACCGTCAAGCGCATCGACCTGACCCAAGAGCTGGTCACGCACCCTCAGGCCACCTTCTTGCTGCGCGTGAGTGGCGATTCCATGCGCGACGCGGGCATTTTTGATGGGGACATGCTCGTGGTCGACAAGGCGCTCAAGCCAAGGCACGGGCAGGTGGTGGTCGCTGTGGTCGATGGCGAATTCACGGTCAAGCACCTGTACCAGCGCGCGGGGCGGGTCAAGCTGCGCGCGGCCAATGCCACCTATCCCGACATCACCCCTCGCGAGGGCCAGACGCTGGAGGTGTGGGGCGTCGTCACAGCCAGCATCAAGCGCTTTCCGGTCTAAGGTGCTGTGGTGTTCGCGCTGGTCGATGGCAACAACTTCTATGTGAGTTGATCTGACCTGATCCAAGTGTTAGTAATATTCAGTCATGTATTCCTGCCTTCCTGACTTCGGATTCATCGTCTCTTTGAGACGAGTAGCATGCGGGGGCTGGGGGAGGAAGATGCCTGTTGATAACTCTGAATTGGCCCGTTGGCAGTCGCTTGATGCAGCCATGGTGCTGAGGGCACTGGCTGACTATGCGAAGGAAGATCTGTCTTATGTGCCACGGCTCAACACGCGGTCGTCCCGTTGGCAAGCCTCTGTGGCTGGCAACGACCTCGAGATTCTTTGCACCGGGCCAAAATTTTGGGATGACCGAGCCAACTGCGGTGGCGTAGGTGCGCTGGATTTGGCCATGCACCTTTGTGGCATCAGCTTCAAGAAGGTGGCCCGCTTGCTTGCGGAACGCAATCGATGAAGTTGCTCTTTTCGACTCGTGATCTGGAAATTGGTGGCAGGCCGGTAGAAGGCTTTCCTCTGCTGATTGACGACGAGTGCATGCCATTGCAGCCAGCCCAGAACTTTCTCTTGCACGCATTGCTTGAGAGCGGTTCGATGCGCAGCAAGTTGACCTGGGAAGCAGTTGGCAGACGCCTCTACGACTACTTTGCTTTCCTGAACGCCAATGGGTTGGCGTGGGATCAAACCAATGCGCCAATTGGCGCGTCGCCACTGAGTCGCTACCGAGATTGGTCTGCCGGTGAACTGAAACTTGCGCCGAGAACCATCAATAAACGACTCTCCCTGGTTGTTCGCTTCTATGAGTGGGCGAGCCAGAGGGGATACATCGCCAGTTTGCCCTTCTCCGATCGACAGATCCGAGCGCATGGCAAACACGGAATGCTTGCGCATGTGAAAACAGGCGGGGCAACGGTTGAGCGCGCATCGGTATTGCTTCGTGAATACCGCTCGCCCATCAAGTTCTTGACCAATCATCAAGTTCAGGTTTGCCGCCAACACCTGCACAACCCAAGCCATCGACTCCTCTTTGAGCTGATGCTGCAATCAGGTCTGCGGTCATGCGAGGCGCGTACATTCCCAGCGAAATACGTTTTTGACCCTGCAGGACGAAAAGGTCTTGTTGAGGGACAGGTGATACGCATGGATTTGAGCCCGCAAGATTTGTCGATCAAATTTGAGCGCCCTCGCTCGGTGGATCTTCCATGGCGGCTGATGGAGGAACTAAACGCCTATAAAAATCTGGAACGTGAGCTGAGGAAAAGCCGTGGTGGGGGTGATCCCGACGCGTTGGTATTGACGGCATACGGATCTGAAATGGCAAGGACCAGTGTCGTGGGACTGTTCGGCGAGCTCTCCAAAAGAGTGGGATTCCCAGTCACGGCCCACATGTTGCGCCATACCTATGCCACTTATACACTGGCCGCGCTTCGTAAGAGCCCCTCATTCATGGGTGAGCCTCTTCTGTATGTGCGCGATCGCTTGGGCCACTCGGACGTTCAGACCACCGCCGAATATCTGCACCTGATCAATCAGTTGGAAGCGCAGCTTGTGCTGGCACACGAGGACTTTGTCGATGGCATCTTTGGCGATGGGAATGCTGCATGAGAAAACCAAAGTCCTACCGCGTGTCGTCAACTCACTCCGGCAACTCGCAACCACCAACGGGGCAATCAGAGACCTTGTTCACAGACGGTCCCGCGTTCGAGCTGGAGGTCGATGCGACTTCCCGCAGGAGGGTGGATTACAAGGGCTATTTGGGCAGAGGCTTTGACGCATGGGTGCGGGCTGGTCTTGCAGCTTTGCGATTGGTTGCTGATTCTGGAACGGTTGCACCGAAAACAATCATCAACTATGCGGGTTCCGGCTGGCCCAGATGGCTTGACTTTTTGATTGCTTCGAAAGGACCTGCCGACCCCAAACACATGCGGCCGGAGCACATAAATGGCTTTGTTGCTTGGCTCACTCGCAGGTATCCCTCCAGAACGAGCGCTCACACGAATTACGCCCATGTCAAGCCAATGCTAATTGCCATTTGCAATCTTGGGCTGGGTCCGATTGATGCCGAGAGGTTGTTTCCGGTCAAGGCTTTCAGCAATAAGGCGGCAAATCGCCTTAGCGCCAAGGCGTTGTCGAATGCGGAAATCCTTCGCTTGGCAGAAGCCTTGAAAAGGGACTTGATCGCGATCCATCGCAATGAATTCAGAGGTCCCGACTCCGAAGCGCTGGCCGTGTCATTTCTGGTGATCGCGTTGCGCACAGGAATCAACACCACTCCTTTGCTCGAAGCCACGCGGGATTGTCTGACTCCAAATCCATTCATTCCCAACATGATGGTGATGCGGACCTTCAAGCGGCGTGGAAAAGGCCAACAAGCAAACCCTATGCGTCAATCTGATGGCAACCTGGGCACAACCGTTGTGCCCATGGACGGCGTTGCCGTGTTGCGAGGGGTGATCGCCAGGACGGAACACCTATCCGCAGAAGCTCCACCCAAAATCCGAGACCGGATATGGCTGTATCGATCCCAATCACGAAAAGTCCATGGGGAGTTGTTGGCGCTGTCCGAAAACAGCTTGAGAGTTGGGATCAGGAAATTTGTCTTACGGCATGGGTTGCTAGGCGACGACGGAAAGCCATTGGCGCCAACACCGACTCGCCTGCGCAAGACCATGGCTGCCAAGCTTTGGAAGCTCAGCGATGGCGATTTGATTGCAGTAGCAGCTGCCATCGGCCATTCCCCTGATGTGGCGGATCAACACTACCTTAGCCTGACCGAAGACATGAAGGTTGATGCAGCGCGCTTTGTTGGGCTGGCCTTGCCGGAGATTTTTCGTGGCAAAGAAGCTGTGCAGTCCAGCATGCCGGTGTCCATCAGAAAGACCGTTCAGAACACGCCCGTGGGGAAGTGCGCAAGTTCCCTGGATGGAAAGAACGCGCCAAAAAATGGCATTGACCACTGCGACCGGTTTACCGAATGCCTGACTTGTCCGACCTATGTGGTGGTAGGGAGCGTCAAGGACTTGCACCGCTTGTTCAGTTTCCAACTGTTTCTTCAATCTGAAATTGACTACATGGTCGGACCTGACATGGGGCCTTGGCGCGACCACAAACGTGAATTGATGGCGTTGATCGATCGATTCACCGCTGCGAAGTTCGCCCGCTCTGTTGTGGAGGAAGCAAAGTCTTTGGCCATCACGAAGCCACATCCATTCTGGGCTGCGCGTATGAGGGCCGTCACACTTGCGAACGGGAGAGTCCATGGTGGATAACTTGGCCATCCGCGCCGCACCGCACCATGTCAGACCGCCCGATCTAACCTATACGGTGGTCAGCGAGGTGATCGATGACCATGGGCACAAGCATGTACTCAGTCGTTTTGACGATGCGAGATGGGATTTGACCCCTTACTTCGAGCAGTCCAACATTCCAGAGTCCATGAAGACAATCGTCTGGCCCGTGGACGTGCCGCCATCACTTCTCAAGGATACAAAAGCCGCACTTTTTGAGTGGTTCAAATTTGGGCGGCCTGGCTACAAGGCTGCAATTGCCAGAACCATTTTTATTGCGGCAGTGAGCGCCGGGCCGCTTCTTCGCTGGTTGACTCAGCATGGAGTTAAGTCCTTCAACGAGATCAAGCCATTGCACCTGGCGACCTTCCGTCAGCTGTGCAAGGACGAAAGACTTCGGCCACGCGGGATCAAATCCAGACTTGAAATTGTCGACTTGGCGTGGGTCTTTCGGGATCACTTGCATGAGCCTCCCGGTCAATATCCATGGGGTGACATGCCTTTCGCGGCCTACTGTGGTCTGATGGGCCATGAGGTCAGATCGTCCACGGGATTGGGCGTTGGCAAGACGCCCGTGATTCCGCGAGAGGTGCAAAGTGCGTTGTTTATTCATTGCGAACGCATATTCAACCAAGCGGAGAATTTGTTTAGTCAGCGCGATGCAGGCACGCTTGGGCCATCTACGGAGCCCATGCGCGACTTGCGCGATGCTTGCCTCTATCTACTCTCCATCACATCCGGCATGCGCAATGATGAAGTGATCGGCATCGAGGTGGGTGCCGGTCGGCGCGAGCTGCGTGACGAGGTTGAATATTGCTGGGTAACCTCGGTTGAGCACAAAACCGGAAAAGGCCGTGTTGAATACATGGTGCCACCGATGACGCTCAAAGTCGTCGAAGTTCTGGAACGCTACTCTGAACCGCTGCGCGCCGCCCTCAAGGACGAGATTGACGCGCTTGAGGCTTCTATCGCCCAGATGAACGATGCCTCAGGACGCAGGGATTTCGTCAAGCGGCTCATTCAAGCCAGAGGGGATGTGCAGCGGGTCTTCCTGGGGGTGATCTATGGCAAATACAACCAGATCACCGCATTGAGCGGTGTGGCATCACGCGTGGCCATGCTGCGCCTGGCCAGCAAGGCCGGGCAGGAGTGGAAACTCAGTCCCCACCAATGTCGTCGCACCTACGCCAGAACCTTTGTGGAATCCAGGATGGGACGCCAAGCGCTGGTGTTTCTCAAATGGCAGTTCAAGCATTCGAGCATCAGCATGTCCCAGCTCTATGCCGCGAACCCGGCTCAGGACCCGGCCCTTTACGAAGACATGCTGGCTGAGTACTTCGACATCAAGAGGGATCTGTTGGAGACCTGGAGCAGTCCAGATCAGCGCCTGAGCGGCGGCGCCGGCCGGAAAATCCTCGAAATGAGGGCAAGCGCAGTGCCTGACCGCGAGCGGCTTGTGGCCAACACGGCCATGCAGATCAACATTCGCGCGACGGGGCATGGTTGGTGCATTGCGCAGGACTCCGGTTGCGGCGGCGCCGGTCTCTATGAAAGCACCCGATGCGTGGATTGCAGGAACTCGGTCATCGACGAAGAGCACATCGGCGTGTGGCAAGGCATCCATGAGCAGCATCGGGAAATGCTGGAGCTCGACGACTTGGGGCCAGTCGCCAACGCACGCATTCGCCGGGATCTTGCGCTTTCTGCCAAGGTGATTGCAGACTTTGGCGTCGCGGTGAATGGTGTGATCGCCGAAATCCAACCCATTGAAAGCAGCCAAATATGAGTCCATCTGTACCAAACGGATCGGCCGCTACAAGAAGCCGCCAGCTTACGGAAAAGCGCCTCAGAGAGGCCATTGATCAGCTCCAAAATTCGGGCGACAAGGTCAGCATCTCTGCGGTCGCCAAAGCGGCGGAGGTCACCCCTGCGCTGATCCACAACACCTACCCCGACATCGCCGAGAGAATCCGTGGTGTCGTTGGGAAATCCACACGATTGCAGCGGGACGCGAAGCATGAAGCCTTGGTAAAGGAGCGAGAACGCAACCGCGAACTGCGCGCCGAAGTTGAACGTTTGCGACTTGACGCTGCGAAGCTGGCCTCGATCAACTTGACCCTTTTGAGCAAGCTTGCCGTTTACGAAGAAACAGGCAACGGCAAGGTCGTGTCCTTCGCGACTCCGACGATCGCCTCAAGGTAATCACATGCTTGCCTTGATTGACGCATCGAACTTTTATGTCAGCTGTGAACGCGTGTTCCGCCCCAGTTTGAACGGCCGTCCAGTGATTGTGCTGTCTTCAAACGATGGTTGCGCGATTGCGCGCAGCAACGAGGCCAAGGCGCTCGGCATCAAGATGGGTGAGCCCTGGTTCAAGATCCGCCATCTGGAGGAGCAGGCCGGGCTTGTCGCCTTGTCGGCCAACTTCACGCTCTACGGTGACATGAGCGACCGCATGATGAGCCTGGCCGCAGGGCTGGGTCCCACCCAGGAAATCTACAGCATCGACGAGAGCTTCATCGGTTTGCATGGCGTACGGGGTGACCTGGTCGAGCGAGCCTGGAAGATCCGCGCCCGTATCAACCAATGGATCGGCATCCCTTGTGGCATCGGGATCGCCCACACCAAGACCCTCGCAAAGCTGGCCAACCACATCGCCAAGACAGCCGAGCGCAAGCCCGGCAGCTACCCGGATGAACTCGCCACAGTGTGCGACCTGTCCAGACTCGGAGCAGATCAATTGCGGGACGTCATGTCCTCCACCGACGTTGGCGAGGTGTGGGGCATCGGCCGTCAGATCAGCACGCAGCTCAAAGAGCGTGGGGTCACGTCCGTGCAGGATTTCGTTGATCTGCCCAGCTCGGTGGTGAGAAGCACTTGGGGCGTGGTGCTGGAGCGCACCTGGCGTGAGCTGAGAGGCGAGCCCTGCATTGAACTGTCCGACGTGCCCACACCCAAGAAGCAGATCGCCTGCACACGCAGCTTCGGCCAACCCGTCACAGGGCTGACCGAGCTGCGGGAGGCTATCAGTGAGTTCACCTCACGGGCAGCTGAGAAGCTGCGCAAGCAACGGCATCTGGCTGGGCAGGTGCTGGTGTTCGCAAGGACATCACCATTCAGGGATGGTCCACGGTTCTCCAAGAGCGTGGTCGTGCCGTTGATACGTCCCAGCGCGGACACCACGGAGTTGGCTAACGCAGCGGTGAAGGGGCTGCGTAGCATCTACGAACCCGGATTTCAGCTGGCCAAGGCTGGCATGATGTTGTTGGATCTGGTGCCAGACAACTTTGTTCAGGCAGCGCTGGACTGGGCGGCTCCATTGAACGATCAGCGCGACCGCTCAAAGTTGATGCGTGCCATGGACGAAGTCAATGACCGGTTTGGCAAGCGAACGGTATTGCTTGGCAGCTCCGGCCTCACCCAGGGGGCTAACACCTGGGGAATGCGTCAATTACGGCGTACTCCTTGCTACACCACTCGATGGAATGAGGTGCCGACGGTGAGAGCTTGATAGGCAGCCTTCGGCCTGGGCTGTTGAGGGCAATGCCACGAACCGAGTGACAAGTTCGCAGCGCTTGCTGCCGGTCGCGGCCACATGCCGAACTCACGGTTTGGGCAACATTGCAGTCACTAGGTCAACACGCACGCAATTGGCCACTTCTTGGTACATTGCCCACGATCACGCCCAACGAACATGGCAATTGACACCACAGCCCAGACCTCCTGCTAGACTGCCCACCCATGCGCCGTTGGGTCTCCATCCTCCTCGTTCTATGCATGTGCTGGCAGTCGCTGGCCTATGCTGGGCTGGGCGTTTTGGTGACCGAGGGCAAGGAAATGGTTCACGCCCTGCTCCATTTCGAAAGCACGGCCCATCACCATGATGGCCACGATGGGGAGTTCCATCAGGACGAGTCACCGGCATCGACCCAGCATGCGATGAGCGACGCATGCCTGTTCGCTCCGGGCTTGCTAACCGAAACCGTGCTCCCGGTTCTGAGCATACGTTCGGCCCCTCCGGCCGTCGCTCACGCCGCCGCTCCACCGCTGCCGTTCTTGCGCAGCCCCGAGCGACCTCCCCAATCACGCACCTGACACCGCCGTTTTGCGCGGGGCTCGCCCCTGCGTGTTTGGTTTGAACGATGGTGACCTGAGATCCGGCTGAGAGCCGGCTGGGTTGCCCGATGTTTCTGTCAGGATGACCATGAAATCCCCCCCATGGCTGACCCCATGGCGCGTGGCCTGCGTGATCGCAGGCGGCGCCCTGGGCTGCTCCGCGCTGGCGCAGCCCCCTTCCATCCGTACACCTGCCTCCGCAGCCGCTGCCGTTCGCGCAGCCACAGGGGTCCGTCCCACCATGGCCCAAGCGTTGGACGCAGCTTGGACTCGCTCACTGTATGCCGTCGAAGCACGCGGCCGGCAAACTCACGCTCAGGCCGAGCTGCGCGTCGCGGAGGCGTGGTTGGCAGGTGCCCCCACCTTGGAACTTGCTCAGCGAGAAGGCCGAGGGACGGCCGCAGACGGAGCCCGTGAAACCGATGTTGGCGTGGCCTTGCCCCTGTGGCGCCTTGGGCAACGTCAACAGCAAAAGGATGCGGCCGACGCCGAGTCGGCATGGGCCAGCGCCGCGGAGCGGGCGGCTCGCCTGCGGCTAGCGGCACAGGTGCGCGACCTTGCCAATCAACTTAAGCGCTCCGAGGCCGAGTGGCAAGAGGCGGCCCAGCAGCGCCAATTGCTGGATCAACTGAGCGCGGACGTTGAACGACGCGTCAAGGCGGGTGACCTGGCGCCGTCCGATGCCATGGCAGCCAAAGCCGACATGCTGGCGGCACGCGTGCTGGAGCGCGAAGCTCAGCAAGCCTATGTGGCCCAACGCAGCGCCTGGACCCTGTTGACCGGACTGGCGGCAGCGCCTGAGACCGATGAGGTCAGAGTTCAGGCGACGGCAGCGACGCTGGACGAACACGCTGAGGCACAGTTAGCCGAGGCCGCGGTCCAGCGAGCCAGCCACCGCCTCGCACAAGCCCAGGCTCAGCGCGGGGCACCACCGGAGTTGGGCATCGGCCTGCGTCAGGAGCGTCCTGGCCTGGGACAGCCCCGCCAGAACAGCGTGGCGCTGTCTCTGCGTATGCCGTTTGGCACGCAGACCCAAAGCCTGCCTGGGCTGGCTGCGGCCATGGCCGAGCAAGACCTAGCATTCGCAGTGCAGCAACGCCTGCGTCTGCAACTGGAGGCGGAGCTCACCTTGGCCCAGGGTCACCTGGCGGCCAGCCAGGCTCAGGCACAAGCCCAGCAGGAGCGCGTTGCACTGCTGCGTGAACGTGCGCAACTGCTCCAGAAGTCCTTCCAGGCAGGCGAGTCCTCTCTGCCCGAACTGCTCCGTGCCCTGGCTGCCGCTGGCCAGGCATCGACTGCACATGCCCGTCAGCAAGCCGTCCTGGGACAAGCCCAGGCACGCCTTCATCAAGCTCTTGGACAACTTCCATGAAAACCATTTCCCTTCCAATGCTGCGCAGGCCGCTCTCGGTCTTGGTGCTTTGCACGGTCGTCGGCGCCGTGTCGGCCTCTCCTGGGGCTCATGGCCCCAACGGGGAGCACCTCGACACCAACCAGACTGGCACCGCGTCCGCCTCAACCGCTCCTCGGCTGGAGGCTAAATCCGAGCTGTTCGAGCTGGTCGGCCGTCTGGGCGGTGGTGAACTATCCATCCTGATCGACCGCTTCGCCACCAATGAGCCCGTGCTCAAGGCCGAAGTCGAAGTCGAGTCAGGCCAGCTCAAGGCGAAAGCCACGTTCCACGCGGATCTGGGCGATTACGCCGTGGATGACCCGGCCATGTTGAAGCTGCTGTCCACCCCTGGTGAGCATCCCGTGGTCATCACCATCCTGAATGGGGAAGAAAGCGACCTGTTGGATGGCGTGCTGCGGGTGAATCCGGGGCACGTCCAGGAGCAGGCCGAGAACAGCCATGACCATGGTCATGCCGATCCACACGACAACCAGCACGATGACGAACACGCCCATGGTGGCCACAGCTGGTGGCGCTGGGGCATTGGCGCCCTCATCGCCCTCGCACTGATGGGACTCACCTGGGCCTGGAGCAGGCGCAGCCAGGGCGATACCGTGGTCCGCAAGATCGATGGAGACCAGGCATGAAAAACATTATGTTCAAGAATCCTGCGCCTGGTCTGCTGTTGCTTGCATCGCTGGTGCTGAGCATCGGGCTGACCTCGGTCCATGCCTCGCCTGGCGCTCACGGCCCCAATGGCGAACACCTGGATCAGGCCACAGCACCCAACACCGCTGGCTTGGCCCGCCTGCCCGATGGCAGCGTCAACGTTCCCAAGCTGGCCCAGCGCCGTATGGGTCTGCGCACCATCATCGCGCCAGAAACCGATGCCTCGGTGACGGTGCAGATCCCTGGCCGGGTGATCGCCGACCCGAATGCCAGTGGACAAGTGCAGTCCGCCCACGGTGGCCGCATCGAAACGGGTCCCAAGGGGCTGCCGGTTGCGGGGCAAGCCGTGCGCCAAGGTGAAGTCCTCGCCTGGGTGCGTCACCATGCCGAGCCGTATGCGCAGGCTGCTCAGCAGGCTCAACGCACCGAGTTGCGCGCAGCCCGCGAGGTGGCCGAGCAGCGCGTCAAGCGCCTCGAATCACTGGAGGGCACAGTGCCCCGCAAGGACATCGAGACCGCCCGCATCGAAGCCAGATCGCTGGCCGAGCGCGAACGCAGCATTGGGGCCAGCCTGGATGCACGAGAAGCCCTGCGTGCACCGGTCTCGGGTGTCATCGCCCGTGCGGACCTCAAGGCAGGACAGATCGTCGAAAGCCGCGAAGTGCTGGTCGAGGTCGTCGATCCCGCCCGCATGTTGGTTGAAGCTTCGACGCCGAACGTCCAGTTGGGCAGCCAGTTGGACAGCGCCAACCTGGTTGGCCTGGATGGTGTGAAGCTGCAATTGATCGGCGCGGCCCGGGCATTGCGCGATGGGGTGCTGCCACTGACGTTCAAGGTGCTGACAGCCGACGGTGCCATGCTGGCCGTCGGGCAGCCTGTCATGGTGACGGCGGCACTCAAGACGCGTCGCAAGGGCATCGTGCTGCCGGCTGAGGCCATTGTGCGCAGCCCTTCGAATGAGACGGTGGTGTGGATCAAATCAGGCTCAGAGCGCTACGTGCCTCAGCCCGTGCAGGTTCAGCCACTGGACTCACACACCGTGCTGGTGACCCAGGGCCTGGCTGCGGACAACCGCGTCGTGGTCAAGGGCGCGGCGCTGGTCGCGCAGATTCGCTGAGGAGCCGGCATGTTCAACTGGATCGTCCGATACAGCCTGCACAACCGGCTCTTCGTGCTGGCCTTCGCCGCACTGTTGCTCGTGTACGGCGGCATCACGGCCTGGCGCACGCCGGTCGATGTGTTCCCCGACCTAAACAAACCCCTGGTTACGGTGCTGACCGAAGCCGGTGGCATGGCGCCTGAGGAGGTGGAGCAACTGGTGACCTTCCCCATCGAAACGGCCCTCAACGGCATGCCGGGCGTCACACGGGTGCGTTCGACCTCTGGGGTGGGCTTGTCCATCGTCTATGCCGAGTTCGATTGGGGCACCGACGTGTACCGCAATCGCCAGCTCGTGGCCGAGCGATTGGCCCAATTGCGCGCGCAAATGCCCGACGAGATCACGCCGGTGATGGGACCCGTTTCGTCCATCATGGGTGAGGTCATGCTCATTGCTTTGCCGTTGGAAGGCAGCAAGGACGCCGCCTCACCCATGCAGGCTCGTGAGTACGCCGACTTCGTGCTGCGACCGCGCCTGTTGGCCATCCCTGGTGTGTCGCAGGTGATCCCGATTGGCGGCGACGTGAGACAGCTCCGCGTGGAGCCTGATCCCACACGCATGGCTCAGTTGGGCATCTCGCTGACCCAGGTCGAGCAGGCGCTACGAGGCTTCGCCAGCAACGCAGGCGGTGGCTTCATCGACATGAACAGCCGTGAGTACCTGATCCGTCACCTAGGGCGCACCAACAAGGTCGAGGACCTGCAAGGCATTGCCGTGGCCTGGAAGGATGGGCGAGCGGTGTTGCTGAACCAGGTGGCCGAAGTCCGGTTTGCACCCGGCCTCAAGCGCGGTGATGCGGGCTACAGGGGGCAACCAGCGGTCATTGTCAGCGTGCAGAAGCAGCCTGCGGCAGACACAGTGCAGCTGACGGCACAGGTCGAGCGGGCTTTGGAGGAGCTGAGGGCGGGCATGCCCAAGGGCTTGTCGGCCCCCAAGGTGCTGTTTCGGCAAGCCGACTTCATCGAAGCCTCCATTGGCAACGTGACCGAGGCGCTGCGTGACGGCGCCATCATGGTGGCCATCGTGCTGTTTGCCTTCCTGCTGTCGGTCCGCACCACGCTGATCTCGCTGGTGGCCATCCCGCTGTCGCTGGCGGTGACGGCGCTGGTGTTCCGCCTGCTGGACCAGTCGATCAACGTGATGACCCTGGGCGGCCTGGCCATTGCCATTGGCGAGTTGGTGGACGACGCGGTGGTGGACGTGGAGAACATCCTGCGTCGGCTCAAGGAAAACCGCCTGCTGCCTCAACCCAGGCCAGTGTTGGAGGTGGTGCGCCAAGCCAGCGTCGAGGTTCGCTCAGGCATCGTCTACGCCACGGTGATCGTCGTGCTTGTGTTCGTGCCTTTGTTTGCCCTGCCGGGCATTGAGGGCCGGCTGTTCGCGCCGCTGGGCATCGCCTACATCGTGTCCATCCTGGCGTCGATGCTGGTGTCCATGACTGTGACACCCGTGCTGTGCAGCATGTTGCTGCCTCGCATGAAGCGACTTGGCCATGGTGACAGCCCCCTGGTGGCCAGGCTCAAGCGCTGGGACAGCCGTTTGCTGGCCTGGTCCTTCCCCAGGGCCAAACTGCTGATCAGCGCGGCAGCGTTGGCGGTGGCTGCGGCGGCGGCCACGGTGCCATTCTTTCCGCGCGCCTTCCTGCCCGCCTTCAACGAAGGCTCGCTGGTGCTGGGCATGGTGTTCAACCCAGGCACCTCGCTGGCCGAGGCCAACCGCATGGGCGCTTTGGCAGAGAGGCTGATCGGCGAGGTGCCCGGTGTGACCCAGGTGGGGCGACGTACCGGGCGTGCGGAGCTGGACGAACATGCCGAAGGGGTGCACTCGGCCGAGATTGACGTGGACCTGCGACGTGACGGCCCACTGGTGGACCGCGAGGCCGTGATGGCGCAGATCCGTGCGCAGTTGTCGGTGTTGCCCGCCCAGGTGGCCATCGGGCAACCAATCTCGCACCGGCTGGACCACCTGCTCTCAGGGGTGCGCGCGCAAATCGCCCTCAAGATCTATGGTGACGACACCGACACCTTGCGCGGTTTGGCCGAGCAGATGCGGCAGAACCTGTCTGGTGTGAAGGGACTGGTGGATCTGACCGTGGAGAAGCAAGTGCTTATCCCGCAGGTGATGGTCCGCATCGATCAGCAACGCCTGGCGCAGACTGGCTTGGCACCCGGCGAAGCCGTGCGCATCCTGAAAGCCTTGACCGACGGTGCCCATGGTGCGCAGATCGTGGACGGCTCACGCCGCTACGAACTGGTGCTTCGCCTGCCCGATGGCCAGCGCGGCCCATTGGACCTCGCTCGCACACTCATCGACACGCCAGCCGGTCGCTTGTCGGTGTCCAGCTTCGCGACGGTCGAGGAAGCCGATGGCCCCAATCAGATTGGCCGCGAGAACGGTCGCCGTCGCATCGTGGTCTATGCCAATACCGATGGCTCTGACATGGGGCAGATCATCGCCGACATCCGGCAAGTCATCGGCAAAGCGACCTTGCCGGCGGGCAGCTTCATCAGCCTGGAAGGCCAGTTCCAGGCTCAGGAGCAGGCCACCCAGTTGATCCTGGGCCTGTCGCTGGTGTCACTGGCGATGATGTTCCTGGTGCTGTATTCGCGCTATCGCTCGGCGGTGCTGGCAGGGGTCATCATGGCCAACATCCCGCTGGCTTTGATCGGCAGCGTCGTGGCGATGTGGATGGCCGGCGTGAGCTTGTCGGTCGCGGCCATGGTGGGCTTCATCACGCTGGCAGGCATCGCCACTCGCAACGGCATCCTGAAGGTCAGCCACTACATCAACCTGTGCAGGTTTGAGGGCGAGACCTTCAGCCAGGCCATGATCGTGCGCGGCTCACTGGAGCGCCTCACCCCTGTGCTGATGACCGCCCTGGTGGCTGCGTTCGCGCTGACCCCGTTGCTTCTGGCGGGGGACGCGCCGGGCAAGGAGATCCTGCACCCGGTGGCCGTGGTGATCTTTGGTGGTCTGGTCAGTTCTACGCTGCTGGACACCTTGCTCACCCCTTTGCTCTTCTGGTGGCTGGGTCGCAAACCCACGGAACGGTTGCTGAACGAGGCCACCGAAGCCACCGACAGTGACGGGCAGTTGAAGCCTCAGGACGCCTTCTGAGCGCCATCCACTGATACCAAAGGGCATGGCGGTGCCGCCCTCAAGCGCACCGCATTTCGAATGGAGAATGAAGCATGCATGCCAAACAACTGATCCAGATCGTTGCCCTGTCCTTGTGGGCCCTGACCTTGAACCCGGCCATGGCCCATGGCGCAGGCCAACCGCGCCACGGCGGCATCGTGCAGGTGGCCAGCGACGTGAACTTCGAGCTGGTGGCCGAGGCCGATGGCGCAACCCTCTACCTGGTGGACCACGACAAGCCGATGTCCTCCAAGGGCATCACCGGCAAGCTCACGGTCCTGCAAGGGGGGAAAAAGTCCGAAGTGGATGTCAAAGAGGTCGGCGGCAACACGCTGCGCGCAACAGGCATTAAGCTGGGTAAGGGGGACAAGGTGGTGGCCGTGCTGAACAACGTCGAAGGCAAGACCGTGACGGTTCGCTTTACGGTGAAGTGAGTCCTTGATGTGCGGCTACGCCTCTTCTGACCGTCCCGCGTTCAAAGGCGGTTTGCTGGCCCTGTTGGCAGCGGCTCTCTTTGGGGTCAGCACGCCCTTGGTGCAGAAACTGGGGCATGGCCTGGGGCCGTTCACCACGGCTGCCTTGCTTTACGCTGGTGCCGCGCTGGTCGGCTGGCTGCTGCGCCGGCCAGCAGAACACGAGGCACGCGTGCTCCGCACGGACCTGCCACGTTTGCTGGCCGTGGCCTTCTTCGGCGCGGTCGTTGGGCCAGTGGCCATGGCCTGGGGGTTGCAACGCACCAGCGGCGCGGGCGCGTCGCTGATGCTCACCCTGGAGGCCTTGTTCACGGCGGTGCTGGCCTGGCGACTCTACGGCGAGACCATGGACCGCCGCGTCTGGAGCGCGGTGTTGCTGTTGCTGGCCGGTGGCCTGTCCCTGGTGCTGGAGCAGGGCCGAGGCGGTGGCAGTCAACTGTTGGGGCTGATCGCCGTAATGGTGGCAACGGCTGCATGGGGCATGGACAACACCTTGTCTCGGGCACTGGCTGAGAGAGACCCCGGACAGGTGGTCCTGGCCAAGGCCATACTGGGCGTCATGGCAACCACTTGCCTAGCCTGGCTCACAGGTGAACCATGGCCAGGAGTCGGTGCCACCGCAGGCTTGCTGATGGTGGGGGCAACCGGCTATGGTTTGAGCCTGCGTTTTTACCTGTTGGCTCAGCGGGAGTTCGGTGCCGCGCGCACTGGCTCGGTCTTCGCCTTCGCACCCTTCATCGGCGCGACATTGGCCCTGGTGCTTGGCGACCGCTCAGGCGGATGGGGGCTGGTGCTGGGCGGCGCCTTGATGCTGCTGGGTGTGATCGTTCACCTGGCTGAATCACACGAGCATGAACACCAACACGAAGCACTGGCACACGAACACGCTCACAGCCATGACGACGGGCACCATGACCATGTGCATGATCCGATGCCATCGGGGCCTCACAGCCACGCGCACCACCATGACCCCGTCAGGCACACGCATGCACACGCGCCTGACGTTCACCACGGCCACAAACACTGATGCTCACTGCTGCAAGGGGTAGAGCAGCAAGCCCAGGGTGGCTGCGGCCAGGATGATCCAGGGCTCCTGGAGCTTCTTCCAGCGCCACAGGATCGCCGCCACGGTCACGGCGAGCAGCACGGTGGGGCCGTCGATCAACGACCTCTTTGCCAACACCACGACAGCACCGGAAATAGCCCCCACGGCGGCTGCGGTGACCCCATCAATGAACGCCAGGAGTCCAGGCAGCTTGCCGTACTTCTTGAAGTAAGGAGCGGGTAGGATGGTCAGGAGGTAGCAAGGCAGGAACGTGGCCAGTGCTGCTACGCATGCGCCTGGCAAACCTGCGACCAGGTAGCCGATGAACCCAACCGTGATGACGACGGGACCAGGCGTGATCATCGCCACGGCCACGGCATCAACAAACTGCTTTTCGGTGAGCCACTTGTACTCGTGCACGACACCCCCATAAAGGAAGGGCACGATGGCCAGGCCAGAGCCAAACACGAAGGCGCCCGCTTTGGCAAAAAACAGTGCGATCTGGCCCAGGGTGCCGAGGTCGGTAGCCAACATCGAAGCGGCCAGGGGCAGGCTTGGCGCCAAGCCAACGGCTGTCAGGTTGGCACCAGGGCGCCATTTGGTCCGCCAAAGCCAAGCAATCACACCCGCCGCCAGGAACAAGGACGCCACCTCGGACTCCGTGACGATGGTGACTGCGGCTGCCACGATCCAGATGGCCCACAGCAACTTGTCCTTGCCGATGCTCTTGGTGGTGAGCTTCTGCGCACTGATGGCAATGATGCCGATTACCGCAGCGCCCACCCCATAGAACGTGGCTTGCATCCACGGCAGTCCGCCAAAGCCCACGTAGGCGTAACCCAGCGCGATGACCATGACGAACGATGGCAGGACAAAGGCTAGGCCAACCAGCGTCGCTCCAAGGGTGCGGTAATGGACGTAGCCCAGGTAGATCGCCAGCTGGGCGGCCATCGGGCCGGGCATCAACTGGGCGAGGGCCATACCCTCCTTGTAGTCCTCATCACTGATCCAGCGGCGTTGTTCGACCAGGTCGCGGTACATGTAGCCCACCAGCGCGACGGGACCGCCAAAACCGATGGTGCCCAGGCGCAGCATGTAGCCCACCATTTGCCAGAGAGAATATGCGCGCGTACTCATGGCTGCCCCTCGGCATGGGAGGTGCTGCGCGGCGAAGAGAGGGCGGAGGCGGCCGCAATGGGCCTGAATTCACCGATGTTGAATCGGTTGAGGGGAAATGGCATCAACAAGACGAACTCCTACCTGGGCGAAACCCAAGGTCAGAAGCTGCACTTGGACGCCAAGCGTCTTGATGGACGGGGAGGCCGCTCTTATCCCCACGCCTGGAACTGTATCACCAGCCCGGCAGGCTTGGCGAGTGAACCACCCCTCCCGTTACAGATCTCCGTTTGTTGTCCTATGTCTGCTTCAGGTTGGAGCAGACGTTGACAGGTACGATCCGTTGTGTCCGCAATCAGCCTTCAAGCGACATGGCAGTTGCTTCGGCGACCGAGCAGCTTGCTTTCTGTGTGCTACTTCTTCCTGGCACCACGGCGTGCGATGGCGGCGTTCATATCTTCAATTGAGGCTCGCTTGGAGGGCCGACCAAACATGCCTTTAAGGTTGTGGATCTCCGCAAGCCCATTGAAAGAGTCTCGCTCTTGAACAGGCATCTTCTCAGCCTCGCGCATGAAGTCGTCGCTAGCATGGCTGCCAGCCATCATGAGAATGGCCATGACTTTGCTAAGTCCATCAGGGTTCCGCGCAGCGTCTTCAGGTCGAATTCCATCGAGCTGAGGATGTGGTGTTTCCAGCCATTCCCGCACCTGCTCCCACGATTGGAAGGCTGCGAATGCGGCCTGATCCAATGCCGTCAAGCACTCATAGTCAGGGCTACCGAACTCGCGGCCGACCGCCGCTATGTCTAGCCAAGCTTGCTCTTCATCTGACGCCTGGTGCTGCTGACTCGATGTGTGTTTCGGCTCAGTGTTTTTGGGCATACCCCAATGCTACTCGCACAACACTTCCGATAGCTACGAAGAATGCAGCGCTCTGGTTTGTCAAAGTTCAATTTTAAGGCACCACTGGAAGGCAGTTCTGCAGCGTGAGCGGCCGGTCAACTCTGCACGGTCGTGCCGCAGCTTGGTCACCACGTTGCACCTCGCGCAGCTGACATTCGAGGGCACCGGCAATCGACCCTGAGCTGACGGTCAGGCTCCCAGCATGAATGACTTCTATGCAGTACCAAGCCGCCCGTAAAGCCCCGCAGAACACAATGCTGCTGACCGGGTACGAAGCCAGATCAGCAGCATTGGCAGGGTTACCGAAGCACCAGCACAGGCACGCTGCTGGTACGCAGCAGCGCTGTGGTGCTGCTGCCCACAATCAGCTGCCGGATGCGTGAATGGCCATAGGCCCCCATCACCAGCATGCCCAGGCCTTGCGCCGACAGATGCTGCGGCAGTACCCGCTCGACGCTGCCCTCCAGTACGGCGATGCCAACGGTGAAGCCCTGGGTTCGCAGCTGCGCGGTCGCGGCATCGAGCTCTGCCTGCATGGCGGCGTCCAACGACCCCACGAACACCAGGGTGCACGCCAGCGCCTTGAGCCAGACGCTCTGCCCCACCTGGCCGAGCATGCGACGCGCAGTGTCACTGCCGTCGAACGCCAGCGCAAAGCTCCGTGGCGTCTCGAACGTCTGCCCTGGAATCGAGAGCACCGGCTTGGCCGTGCTGCGGATCACGCGCTCCACATGGTGATCAAGGTGCCGCCCCGCCACGGTGGCATGGTCATGGCGCCCCATCACCGTCAGCGTGACCTCGGCCTCCAGGTCGACGACCGACTCCACCAGCTCACCGTGCCTCTGGCGGATCTGCACCTCGCTCACCCCATCCGCCGTGGCGCGCTGGCGCATGCCTTCCAGGATCTGACGCCCCTGCTCCTGCGCCAGCACGCTGCGGCGGGCGTCCAGTTCCGCCAGCTCACTGAGCAGCCCCTCTTGCGCACCCAGGCCGATCTGTCCGCTGAAATCGGATTGAGGGGCCTTTTCGGGGTGCCGGTCCAGCACATGCAAAAAGGTCAGCGAGGCGCCGAGCGCTTTCGCGGCCCAGATCGCACCGTCACACACGGCCGCCGGGTTCCCTTGTGCATCCACACAAGCCATCACGTTTTTCATGTTCATCTCCTGTGCTGATCAGTGGCCCAAGGGCAATTCGGCGCCGTCTTTGTCGTGCAGACCAAAGCGGTCCACCATCGTCTTGCTGGCCTCATTCAGGCCCATCACCTCAACCTGGGCCCCCTCGCGTCGGAACTTGAGCACCACCTTGTCCAGAGCGCTCACGGCCGTGATGTCCCAGAAATGCGCGCGGCTGACGTCGATGCGCACCTGGCGCACCGCCTCCTTGAAATCGAAGCTGTCGACAAAGCGATCGGCCGACGAGAAGAACACCTGACCGGTGACGGTGTAGACCCGCGTCTGACCGTCGTCTTGGACTTGCGACTTCACCTGCATCAGGCGACCGACCTTGTTGGCAAAGAACACGGCACTGAGCAGCACGCCGGCGAACACGCCCTTGGCCAGATCGTGGGTGGACACGGTGACGACCACGGTGACCAACATCACCACGGAGGAGCTGGGCGGGTGCTCACGCAGCTTGCGCAGGGAGTCCCAGCTGAAGGTGCCGATGCTGACCATGATCATCACGGCCACCAGGGCAGCCATGGGAATCTGGCTCACCCACGGCCCCAGGAACACCACCATGATGAGCAGGAAGATGCCCGCCATGAAGGTGGACAAACGCCCGCGCCCACCGGACTTCACGTTGATGACCGACTGCCCGATCATGGCGCAACCGGCCATGCCGCCGATGAAACCGGTGCCGATGTTGGCCAGGCCCTGCCCCACGCATTCACGGCTCTTGTCGCTGGTCGTGTCGGTCAGGTCGTCCACGATGGAGGCCGTCATCATCGATTCCAGCAGTCCCACCACGGCCAGGGTCAGGGAGTACGGCGCAATGATCTGCAGCGTTTCCAAGGTCAAGGGCACATCGGGCAGCAAAAAGATGGGCAGGCTGTCAGGCAGCTCACCCATGTCGCCCACATTGCGGATGTCCAGGCCCAGGGCCATGGCCACCCCGGTCAGCACCACGATGCACACCAGGGGCGAAGGCACGGCCTTGCCCACCACCGGCAGATACGGGAAGCCATAGATGATGGCCAGACCGGCCGCCGTCATGGCGTACACATGCCAGGTCACATTGGTCAACTCGGGCAGTTGCGCCAGGAAGATCAGAATGGCCAGGGCGTTGACAAAGCCCGTGACCACCGAACGCGACACGAATCGCATCAGGTTGCCCAGCTTGAACAGGCCCGCGATGATCTGGAAGACGCCCGTGAGCACGGTGGCGGCCAGCAGGTACTGCAAACCATGGTCCTTGACCAGGGTCACCATCAGCAGGGCCATGGCGCCGGTGGCGGCCGAGATCATGCCGGGTCGTCCACCGGCGATGGCGATGATGACGGAGATGCTGAAGGAGGCGTACAGCCCCACCTTGGGGTCGACGCCCGCGATGATGGAAAAGGCGATGGCTTCGGGAATGAGGGCCAGGGCAACGACGAGACCTGCGAGCAGGTCGCCTCGGATGTTGCCCAGCCACTGCTCGCGCAATGAGATGGTCATAAGGGAATCAATAGGGAAACGTGCCGGGGCGCAGCATGCGGCCAGGCTGAAAACTCAGAGGAAAGGTGCTCGGCGTCGGCATGCATCCCGCATGCCGGGCCCGCCGACTCAGGGCGGTGTGACCGAGAAGAAATAGCCGCGCGCCAGTTGCCCCACCGGGGTGCACTCCAGTGCAGTCTGCGCGTGTGGGCTGGGCAAGAGCATGCAGAAATTATAGGCGGTGCTGTTTGCGCCTGTCAGCGGCCATGCCAGAACTGCACAAACGCGTTCAGCAAATACAGCGTCAGCAGCACAACGCTGGCCCAACTGCCCAGACGCAGGACACGCGACGCAGGTCGAAAGACCAAGGCCACCACGACCGCCCCACTCATCGTGGCCGCCGTCAAGGCCGACACGGTGTGGAGCGGCGAGACCAGCTCGTAAAGCGGCCCCGCCCGGTAGGCCACATCATCGACCGCCAGGATGAGCACGTCAAACAGATTGCTGCCCAGCAGGTTGCCGATCGCCAGGTCCACCGCGCCGATCCTCAATGCTGCCACCGTGGTGGCCACTTCAGGCACGGACGTGGCCATGGCCACGAACAAGGTGCCTACGAACGAGTTGGACCACCCCATGATGCGCGCCAATTCCACCCCCAGCAGCGGCAGCCAGATGCCGCTGCCGACGATCACCACCGCTGCCATTGCGTAGCCCATGAGGGCTGACTTGAGGCTCAGGCTGCTCGCTGTCGCGGCGGCGGCTTGATGGTGACGCTGCTCATTCACATAGATGAGCCGCATGGCCAAGGTGTACAGGCCCATCAACACCACGCTGCCCACACTGATGTGTCCCAGGCTCGGCATGCTCTTTTGCGTGCTCAACGTCAGGATCAAGGCCGCGGCCGTCAACAACATGACGCCCAAACTGGCTGACAGCACATGCCCACGGCTGGCAATGGCGTAGACCGACTCTTTGCGGTAGAACACATCGACAAACGCCAGAATGGTGAGGTTGAACACGGCGCTGCCCAGCGCGTCGCCCACGGCGATGTCGGGGGCCTGCGCGACGGTGACGGCGCTCAAACCCGTGACCAGCTCGGGCAAGGAGGTGACTGTGGCGACCAGGATCAGCCCGACCCAACTGCGGGACAGTCCGGCCAATTCCGCGATCGCGTCCCCGTAGCGAATCAAGCGTGAGCCTGCCACGCCGATCAACGCCATGCAGGCAATGAACTCGATCCAAACAAGTGCCGAACTGGTCATGATTGACCTCAGCATAGTCGAGGCGGGGGCATTCATCCACAATCCGCATCTGCATTAGTCCCGACGTGGACCTAAGAGCTGTGACTGTTGTAGCCGGGCTCTGACTCTCATTCTGGGGTGATAGTCAGCAAACCGGACATCTGCAGCAAGCCGTTCAATGACGAATCTTGGCCGGGTGGAGCCCGCCAGCTTTCCGAATTGCTCGTACCAAACCGGCCGGTCAGGACGTGCCCCTAAGCGACTGCTCTCGGGCGAGGAAGTTGGCCGATGGGGCACCCGCACGCGGCCAGAAGCGGCCCGTGATGAACGTCTGCTTCGCCGAGGTTCGATAGCAGTCGACACCCGCGCTGCCATCGCGGCATGGACAATGCTGCAATGGACACCCCACCGCTTCGCCGGATGGACATGAAGCATTAGGACGACAGTGTGAACAACGCCGCACCGGAAACCGCGCAGCAAGCGCCCAGCCCTCGCGACCTGATGAGGGCCCGACACCCTGATCTGTTCTCCGACTCAGTTGTCCAATCGGAGCCTGTATTGGCGCGGCCGGTATTCGATCACCACCTTGATACGCTGACCGCGCGCAAGGAGGAGTATCAGTTCGAGCACTTCTGCCGGCTGATTGCCGAGAAAGAGATTTGCCCGAACCTACGGATTCAGACCGGCCCCACTGGCGGCGGCGACAGCAAGGTCGACTCGGAAAACTATCCGGTCGCGAAAGAGATCTCCGAACGCTGGTGGTTCGGAGAACCGGCGGGCGGGGCGGAGCGCTGGGCGTTCGCATTCAGTGCCAAGAAGAAGTGGAAGCCCAAGCTAGAGGCCGACGTGGAAAGCGTTCTCTCAACGAAGCGCGACTACAAGCGAATCTATTTCTTCACGAACCAACTGGTCAGCGACAAGCTGCGAGCCAGTACGGAGGACGCGCTGACCAAGACAGCGGGAGTCCCGGTCCACATCATGGACAGGAACTGGCTCACTGACCGCGTATACAGAAATGGCCATCTCGACCTCGCCATATCGGCGCTCCAGATCGAGGCTGCATCCCGTCGAGACAGCGTGCGGCTCGGGCCCGAAGACACCCGGCGCAAAGCGAACCTGGAGGAGCTCGATGCGCAGATTGCAGACCCGGGTCGCTACGTAGGCGCACGGTACCAACTGGTCGAAGACTGTGTTCGTGCAGCCAAACTCGCGCGCGGTCTGGACAAGCCGCGTGTTGAGATCGAGGGTCGCTTCGCCATGGCCGACCGCTTTGCGCGCGAGTTGGCGATTCCCAGCCAACTGCTGCGCGTCGCCTATCAGCGCGCTTGGACCGCCCATTGGTGGTTTGAGGATTTCGGCGAGTTCCTGACCCACTACGACGAAGTCGAGCGGCATGCGACAAGTTCCGCCGAGGCGGAAGATCAAGAGCGGCTACTCAACCTGAACCAGCTGCTGATAACCCTTGAGCGTCGAAACCTCGTAGCGGCTGATCGAAGCCGCGCCGGTGACCGACGCCGAGCGCTCGTCGCTCGTCTGAAGACGCTGGAGGCCGATGAGGCCCGGCCCAACAACGCCTTGTTCGCGAGAATGCTGAGGACGTTCGTGAGCCTGACCGACGCGATGTACGAAGGGCGCCCGCAGGGCCTCTCGGCAGCGTGGGCAGATCTGAAGGAGATCACTGAGGCCTCAAAACCCTTGGGCCAGTTTCCTTTCGAATCGCTGTCCGGGATGGTCCACGAGATGAGCGATCTGTTCGATACCCCGGAGTTCGACAGCCTCTATGAGCTAGTCGTGGACGTGCAACGACAGCGTGTGAGCGATGGTGAGGCTGGAGAGTCGTTCAGGTCGCGAGGGCGGCAGAAGTTGCGAAATGAAAAGCCCTACGAAGCCATCCGGTGGCTGGGGCGGGCCGAAGAGTTGTTCGTCAAGGAAGAGTATCAGCGCCAGCTGATCCTCACGCTGCTGGAGAGCAGCTACGCCTACGAGAGCGCGGGGCTGCTATGGGCCGCTCGCAATAAGCTCGTTGTAGCGATCGAGCGAGCCTTTCGCATGTTCTTGACGGAAGGGGAAATGTCCAGCATCGCGCATCATTGCTTGAGGCGTCTAACTTGGATCGAAATGCAGCTGGGACGAGTTCCCCAGATTCTTCAGGCGATCGTTTGGACCCGGTTCTGCGAGGGGCTGCTCACGTCGACCGGGCGCGGAGAGGTCCAGTCGGAGCAAGAAGGGATGCTGTTGCAGGCCGTGCTGAGCATCCATTTCTTGAACGTCCCCTTCTCTCGGATTTCGGCGATCGAGCAGTTGCCGGACGCCCTCGCGCGGCTCGATCTCGAAATGCCGCGCTTGGCCGTCCTGTATGCGCTGGGTCATGAAAAGCGTGTCAATGAAGAGAGCTTCGCCGAGTCGCCCAAGAGCCCGACGGACATGCTCGATTTCTTTGAGCGCTGGCAAGATCAGCCCGCCCGCGAAGATCTTCCGAGTGAACCGTCGCTAAACGAGGGGCCGCGCGCGCTGGTTCGATCGATCATCCTGGGGGCCGAGTTCGTAGTCGACTGCCCTAACGATGTCGCGTCGATCGGCGTCGCCGAGTCCTTGCTTGGTGCCATGGAAGCTTTCATGGCGACCAGCGATGAAGAGGACATCCTCCCTCACGCCGAGAGGACGGTGATCCGTGTGCGCAAAGCGAAGGAGCAGGGTACGGGGCCGTCGTTTTCCTGGTTGGACAACGTGGCAGGTGTTCATGCCGAGATAGTCACCGGCGAGAGCATCGACTTCCAAGACAAGGAAGCGCTGACGCAGTTCACCGACTTCCTGTGCGAAGCCACGCTGGCCATTGCAGCGCGTCAGTTCATCATCCGTGACGTCGAAGCCTGGATGAAGAGGGTCGCCGGAGAGGAGCGAGGGCTGGCGAGAGCCGCGTTGCTGGGCAACCTGGTCGTCATCGGACAGAGCCTGTTCGGCAGCGATGCCAAGGTCCGCCTGTCCGACCTGGTCGGCGTCAACGACAAGCACTACGACTGCCTGCGTGACCGGCACTGGCGGCCCGACCGACCTGCCACCAAACGCGACATTCCCATGGAGCCGATCAAGCTCGGTGAAGGCCCTCCCCCAGAAGCGCTGATGGACACCTCCCAGCGCAAGCATACGCAGCGCAAGGTGATCTCACCCATCGACATCCCGAACTGGGACAAGGCCCGCTGGGGTGGTACCTGCTACGGGTGGGACGACCACCAGCCGCCGTTCATGGGGCTTATGTTCAGAGACTTGGAAGCGGGCAAGAGGATCTTCAGTGGCTGGCACAACCGATGGGGCCGAGAGGACGCCGAGGACGCTCTGCGCGTCACGATCGTTACCGGCATCTACAACAGCAACCCCCACCACTATGGCGTGATCGTTGGGCCCAACATTGACCACGTCACGACAGACTTTAGATCCGGCGACACACTCAGCATGATCTCGCGGATCAATCGGATGACGCCGGCAACGTCGGAGAATCTGACGAACTTTCTGAAGGCATTCAAGAAGTTCGGCGCCTTCTTTCTGATGCCCGCGCAACTGCCACCCAGCAGCCAAAGCGTGCCTGAGATCGAGTTCAAGCTTGCACTCCTCAAGCGCCACTTGCACATCCGCCCGGCCTGGCAGATCGGCGAAAATGATCATGACATCGTCGCGCTGGACGACGAAGAGGATCCGTTCATTCCTGATGGTGTGGTGAACGCTCCGGTGATCAAGGCAATTGCCGCACGGCGTGCCCGAAGGAACGGACGCATGGGCCCCAGCGCCAACAACTCATCTTCCTGACGCCGTTGGCAATCATCATTGCTGCGTAGCTTGCCGACAGGCAGCTTCGCGGCAACCAGATCACGAAAGCGGATGTCTCTTGAGGGTCGATCGCCAACTTTGGTGAATGTCCGCTGATCGGCATCTGAGCCAGCACTCGTATCGCGATTGGGGCGACGAGCGGTAACCGGCTGCTCTCAGCCTAAAGCTGTCCATGCCTGGTGAGCGACAGTTCTGCAGCGAGGCTGTGTGATAACACTGCGGATGGCGGGTCCGTGAGCCCTGCACCAGAATCAGACCTGTCCGGAGCACGAGCTCTGGCTGACACCAGACCTGATCCGATCCCATTTGCCGAGCCAGTCCGAACGATAGTCCAGGCTGGACAAGGAGCCACTAGGCAGGCTCCAACTCCTTGATCTTACGGGCGTATTCAGCCGGCGTCAGGTATTCGAGAGCACTGTGAGGTCGACTCTCGTTGTAGTCCCTACGCCAGGCCTCCAGAAGCCGCTGCGCCTCGGTCAAAGAAGCGAACCAATTCAAGTTCAGGCATTCGTCCCGCAAGGTTCCGTTGAAGGTTTCGACGAAGCTGTTGTCTGTCGGCTTGCCAGGCCTGCTGAAGTCCAGTCGAACTCCATGGTGGTAGGCCCACATGTCCATCAGTCGGCCTGTGAACTCGCTGCCGTTATCGACGAAGACCACTTTGGGCGGGCCATGCAGCCTGACCAGTCGATTGAGGATCTCCACCACATGTTCTCCTCTGAGGCGATGGCCCGCATCGACCGCCAGGGCTTGTCGGGTGAAGATATCGACCACCGTCAAGATTCTGAACTTACCCCCATTGCCGAACTGATCGGCCACAAAATCCATTGACCAAACTTCACCAGGACGCGTGGCTGCAAACCTTTGACGTCGTTGCACGACCATCTTGCGACGCTTGGGCAGCTTGGAGCGCAGCTGCAGTTCTTCCTCTCGGTAGATGCGGTAGCACTGCTTGCGCCCCAGTTGCCAGCCTTCTCGCTTGAGCAGCACATGCAATCGTCTGTAGCCGTATCGAATCCTCGTCTGCGCGAGCTCTTTCATTCGGCGACGCAGCTCAGGCCTGGGGTCACGCACGGGTAGGTAGTACAAAGTGCTGCGCGACATCTGGACCAGCTTGCAGGCCCGACGCTGACTGATGCAGTAATGGCCCATGACATAAGCCAGGGCCTGCTTCCTCAGCGCGGGCCGCCCCATTTTTTTGCAGCCACGTCCTGCAAGATGGCTTTGTCCAAGCTGAGGTCTGCCACCAGCTTTTTGAGCCTGGTGTTCTCTTCCTGCAACTGCTTGAGCTCCCGCACCTGGTCAGGCTCCAGACTGCCGTACATCTTCTTCCAGCGGTAGTACGTGGGTTCACTGACCCCCAGCTTGCGGCACAGGTCCGCCACGGGCATCCCCATCTCCGTCTGCTTGATAGCAGCAACGATCTGTTCAACCGAAAACCGACTCTTCCTCATCATGTCCTCCGGTGGCCCCTACTAGGGCCAATGTGCCGGAAAACTATCGTTTTGAGTGGCTCGACTTTGCGAGATCAGATCAATACCGCTGCGCCGTCCGACGGCGGACACGAGGCATCTGGTTCAGGCCGCTGTAATGGGAGTCACCCAGATTTACAAACCGGGATTCAAACTCTCCAAGGCAGGAGTCATGCTGCTGGACTTGATGCCGGACAACGTCTCACAAGGCGAGTTTGACTTCGGTGCGCCTGAAACACGGGATCGCGGAAGATTGATGGCCGCAATGGATGCCATCAATGATCGGTTTGGACGCGGTGCCATCCATGTAGGAAGCGCTGTCGGCGTGGGTGCGCACCGCGACTGGTCGATGAGGCAAGAAAGACTTACGCCTCAATACACCACCAAATTTAGTGACATGCCTGTGGCGCGAGCCTAGACTATCTAGTAGCGCAGCAGGACGATTGCGCTTGGATGGGCGGGCACTTCACATCTCCATAACTGCAAAAAACACAGCAGTCTCCCGGCAGTGGGCGCACCACGGTCTTGCATTCTTCGCATTCGTAAAAGAACTGACAGGCGTCCGTCGGCATCTCAAGCTTGATGGCATGGCCGCATTCGGGACATGTCAAGGTCGATGCGGTTTGAATCGGGTTGCTCACTTGACCTCCCGCGCAGTGGAGGGGTATCCAGCATTGGTTGTGGCCTGGGCCAAAGCCGCCACGGTGGCGACATCGGGGTCAAAGGTGACGGTTGCGGTCTTCTTCGCGAAGTCGATTTGGGCTTTTGCGACGCCAGGCGTCTTCTCCAAAGCCTTCTTGACCGTCACGGGACAAAGCTCACAAGTCATGTTCTTTACGTCGAGGGTGACTGTCTTTGGCGTTCCAGCGAAAGCGTTGATTGAAAGGAAAATCGAGAGGGCCAAAAGATATGAACGCATGGTGGTGTCCTTAAAAGATGAAGGGAAGAAGCCAGGGTGATGCCGCCATGAGGCAGACCATTGCCAACACGACCCAAAAGATGGTTCGTTGCCGCGCGGCCACCTCAGGGATGGCGCAGACATCTCCGGGAGCGCACGTCGGCTCGCGGTAAAGCCGTCGCCAAGCCATGACCATGAACACCGCGACCAAGGCCACGAAGATGGGTCGGTAGGGCTCGAGCGCGGTCAGGTTGCCAATCCAGGCCCCGCCAATGCCGAGCGACAAAAGGATGAGAGGTCCAGCGCAACACGCAGAAGCGCCAACGGCTGCCAGCGCAGCTGCGACCATTGAAGATTTGACTTTAATGTCCATGCACAAAT